>Ga0310691_10005896_pt1 | contig 13225 bp, 10 predicted proteins | sample 176DNAGHGlowgp2_FD_203887 | JGI IMG/M metagenome (GOLD analysis project Ga0310691, IMG submission 203887) | Sheep rumen microbial communities from Palmerston North, Manawatu-Wanganui, New Zealand - 1766 DNA GHGlow gp2 (v2) (version 2) | ecosystem: Host-associated > Mammals > Digestive system >... | reverse complement strand
AAAGGAGGAGATTCCCATGAGCAAGACGATGGACCTCGCGCGGCAGCTGGAGCTGCTGCACATCAACAACATGTACAAAAACGACTTCTACTGGACCTGGGACAAGACCGACGAGGAGCTTGCCGCGGTGTTCGCCGTGGCGGACGCGCTGCGTGACCTGCGCGAGCGCAACAAGGCCACCCGGATCTTTGACTCCGGCCTCGGCATCTCGATCTTCCGCGACAATTCCACCCGCACGCGCTTTTCCTTCGCCTCCGCCTGCAACCTCCTCGGCCTTGAGGAGCAGGTGCTCGACGAGAAGGTGAGCCAGATCGCCCACGGCGAGACGGTGCGCGAGACGGCGAACATGGTGTCCTTCATGGCGGACGTCATCGGCATCCGCGACGACATGTTCATCGGCGAGGGCCACAAGTACCAGAAGACCTTCATGGATTCCCTCGAGGAGGGCTACCGCGACGGCATCCTTGAGCAGCGCCCGACGCTCGTGAACCTCCAGTGCGATGTGGACCATCCCACCCAGTGCATGGCGGACATGCTCCACATCATCCATCACTTCGGCGGCGTGGAGAACCTCAAGGGTAAGAAGGTCGCCATGACCTGGGCCTACTCTCCCTCCTACGGCAAGCCCCTCTCCGTGCCCCAGGGCGTCATCGGCCTCTTCACCCGCTTCGGCATGGACGTGACGCTGGCGCATCCCGAGGGCTACGAGGTCATGCCCGAGATCGAGGAGATCGCCCGCAAGAACGCCGAGGCTACCGGCGGCAGCTTTAAGAAGTCCAACTCCATGCAGGAGGCCTTCCAGGACGCCGATATCGTCTATCCCAAGTCCTGGGCGCCGTTTGCCGCCATGGAGGAGCGCACGAAGCTCTATCAGGCCGGCGACAAGGACGGCATCGCGGAGCTGGAAAAGAAACTGCTTGCCCAGAACGCCGAGCACAAGGACTGGGCTTGCACCGAGGACATGATGAAGCTCACGAAGGACGGCAGCGCGCTCTATCTCCACTGCCTGCCCGCCGACATCTCCGGCCTCTCCTGCCCCGAGGGCGAGGTGGACAACTCCGTGTTTGACCGCTACCGCGTGCCTCTTTACAAGCAGGCCTCTTACAAGCCCTACATCATCGCCGCGATGATCTTCCTTGCCAAGGTCAAGGATCCCGTCAACACGCTCATGGCCCTCGACGCCGCCGACAAGCACAGAAAGCTCTTCTGATACAGACGGCCGCCGACGGAAGCTTTTCCCACCAATAGATGCAAGTTCCATCTCATTCACTAGAGAAAGGCCATGAAGAGTACACGAACTGTATTGCTTGTTTCCGATGAAGAAATGTCTGACGATCCGGGTAGAATCGATGCCGGACGGTTTGGCTTGCCTGATGATTTATGTAATATTCCAAACTTGCAAAGGACTATTACTGAATGCGGTAATCTTCATACGGTTATCATGCATCACTCTCGCATCGGGGAAGCCGCCCAGATTCATCCGGACTACGTAGTTTTATCTGGGCGGTTTTCTCCCCACGCGCTTGATGACGATGCTATGCAGCGGGAGTATCGGGCTGTGATTGAATGGATCAAGGGTTCTCGAGTTCCTTTGCTTGGAATCTGTTTGGGGCTGCAATTGATTGGCTCGGCTTTCGGTGTTCCCACTGTACGCGTAGTCGAAGACGGAGAGTTTGGCTTTTCTATGTTGCAAAAGGAACAGGATCACCCTTTGCTTAAGGGAGTATCTTCTTCTTTTCGGGTCATGGAGATGCATCGCTGCGGCCTACTGGAAGTTCCTGAAGGATTTACTCTGCTGGCAAGTTCTTCCAAGTGTCGTGTGCAGATGATTGTTCACATAGGACGGCCAATTGTGGCGGTTCAGTTCCACCCGGAGATTAATACAGCCGCTCAACAATCGGGATTTCAAGTGCTTCAGGAGTTTTTTCACTTATATTGAGGACCAAAGCTCACCCTGCCCAAAAATATTTTTTGTGCAAAACAGAAAATTTTTTGGTTTATTTTTAGAGAAGAATCACCTTGTTTTTTTTGATCAATCAATTATAATTGTTTAGTGTAGGGGAAAACATGCCAAGCAATGAGAAAAAACGGCAAAGTTCCCCGCGATTTTAAAAAGGAGGAAACACCCATGAAGAAGTTTTTGTCACTTGTCTTGTCCCTTGCATTAACTTTGGCGCTTGTCGCTTGCGGTGGCGGTAGCACCAGCGGCGGTAGCACCAGCGGCGGTAGCACCAGCGGCGGCGGTAGCGATACTGCTTCTTCGAGCAATGACGACATGAAAGGCAGTGTCGCCATGGTTCTCTCCGGCTTAGTAACGGACGAAGCGTTCAACCAGTACACCTATGAAGGCATGTTGCGCGCTGCAGACGAGAAGGGCATCAAAACCGCCTTCAGAGAAGAAGTCTCTCAGGATGAGCAGTTGGAGGTTATTCGTCAGTTCGCGCAGCAGGGCTACTCCATAATCATCGGTCAGGGCGGCCAGTTCGGCGATGCGCTGGCTCAAGTTGCCGATGAATTCCCTGACACTCAGTTTATCTTCTCCGTCGGTTCTGAAACCTATGGTAAGCCCAATTTGTCTGCCGCAACTGTCTCCTACAGAGAGGCTGGATATCTGGGCGGTATTATGGCTGCTCTGACTACAAAGACCAATAAAGTTGGTATGATCACCGGTGTCTTCTATGCAAATCAGTCCATGATGCGTGACGCTTTTGAGCAGGCTCTGAAGTCAGTCAACCCCGATATTGAGTTCGTCACCAACGAGACCAACGATTGGGCTGATACTGACACTGCTTACAACGTTGCCAAGGCAATGATTACCGATGGTTGTGATGTCCTCTTCCCCTGCCTTGATGCCGCCGGTGCCGGTGTTGCTGCCGCAGTAGATGACAGCGAAAACTGCATGCTGGTTGGTTCTGTGGCAGACTATGCCACCGTTTATAACTGCAAAAACGTGGTCGGCTCTGTTGACTTCAACTGGGAAGGCTTAGGCTACCTGGAGTCCTGCGGTGATCTTTGCGACGGTCAGGCGCATGAGGTCGGTATGGCTAACGACGGTGTTTCCGCAATCTTCAACGATATCTCTGACGATGCCCTCGCTGCTGTTAAGGAGGCCATGTCTGGCCTCGCGAACGGGACCATCGTACTTGGCTAATTCCGATTCCTTCACTGACGTCACAATCGAGGGAAACTCTCAGGAAATAGTAAGTAATTAAAAATACGCTCACTGAGAGAAAGTCGGACACGTCCCGACATCTCACAGTGGGCGTATTTGTTTTGAAAAAGACGCTCTGTCATTGTAAGGAGGTAATGAGTCCAATATGTCTGAGAGCAATATTGCACTGCAGATGCAGAACATCACCAAAACATTCCCGGGCGTACTGGCTAACGACCATGTCAACATTGAGTGCAGGAAGGGTGAAGTGCTTGGTTTACTAGGTGAGAACGGCGCCGGAAAAACGACGCTTATGAATATACTATATGGCCTCTATCAACCGGATGATGGCAAAATATATATCGACGGCAAAGAGGTTGTAATCAACTCACCCAGCGAAGCCATTGAGTATGGGATCGGTATGGTGCATCAGCACTTTAAGCTGGTAGATACATTATCGGTCATCGAAAACATCATCCTTGGTATGCCCACCAACAAAGCTGTCTTAGATTACCGACCCGCTAAAGAGAAGCTTAAAAGGCTCTGCGAGGAGTATGAGCTTTATGTGGATCCTGATGCAGAGGTGTGGAAATTGCCTGTTGGTCAACAGCAATGGGTAGAGATCCTTAAGGCTCTTTACCGAGATTGTAAGGTGCTGGTTTTGGACGAGCCGACCGCCGTATTGACACCTTCTGAGAGTGACCAACTTGCAAGAGCGATTCGCCGGATTACGGATGAGGGTCGCAGCGTTGTTTTCATCAGCCACAAATTACGGGAAGTCATGGATGTTACCGACAAGGTGACGGTTATCCGCGATGGTGCTGTTGTGGGTACAGTGGAGACAAAGAATGCCACGCAGATCATGCTGGCTGAAATGATGGTGGGACGTCCTGTAACCATTGAGCGGAGAGAGCGCCCCGAAATGAACTTAACCGAGGTCATTTTGGATATGCAGAATGTCAACGCCACGGATGATCGAGGCGTTCATGCACTAAAGGATTTCACGCTACAGGTTCACGCTGGGGAGATTGTCGGTGTAGCTGGTGTGGATGGAAACGGTCAACGGGAACTTGCAGAGTGCGTTTCCGGGTTGCGCAAACCTACCAGTGGCACCGTCACTATTCAGGGTAGGCGGGTTACCGGTGTAATAGCAGACCCCTCTTTCCTCGGATTTATCCCTGAGGATCGCCATAAAACCGGCTTGGTTCTTGATTTCAGCGTGGCAGAGAACTTGCTTATCAAGGAATACATGAACCCTCCCTATACAAAAAACGGTATTCTTCAGTACAAAGAAATTCGCCGCCACGCCGATCAGATGATTGAGAAATATAATATCAAAACTCCTGACTGCGATGTGAAGTGCAAGACTCTTTCGGGCGGCAATCAACAAAAGGTGGTCATCGCCCGCGAAATGGACACAAAGCCCGTGTTAGACATGGCGGCTCATCCTACCCGAGGCTTGGATCTAGGCGCGGTGACTAACGTTCATGACATCCTGCTCAGCGAACGCAACCGAGGCGCAGCGGTTCTTTTTATCAGTGCCGAGCTACAGGAAATTATGGCTGTGTCTGACCGCATCATTGTGCTTTATAACGGTGAGATTATGGGTGACTTGGACGCGAACACTGCAGACCAGAATGTGATTGGGCAAATGATGCTGGGTCAGAAAGTGGGGGACATCAAGTGAGCGATATGAAAAAAGAGAAGATCATTAAGATCCCCATTTTAGGTAACGTGATTTTTTCCTCCGGCCGTACCGTTCTCGGCGTTGTGCTGGGCCTGCTTGCAGGTGGGTTTCTGATTGCCTTGTACGGTGTTAACCCGTTGATTGCTTATCGCGCTATTTTGCGCGGCGCATTCAGTAACATGGCATCCTTTACTAACGTGCTTGTACGAGCCTCGCCTTTACTGCTGGGAGGAATCGGCGTTGCACTTGGAATTAAGGCTGGCATCTGGAACACAGGTATTGAGGGCTATATGTACTTGGGCGGTATCGGTGCCGCCGTGGTCGCCGTCATGGATCTGGGGCTTCCCCCTATCATCCACATACTGTTGTGCTTCTTAAGCGGGATGCTTTTTGCCGCTGCGTGGGGCTTTATTCCTGGTTATCTGCGTGCTTACCGAGGTGTCAATGAGGTCACATGCACCATCATGATGAGTTACATAGCGATTTACCTGTGTAACTACGTAGTTTCCGCCAGCCCAATTGCAGATACCGGAGCCTACTTTCCCATGACAATTCCCTTCTCCGACAGTTCCTTGATGACAATCTTTATGAAAGGTACATCGCTTCACGCTGGTCCATTTATCGGAATCGTTGTCGGATTGATTTTCCACTTCATCCTCAAATATACTCCCTTTGGGTTTCGGACGCGTATGCTGGGCTACAACCCCAATGCCGCTCAGTATGCCGGCGTCAACTCGCGCAAGCAGATTGTCATCGTTATGATGGTAGGCGCTATTCTGGGGGGCCTTTCCGGGGCCATAGAGTGTTGTGGCCTAAAGCGTCGGCTATATATGGAGTTTGTCTCCGGCGTTGGTTATGAAAGTGTGGCTGTAGCGCTGGTGGCGGGAGGCGCGCCAATTGGAGTCATTATTTCCGCTTTGTTCTTCGCTGTTTTGAAAGTGGGCGGCGCTACAATGTCTATCGAAACCGGTATCGGCGCATCTATGACGAGCGTGATTATCGCTCTTTGCGTGCTCTTCGTGGTGGGCGTCGGTATGGCAGATGAAAAGCGCCGTGTCCGCAAACAGAAAAGAGTCAATGATACCTCGGAAAAGAAGGAGGATTCAAAATGAGCAGTGCATTACTCATTAACTGGGTTCAGGCAACTCTCACCTGGTCGGCGCCTCTGATTATTTGCGCCATGGGCGAGGTCTTTTCCGAGCGGGCAGGCGTGATCAACATGGGAATTGAAGGCATCATGCTGTTTGGCGCTTTGTGCGGTGTATCCGTTTGCTTCTATGCTAACAGTCCATACATCGCTATATTAGCCGCGATCGTTCTTGGTGCAGTTCTCGGGGTGGGCGTAGCATTTCTGACCGTGAGCCGTCGCACAAATCAGGTAGTCACCGGCCTGATGGTTAATATGCTTGCTACGGGGGCTACAAACCTGATTTTCGCTCTGATGCCGGCAATAAGACACAACCGTGCCCAGACCTTCCCCGCTCTGTTTCCCTCCAGCACCTTTAAAGTTCCTTTCTTTGGCGATGTGTTCTTTTCCCAGCCCTTTAGTACTTGGGTTGCCTTTGCTCTTCCATTCATTGCTGCATTTATAATGTATAAAACCCGCTGGGGGTTAAATGTCCGCGCCATCGGCGATAATCCCAAGGCAGGTGCTACGGCAGGGTTAAGCGTCATAAAAATCAAGTACCAGGCGGTTATCTTGAGCAGTATTATGGCATCTCTTGCCGGTTGCGTGCTGACTCTTGCCACCAGCGGCTATTTTGCCGCAGGCGGTATGACCAACGGTCGTGGCTTTATCGTGCTTGCTGCCGTGGTAGTCGGTGGTTGGGATCCGTTGCGGACAATGCTGGCCTGCGTTCTTTTTGGCGCTGCAGATGCGCTACAGATGCGTCTGCAGATCACGGGTTCAGTTATTCCTACCCAGTTCTTGCAGATGCTGCCTTATATCATTACGGTGATCGTTCTTACCGGAATGGTTAAGCGTTCTCGTGTTCCAAAGACATGGGGTGCTGCTTACGATCCTCGTGAAGTATAAGCAAACTCATTGAAAAAAACACAGGTGCGTTATTACTTCGTCCTTATTTGCAATCGCGCTAGAATTATTTCTATAAATTATTAAAGGAGTGTTTATGCTTATGAGCAAGATTTTGATTAAGTATGGGCTTGTTATTTCTCCTACCGGTGAATCTTATTCAGATATTTTGATTGATGGTGAGAAAATCAGCCGGATTGGCCCCCGAGACACTATTGCACCGGATGGTGACACCACCGTGTTGGACGCAGCAGGAAAGTGGATTCTTCCCGGATTGGTTGAACCACATATGCACATTAAAGCGCCGCTGGGAGGATACACGGATATTTTGGACTTTGATTCTGCCGGAAAATGCGCGGCTTTCGGCGGGGTTACAACATTCATGGACTTTTCCTCAACCCTTCCCGGGATTTCTCTAAAGCAGGCTGTGAAGGAACGCCTGGACGAAATGGCAGCGAAGTCAAAGCTGGACTACTCTGTACACTGTAAGGTCGTCAACCTGGTGAGCAAAGAGAGCCTCGCTGCCCTCATGCAGGCAGAGGTGGATTTAGACCATGCCATAGCGGGCAATGGTGATAAAGAGAAGGCTGAAGAAACTCTCGAAAATGCGAAGAAGGATGTTAATAAACAAATTCATGACCGGTTACAGGAGATTCCCAAAATAATACAGGATGGTATACCCACCTTTAAGCTGTTTATGACGTATCGCAAGGCAAACGTCATGATCGACGACATTTACATGCTTCAAGTTCTAGAAACTGTTCGCGATGCCGGTGGTCGATGTGGATTCCACGCTGAATGCAACGCGATAGCTGAGTATAACGAGGAACTGTTTGCACGGAAAGGTACGTTGAAATGGGAGGATTTCCCTCGCTGCAAGCCTAATATCTGTGAGGAGGAGGCAGTTCGACGCGTCCTCTATTACGCCGAACTGCTCCACGCCCCCATTTACTTTTTCCACATCTCCACCAAGGGAGCAGTGGAAGCTATTCGACAAGCCAAGGCGCGCGGAGTAGATGTCATTGCAGAAACTTGTTCTCACTACTTGATGCTGACGGATGAAATGAACAAGGGTGAAGATGGAATTCTATATCTGATGAGCCCTCCCCTCCGCAGCAAAGAAGATCAAGATGCGCTGTGGGAAGGCCTGATTGATGGAACGCTCAGCCTCGTCACCTCTGACAACTGCTCCTTCCCTAGATGGATGAAAGAGGATGGCCTGACGACGGATACAAAAGGTAAATATATTCAAGATTTTACCAAGGTTATTAGTGGTGTATCCGGCATCGAGGAGCGTTTAGGGCTTTTGTTGAGCAAAGTCGGCAAACAAAAAGGCTTTACACGTCAGAAGTTGGTTGAGGTCGCATGCGCGAATCCCGCGCGCGTATTTGGCTGTTATCCCCAGAAAGGTTGTATTGCGGAGGGTAGCGACGCGGATATTACTATCGTAGATCCAGCAGATAAGGATTACTTTCTTACATTGGATCAGCTTCATTACCCTCGGAGTTTGGATCCAAAGAATAAAGATAACACCTTAGAATATGCCGTTTACGGAGCTTGTCCTGCCGGAGGACGTGTTACTCACACCATCCGCCGCGGCGAGTTCTTGGTGAAAAATGGTCAATATCAAGGCGAGAACGGCACCTCAGAGGTGTCAAGCGGACGCCTTATTCATCGCACATTACATAAGGAAAACTGAGGATTGGTTTCACATGTCTAAAAGAATCGTAATCGCCCTCGGCGGAAACGCCCTCGGCAAAAATTTGAAGGAGCAGATGGCTGCCGTTACTGTAACCGCCGGGGCTATTGCCGATCTGATCGAGGCAGGTTATGAGCTTGTGATTGCTCATGGCAATGGACCTCAAGTCGGTATGATCCAGAACGCTTTTGCAGCATACCGACGTGAAGATGAAAGCCGTGATGTTATGCCGCTTTCGATGTGTGTTGCGATGTCACAGGGGTATATCGGCTATGATCTTCAGAACTTGATCGGCGAGGAGCTTGACCGTCGCGAGACAGGGATGCATATCGCTACAGTGCTTACTCAAGTTTCAGTTGATCCCGACGATCCCGCGTTCCAGAACCCAACAAAACCCATCGGTGCGTTTATGACCGAGGCAGAGGCCAAGAAACTTGCCGACGAGAAGGGTATCAACGTTGCCGAGGATGCCGGCCGCGGTTGGAGGCAGGTTGTTGCAAGCCCAAAACCCAAAGAAATTATCGAAATTCACACGATCAAAGCACTGTTGGATCAGAATCACGCTGTAATTGCCGTTGGTGGCGGCGGCATTCCTGTGATCTGGACAGACAAGTACCACCTCAAAGGAGTCCCTGCCGTTATTGACAAGGATTTTGCCTCGGAGTGTCTTGCCGAACAGCTAGATGCCGACATGCTCATTATTCTAACAGCAGTTGAAAAGGTTGCCATCAACTTCGGTAAGCCGGATCAGAAAGAACTTGACACACTGACCCCTGCCGAGGCTCGGAAATACATTGCCGAAAAACAATTTGCGGCCGGCTCAATGTTGCCAAAGGTTGAAGCGGCGGTCAAGTTTGCTGAATCCAAACCCGGTCGTGTAGCTATCATCACTCTTTTGGAAAAGGCAAAAGAAGGCATAGACGGCAAAACTGGTACGCGCATACAGCAATAAAAACTGACCCCAAAATGCTTCATAGTTGAGTGCAAGAACGGCTCCATGTACAACACCCCGAACTGCTGGGCCATCTACTGCTGCGGCAAGGCCATGCGCGACTTCGACGTTGTCGTCGTCCGCTCCAAGACCAAGGTCCGCAAGCAGCAGATCGATGAGGCCAAGGGCGGCCAGCTGAAGTGCATCATCCGCGGCGGCGTCGGCCTCGACAACATCGACGTGGACTATGCCAAGGAAAACGGCATCGACGTCAAGAACACCCCGCGCGCCTCCACCGAGTCCGTTGCGGAGCTGGCCATGGCTCACCTGTTCTCCTGCTCCCGGTTCGTCTCCTACGCCGGTCACACCATGCGCGAGGACAAGTGGGAAAAGAAGGCCTACGGCAAGGGCATCGAGCTCCAGGGCAAGACCCTCGGTGTGTTTGGCTACGGCCGCATCGGCCAGCGCCTCGGCGTCATGGCCAAGGCCATCGGCATGGACGTCATCGCCTTCGATATCTATCATGTTCCCGGCATTGAAGAGCAGCTGGGCATCCCCTATGTGGAAGAGGACGAGCTCCTGGCGCGCGCCGACTTCATCTCGGTTCACGCCCCCGCTGTGGACGGCGGTGCTCTGATCAACGAGAAGACCATCGAGAAGATGAAGGACGGCGTTGTGATCATCAACACCTCCCGCGGCTCCAACGTGGACGAGTCCGCCCTGCTCAAGGGGCTGGAAAGCGGCAAGGTTCGCGCGGCGGGTCTCGACGTCTTCGCCGATGAGCCGGCCACCAACAAGGCGCTCTATTCCCATCCGATGGTTTCCTGCACGCCGCACATCGGCGCTGCCACCGTCGAGGCGCAGAAGCGCATCGGCGCGGAGATCGTGGACATCATCTCGAAGATGTAATCCCGCCGCGATTCGGAGAGCCGCTTCAAGCCGACGCAACGCAACAAAACGCCTCTCCCGGAACGGCAGTGAAGCATGGCTGTAATATAATGCCTTCAGCTACGCATTTTCTCCTTCCTTTCCGGTAGTACGAGTAGGAAACCCGCACCGTAGGAACTGTTCGCCTCGTTTGTGAGGTAGATGCGGCCCTCAAAGGGCTTTCCTGCCTTGGATGTCAGCTTCTTGTAAAGCACGCCTTTGCCGCTGATATGGATACCCGGATGCTCCGCATCGGGTTTCCACTTGCCTGAGAGCCATGTCTTCACGTTGCTTTTGCTGACTGTGACCTTTTCCATCATCGGCAGCTTCGGTTTTTTCCAGATCACAAACTTGCAGCCGGCCTTATAGTTCAGACAGCCATAGCCCATCTTTCCCTCAACCACATCGCCGCCGCAGCGCGGGCATTTGCCCAGCACTTCCCGCGCTGTGGCTGTGTGCTCCACGGGTGTCGTCTCCGGCTTTTTTTCGCGTCGTGCTGTATTCCGCCCCGCGCCCTTCCTGCGGTACTTCTCCGGGATCTTCTCCATATCCACCCTTGGATACTCCGTAGACACCACATGGCGGATGGACGAGAGCACACTCTCCGGGAGAGCCGTCCAGGGGAGCTTGCCCTGCTGGATGTCCTCCTGGATCGCCCACCAGCGGGCGGTCATGTCCGGCTTTTTCAGCTCGTCCGGCAGGATACGGTACAGCTCCCGCCCCAGCGGGGTGGAGATCAGCTTCTTGCTCTCCTCCCGGAAGAATCCCCGTTCCACCAGTTTGTCGATGATCGGCCCCCGCGTCGCCACCGTGCCGATCGAGCCGTTCTCGCCCTCCTTGTCCCGGTCTTTTTCGAGCAGCAGGCGCTTGCACTCGGGGTCGGTGACGTAGCGCGCGATGCGGGTCATGTCCTTGCTGAGGCTGGCCTTGGTGTAGCGGGCAGGTGGTTTCGTCTGCTTTTCGTCGATGCACGTCCCCTTCGTTTCCGCGTCATAGGTACCCGGCGCGAGGGTGGAAAGGGGGCCGTTCTTCTCCTCCTTGAGTCCGGCCGCCTTGTCGTTTTTGAAGATCGCCATCCAGCCCGGTTCCAACACCTCAGTGGCACTGGCTTTCAGCGCTACGCCGTCCGGAAGCGGCGCGCTCAGGCTTGTTTGCGCCTTCTTCGCGTTGGGCAGGAACTGCGCCATGTAATATTTGCATATCGCCAGATAGACTTTTCGCTCCTTCTCGGTGAGCTTGTCCAGATCCACCGCCGTGTTCTGCGGGATGATCGCCGTATGCGCGGAAATACGACTGTCGTTAAAGCAGCGGGAGTGGAGCGTCATATCCAGAGCACCCGGCTTGTAGCTGATGTTCCGGCAGACCGTGTCCATGGTCGCCGGGGCATTTTTATATTGCTCCTCGCTGAGATATTGGCAGTCCGAGCGGTTGTAGGTGATGGCGTTGTACCTGTCCCGGAGGGATTGGGTGATGTTCAGCACCTCCGTCGGCTCGTAGCCGTAGCGGCTGGAGCAGTAGCTTTGCAGCTCCGTCAGGTTGAACGGCAGAGGAGGCTGCTCGTAGACCTCCTTGCGCGTCACCCTTGCCCGATGGACAGGAATGCTCTGAATGAGCTTTTCTTTATCCTCCGCATAGCGGCGGTCAAGGATTCTGCCGTCCTCCAGATTCGGGTCGTCCTTCTTCGGCGTGTAAACTGGCTCGATCTGACGGCCGTCCACATCCAGCGCGGCTGTGACCTCGTAGTAATTCTGCCTCACATGCCCCTCGATAGCCTGATCCCGCGCCACTACCAGCCCCAGCGTCGCGGTCTGAACGCGGCCGATGGTCAGCAGCGTCCCCGGATTCTTCAGCGTAAAATAGCGGCTGCAGTTGACGCCCACCATCAAATCGGCAACGCTCCTGGCATGGGCGGACCAGCCCCGGTTCACGCTCGCGCTGTTGTCGGTGAGATTTTGGAGTGCACGGCGCAGCGCCGCAGGGGTGGTGTCGTTGGTGTTCATGCGCTTCACCGGACCTTTGTAGCGGTGCCAGCGGAGGATCTCGTCAATCAGGTACTGTCCCTCGTCGTCCGGGTCGCCTGCATGAATCACCATGTCGCAGTTCTTGAGCAGCGTCCCGATCTGTTTGAGCCGGTCCGACTTGGACGCGGTTTTGCCGCCGCCCTGACGGTTGGGCTTCTGTCCCCAGTCGGGAAAGAAGAGCGGCAGCACGTCCAGCGACCAGCGCTTATAGGCGGGGTCGTAGTCCTCCGGTTCTTTGAGCGTCAGCAGATGCCCGTAGGCCCAGATTACGGCATAGTCGCCCTTATAGATCACAGACTGCTCCGTGCGTCCGCTGCCAGGGAGCGCCGCGGCAATTGCTCTTCCGAGCTCCGGTTTTTCCGCAATAATGAGTGTCATAATTCACCTCTCGTTTCGCTTATGATAGCACGCAATGGCGGGAAAATCCACTGCACTCGTAAAGTACCCTGCTGCTTTACAGCCCCTCCGCCATGTCATGATTGACCAGAGAAGCATAATACTGCTCCATCGTCGTGGGCGCGTTGTAGAGCGCAGAGAGCGTATAGGCGCGGATATTCCCAATCAGGCTGGTGGTTCTGTCCATGCTGTCCAGAACGTAGCAGATATGCTCCCGGTCCAGAGACAGGAACCGGTCGCGGACCTGCTCCACAGGCAGATCATCCCCATTGATGCGCACAGTGTCCTTACTCGTGCAGCAGGTCTCTGCCATCAGCTCGATATAGCCGTCAACACGATCCATCCTGTAGGGGTAGTCAAAGTTCAGAAGATCGTAGTTGA
>Ga0310691_10005895_pt1 | contig 13227 bp, 7 predicted proteins | sample 176DNAGHGlowgp2_FD_203887 | JGI IMG/M metagenome (GOLD analysis project Ga0310691, IMG submission 203887) | Sheep rumen microbial communities from Palmerston North, Manawatu-Wanganui, New Zealand - 1766 DNA GHGlow gp2 (v2) (version 2) | ecosystem: Host-associated > Mammals > Digestive system >... | reverse complement strand
TTTATTAAAATTTTCTAAATTTTCTTTATTTTCATTTTTAAAATCTAAAAGTTTTTTATTATTTATTTTATTATATTCAGATAAATTTAAATTATAATCTAAATTTAAATCTAAATTTAAATTTAATTTAGTTTTAAAATTTTCTAATTTATTCATTTTTAAAATAATTAATAATATAAAAAAGTTTTAATTTAATACTATAATTTTTTTAGATTTTTTAGATAGATATTTATAATCTAATAATAATTTATCTATATTATTTAAATTATTAATAAATATACTAAATAGATTTAAATAATCTTTTTTATTTATATTTTTATTATTATATAAATTTTTTAGATTCTCTATATCTTTTAAATAGTTTAATTTTAAATTATATAAATTAATATATTTTTTATAATTCATTTTTAAATTAATTAATAAATAAAAAGTAAAATTTTAAATTAATAATAATACTTTTAATTTGAATAAAGTTTTTTTATAGATTATAAATTTCAATAATTTATTCATAAAATTTTTTATTAATATATAAATATATTATAATTATATATTTTTAAAAATTAATTGCAAGTTTTTTAGTACTTTTTTTTATAGATAAAAACTAGGATTTTTTTAATAAGTATATATTTTTATAAAGATTTTCTTTTTTAGAGAAAACAATTCTATAAAAGATTTACTTTAAAAAATAAAGTACTTTAAAAAATAAAGTACCTTTTTAGAAAATAAAATCTTTTTAGAAAATTAAAAATTGAGAAAGACGGGACACGAACCCCCAAAACCCCTTATGCGTGCTTTTTATGTGGGTGTTTTGCCGTTCATATGGAAACTAGAAAAAAGCTTTACCAATTCATATGGCAACTCAAAAAAAGGTTTACCAAACAGAAGCAGTGAAACGCAGAAAGGTAACCTTTTTCAAAAAGGTATGCACTAGTGTAGTAATGTATAAACTAGTTGAGGCTCATATATTATATATCAAAAATAGAAAATGTCAAATCATGTAGTTAATAAAAAAATCCCACCATAAAAAATGGCGGGAATTCTTTAAGAAGAATAGAGGGGAATTTTCTTAAAAGGGCTACTTTACCCAATCTCTTTTGATTCAATAGATTTCTTCTATCTTAGGCCTTACCTTTCCGTAGTAGATTTTCTTAACTCTTTCTTCTCAATATTTCTCTACTAGTTCCATTAGTAAATCATGCGTACTCCATTCAGGTAGTTCATCTTCTTTCTCCTTACACTTAGTAGTAAAGATTTTATCGTACAACCGTTCGTCACTTCATTCAACCTTAGCTAAGTCTCATTGAATACGTTTCATATCATATTCGTTTAGAGGGAATAATCATGTCCAACCTTTTGTGATAGACTTATCGAGAATAGCTTTCCTCTCAGGAAATGTAGTCCCCTCTAACACTTTCAAATTTCTTTTCACAGCCCCATCTGTAAAAGCTCTGTAGTCCTTACTACATCTTAGTTCAACATATTCACTCCATAGAGTTTTTATTTCTTCTTTTTCAACTTCATTTGTTATTCATTCGAGGACCGTTGTATTAAACTCTACACTATCCATCACCTCATCATACCTTTGCTGTTTCTTGGTTTTGCGTGACTTCTTTGTGTTGCCATTATTTAGTTTAGAATCAGCCGAAGGCTGTAAGGAGGAAGGCGACGCGTCAGCGTTGCTAAAATTTTCTGTTTGCCTTATATTATTATTTATATTATTATATACTATATTATTAGGGTGACATTTTGTCACGGGTACCCCTGACATTTTGTCACCCCCTTCAGGACATTTTGTCACGGGTGACATTTTGTCAGGGGTGACATTTTGTCAGGGGTTGTTTATATCAACAATTATTCTTAATTTCCTACACACTCCAGTCTTTCCTCATTCAGCTTCCTCTATATATCATAATTCTTTTAAATGTCAAATCGCTCTTATTATTGTACGAGGGTTGCATTGGAAAAAATCTGCCAGATAATTATTTGTAGCCCGACAGTGGTCATCGCTTTTATCTAGATTTCTTATAACTACAAGTATGCCCTTTTCTATAAGGCTAATGTTTTTATCCAGCCATAAATCTCTTGGGAATCGTACCCCCTTGAAATCATCACTATATTCATTCATTCCCAATTTAATTAATAATTAAAATTATTCCTCCTCATTTCTGAAATCTCTGACAAGCTTTCTGTATATGTCCCTGTTTTAATATCATAATACATTTCCAACTCTACATCATTTACATATTTATCTTTTTCAAGCTTGAATATCCTGGAAGGTATCTTTACGAAATCTTCATCACATTTCTTCATTGTAATAAACACATTTGAGAAGTCGAATATTTTTTGGCTACCCTCAAACTTTCAGAACTTATTTGTGTGGTGCAATAATATAACAGCAATATTTAGTTTTTGCACAAGAGCCAAGAATGTTTCCATTGTTTGGTTCTGGTGGCTTCTTGCCTCATTTGTTAGGTTTCATTGTATCTTAGATAGACTGTCAATAACAAATAATTCATATCCTTCTTTTGTTTTTTCTGTTATCAATTCCACAAGCTCATCTAGTTTATACCCCATAGGGGAGCAATCATATCAGAACTGTCACAAACTATCAGCTACATATTTCTCCATATCTTTTCTTTCTTCTGGAGTAAGAGGATTTTTATCTCAAAGAGCTTCTTTGGTTTTTCAATTTTTCCATAGCCATCTATTAACCCATACAGTTTCAATTTTAAATTCTCAGTTTATATAAAAGCATTTTCTCCCTTCAGCCGTGTTTCTTTTTATAATATCCATAGCGAATGTTGTCTTTCAGCTGTTTGATGGTGCAACGATAGTCACCAACTCTCACGAAAGAAAGCTATTAAACTTTTCAAATCCTTTTGGGTAATAATATGTATGCAACTCTGTATTAACATCTGTGTTAATAGCAGACAATATATCATCGATATTTTTTGCCTCTACAATTTCTTTCTTTTCTGGAAGCACCTCCGAATGATGCTCCTTTACCCATTGATATATATCTTTAGCTGTATACACACCATACCATAGCACCCAACATACCCAGCTTGGCCCTCATCTATCATAACTTCATATCTTACCTAGTTTATCGATTCGGCTTCAATGAGCTTCTCAATTTATAAGGATTTGGTAACTACCATCTGAATTCCTTCTGAAATCAAACATCTCTCAACTTACCATACTACTTCAACTTATTTCTGATAGCATAGTCATAGCGTCCATTGCGTTTATTCTTTCTCGTGTATCATCGTTGTCTAGTAGTTTCTTTAATTTTTGATTTTCTAATTCTACCTTCCTTTTTTGCTCAGCTCTATCAGCATCTGTTGTTGTGTTGCTATAAGCACTTAACATTTCTTCTTCTGTGTAGTATTCTTTATTTCAATCTACTATAGCTAAATCAAATGGTTCATTAGGATTTTTAAGATGTTTAAAACCTGGAACTCTAAGAACAACTGCTTCATTCTTTGGGATTGCTACATCTCCTCAGAAAAAGTTACATAGCCCCCAACATATTTTGTTCCAATTTTCTTTTGTGCCGTCTTTGGCGAACCGATACATATGATAACTCTTCTGACTCTCTACAATTAAGCTTGGTTTTAATGGGCATAATCAGATAAGCTTCATTTGTTCTTCTTTTGGTTTATCATCAACTTCACATACCCAAGCATTTATATTTGTTACACTTTCTTTATTCCTGGTTGAGCCATTCATTGAATTTACAGAGAAAAATATTCAGCATCATTTTTGATTTGCTCTCTCTAATATTCAATCCATTTGCTCGTCTGTGTAGTTGTTTTGATTTATAATCTTAGCTAATTTTGAATCTTTCCTTCACTTGTTATCGTCGAAGGTTTGGATGAGACAGTCCTTGAAGTGGGGGTACACTTCTCTCATCATTTGTAAATATATATTAGTCATTTTTTTGTTTGATGGTAATGGGGTAAAATGATTGTAGTTTATTCAACATCATCTCACGTAATACCATCGCCACAATAAGTTAATCCACCATATGGTATAGTAGGAGTAAGAGTTATTGTTTCTTCTTTTTGCCGTCTCCTTTTGTTTCACTCTAGGTATTTTGTAGTGAAAGGAAACGATACCTGGCTAATCTTATCCATAGCTTCTCTGTCATCATAATTCTCAATGATGAATTTAATGACATCATCTAAAGTAATCTCTCATTTAAACATGGTAATAATAGTAAAAAATAAAAACCTTAAAGATAAGGTAAACAAAAACCCCGAAAAATGTTTCGGAGCCTTATGTAGAATGAAGTAATGCATATGCAGGGCTCCAGTCTACATAATACATCTTTGGGGTTTTTGTCTCTTATCTTGCTTCTATCATAGGATAGAAAAAAATAATTTCAAGAGAAAACTTCTCTTGTATTTTTAGATTATATAAAAATGTCAAATTTTTATAACATTTTGTTAGGTAAGGTGGGAAGTATCATTTTTAAGAAATGTCAAATGATTTTTTTTATTTCACCTTAGAAAAATATAATCTATTAATAGAGAAACATATTTATTACTAAAGAAGCTATGTCGCTATTCAATGATTTAAAATGAGAGATAATACAGAACCCAAAGGCCACCTATAATTACGTAAAAGTTTTAAAGAAAGAAAAAGAAACTGAAGAGGACGAGGAAAAAAGATTAAAGAAAGAGCGAAAAGAGTTATTAGCTCAAAAAAAGCAAGAATTGCCGAAAGAAGAATACGATAAATGGAGAGTAAAGGAATGGTATAAAAGGAATAAAGAGCGATATGCAAAAAAACAATTAGAGAGATATCATAAAGAAAAGGCCGAAGAAGAAGAAATGATTGAGGGGATATATAAAGACATATACGATACTATACCTGACCCAATTAATCGGGATAAATATTATACTAAAAAGTACAGAGAAGATGATATCAATTATGAGGGGAAATTTAAATTTTCTTGGCGGGCTTCAAGATTAAATTGGGTAAAGCCAAGTAAAGAAAAAAGATACGATAATCCTATAAGAATACATAATCATTGAGCATTAAATTGAATGATAACCAGTTTAGGGAATATGCAAGATAAAGCCTATGGGCTAGTAAAAGAACATATAAACGAAATAGATTTAAAAAACTTTTGTTTGAGTAAAAAGCAGGGGCTTACAAAAAATCCGATGTGGGTGACTAGTTGAAAAATGAGAGAATTATTACAAGTATCTAATATATCAAATAATCAGATATGTAGTGTTGCATCTGCTATGCTAAGAGACAAATATATAGTTAGTGAAATATATATGGGTAGGGTTAGTTTTCTTGTAGGAGATGTTATTATAACTCAGGCGGGCAATGTTCTTCGTCCATGCCTAGAAAATAATATCCCTTGGCTTACCCCTGACACAGTTGAAGAATTACATAAGAAGAGACTTGATTGGTTAAAAAAGAAAATAGATGATTTGGATATATATATTTTACGGGATACTTACTTAGTTAAATATCAACCGAACGAATTTGAGCAACGATTTTATTTAATACCTACATAATATGGCATATTGATTTCTATATAAAGATTGGGACAATGAGAGGGGGTTTTGCTATGATTGAAACAAAATGAATCTTAAGTATTGTCTTGACCCCAAAGAGGCTGAGGAGCGGTATGAGAAAAATAAGAAGTTAATGGTGTTAGTTAACATTAAGCGTCCTCCTGATTTGGAAATACCTGTACAAATCCCATTGGGTACCGATTTAAATTGGAAGAAGGATATTGATACTAAATTTCTAACCTTTATTACAAAGTGAGCGGTATCAACTCGTATGGAGTTTATTCTTAGTCGCTTTATGGATGATTACCAATTAGATATAAATTGAGTATTCCATAGGAGAGAGAAGGAGGATGTGTCTGCTTTGGAGAGCACAAAAAATGTATTAGCTCTTTGTATAATGAAAGACATCATACTATGACAATTCAGAGTCAGCCCGCTAAAAATTCCTATGGGTAAAAATAAAAAGAATCTGAATAAAACAGAATATCTTGATTGGGATTTATGAGATGATTTTTCCATTTCATATAATGTACAAGGTACTGAATATAAGACAAATGTATTTTGAGTATATAAGCCAAAATTATTTGAGGCCATGCTAGCTGATAGCTGAAAAACTTTTCATTGATTTGTTCTTCAGCGTTGGCAGATGATGGTGTGGTTATTGAGCTGATGAGTAACATATGTAATTGGTCCTAGGTGATGAGGTAAATCTCTTTATATAAACTGAGATATGGCCTGATATTTATTAAAGGAGATTACTGATAATAACGAAAGAGTTCAGGAGTGGACGCAACTTTATATGTGATTGAGCCAAAAGCAGAATGCACCATATATGGTTTATGCCCAGCAGATGTTAAATAATCTTATCGATTTACCTAGTTTCTGTAACAAACTCCCAGATAGCTCAGGACTTTACATTCTCGATTGAGATAAACAGAGGAAGCTCGAATATGTGACTACAAACCAGAACGACCCTACCAGGTCAAGGAGAACAAGAAAGTTTGTGTGAGACGAAGCTGATTATCTTGATTGGGATTATGTATGAACTGCTATGTCTACAGCTGATTCATTAGTGACGCTTATTTCAACAATTTGACCAAATACACAAGCCTGAAACTTCTATAAATGATGGCTTAATGCTTATAAAAACCAAAGAGAATATGAACCTATAGATGTGCTTATCCATGATATATGGATTAAATATGGGCTACATTTATGCAAGGATAGAAAGGATTACATAAGGAAAATAAAGAATTGAGATTTCGAAAAAATGAGAGCCGAGTTTATTCAGCGTCGTCCAGAAGTAGCTTTACATTTTACTATGGATGATGTTGAGTTCTTGACAGAAGAACAGAAACAAGCCCAGGTAATAAGAGTCTTAAACGCTAGAGGTTATGATTATATGCTTGCCGAATACTATGGAGAATATTCCACAGACCAAACCGTATTCAATGTTGAATGAGTGCAGCTAGCTTGCCCTAGTGAATGTGACTATTGGGTTGTAGGTTACGATGAAGCTGATACCTTCGATAACCCTTGACTCTGTATCCTTGGAGCTAAGGATTGAAAGTACTATATTAAAGAAACTTATAACTTAGCTAAGGAAAGTAACGAGAGGTTTTCTAAAATGAAGCAGGTTATTCAGGATTTGAAAAATAAATGAAAACCTGTTTACTTAGTATTAGACGCTTCTCGTTGATGGGCTGCGGCCAGGGAGTTGTGAATGCTTTGAATGCCGGTTGATATGCTTATCAAGTGGACAGGTAATGTCACATATCAACCTTGAGCTAGGCATAATGTATGAAAGGCTCGGTGTATTGAAATGATTAGGAGTAGTTTCTTTGACACTAACTTGATACATATTGACCCAGCTTGTTATTGAGAGGATGGATTAGTTGAGGAGTTGTCTCATTTTAAAAAGTGGAAAGCTTCTGCTAGATGAGAGAAGAAGAAACACGATGACCAGGTTTCTGGAATGATGCTTGTGCTTTATTTTGCTTGGTTCCACGACCAACTTGCTACAAAAGATGTAGCTAAGATTGGTAACGTAAAAAGCAACCAGCAATTAGCAGAGGAGTATCGAGCTGAAAGGTACCAGAAACCTCAGGAGACAAGCTGAGACTTTCTTTCAAATTTAAAGAATGGTCTATTCTAAATTACAAAAGTTATAAAAATTTTGCCTTTTTATATAATCTATTTATAGGAAAATGTTATTAGAAAGAAAACAAGAGGTTTTAAAAACCTTAACAGAAAATTATGCAATTATCAGAGATGAGGATTGAGAAATTCTCTGCTTATTGTGAAGAGACGATGAATGATACTTCGTATACTCATGGGAAGAATATAGACTTACCAAAACTGAAGCGGAGGCTTTATTAGATAAAGCTGCTTGAGTTGCTATTACCCCTGTAGTCGATAAGAAAATTGCAGAACAATATAAAGATGGACTAGACGAACACGAAAGGAAAATCAAAACACAGATAGAGGATAATTACTTTGAAGAGGAATAGTTTAGTTTATTATTCTTCAATAAATGGGTATAATATGAGATATTGCTAGGGTAGGTAAGAATATACGGAATAGAGCTAAATGAGTTTTTACTCAACAGCCAACCACAGTAACTCCAGGAAAAACTTTAAATGAAACAATAATAGAAAACGAACAACAACCAACTCCTCAAGTTGGTTCTTTTCCTAATACGTTAAATAATCAAATAAACGCTTGAATAATTCAAACTCCCGTTATACAAAGCCAAATTAATCAGAATACCGCAACGCTTTCTGCACCTACAACAGAGACGCAGAGACGCGGAAATATCTGGGCTAGAAATAATATTTCTGGGTTTAATATAAATGAACCATTAAGCATAAATGAACAAATTCAAGAAGAGGCTGATGCTGATAAATGATTTTCTATGCCTGACTTTGTTTGATTTGGGGAAAAACTTGTTTGAAATATTGCGAATTGGGGGAATAGACAAACTGCAGCCAATCGTTATAATACTGAGGTAGAGGAGAATTCTAAAGATATAATCTTAGATTATAATCCAACTACTAATAGAGTTATAAAGCTCACCCCTACTGATGAATGAGTTTTTAACGCTAGAGCAGAATTATATCTTTCGGAGTTGGCAGCAGCAACTACCTATGAAGAGCAACAAGCTGCGCGTCAGTCTTTCTATAATGATATGAAAGATGGAGGGTTTAAAGCACAAGCTGTCCCTAATACAAAAAAATTTTCAGGGTGAAAAACATATTCAGATGATACGCTATCTTCTGTTATGGGTAATAATGTTAAAACTTGAGTTTATCCAATAACACAAGAACAATTTGATGCTTACCTTGAAACATTAGACGAGAATGATGAAATAAGGAGAACAGCTTATGAAAAATATAAAGATGATATGACTGCGTGATTAGATGAGGTTGATTTAACCGAAACAGAGGAGGCTAATAATTTTATGCAAAGATTTTCAGACATAGCAAAAAAAGATACATTAGATTTGATTAATAAAAACCTAGCGTCAAAAGAACGTTGAGAAGCAATAAGAAATGTAGATGAAATTGTTAGTGACCCAGCAAATAGGTTATTAACAAGTGAAATGTATCTAAAGAGGCTAAGAGACGAGGCGGCGCAGACACCAGAATTACAGAGAACACAATGGCAAAGGGATATAATCTACAATTAGCAGTTGATGGACAAATACGCTAGTAATGTAAATGATTATTTGTTGTTGCAGCTTAATGAATGAGTTAATGATAAGTGAGAAATATCTGATGCATTATGGAGATTTGAAGACGGAAGAGAGTTGAATGATATACTTAGAGATTGATTAGGTGATATTGCAGGGATTGAGATATGATGATTAGAAACATTTTGAAAAATCTCTGCTATAGATATAATGAGAAGGTTTGCTAATGAGGCAGCCTACAATTATAGACAAGGTAAGTTGTCACAATCAGACAATCCTTGGGAGTCTATATTGAATACTGTAAAATCTGGACGAAATCAATTTGAACATTGGCAAGAGCCTATATGAGAACAATGGGCGGAAGCTTGACAATCTATTTGGAGATTGGGGGCGAAATTAACAAACACCGTCTCATCAGTTTTTGAATGAAGATGGTGATGGGATAGTCCAGCTTCTGCGTACTGGGACGCTGATTTCAGTGTTGGTAAATTAATAGAAACGGATGATAGCCCTAATAGGAGAACTGTTAAGAAATATGGATTGCAGTTCTGAGAATACATCCCAGAATGACTCTGAGCCGTCGCTCCAGATATAGCGTTAACAGTTGCTACAGCAGGTTGAAGCGCTCCATCCTTATTAAGAAGTGCTTGAACATTTTCAAGATGAATTAGAAATTTTAATAGAGTAAAAAGACTTGCAGATAGCACTAAATTGGCTGCTAGAGGAATAAATACCACATTAAGGTGATTAGACAGAGTATGAGAAATATGAAGGAACTTATGAAACATTAATTCCTGGGAGAAGCGCGTCTTTAACATAGCAGATAGAGCTTTATCTCAATTTGCTGTGTGACAGAGTATGGATGCAAAACTTAGCGCATTTGATACTGAGCCATATTCAGATACGTCGTTCTGGTTATCTATGTGAGGTAGTCTTTTATGAGATATATTACCTGAAGCTAAGGATATTTGGTGAGCTATGAGAACTTGATTAAAATGATGAAGAGCTTGGACTAAGTGAACTTGAGTTTGGGATTTGGTTGATTTCATAAATCAAAGTGATGAAAACGCGTTACTTATTGCTAGGCAGATGTGAAAAAACACAGCGAATTTTTCTGAACAAGATTTAAAGAATTATATCAGAGCTTATGCCACGATAACAGATGCAGCCAAAAAAGTTTATGATGAATTAACTGCAGAATGAAAAGCTGCCGCTAATAGTCGGACAAAGGAATTAATGTACAATTATGTAAAGCAAGCCTATTTACCTAATTCACGCATATGAAAAGCAGTAAAGGTGCTAGTCGAGAACCAATCAACAAATCCTGCAGATATAATTAAATACATATGAAATATACCTTGAACCGTTAGTATATGACCATATCAATCCGTGATTAAGCTTAAGCAATGAACTATGGCTTGAGTACAGGCTAAAGAGTGATGGTATGATGCAGTTTTAGATGTGGTTGATAGGTGATTTGGTAATAAAGTAAGTGAATGATTTACTTTGAAAGATATACAAGATATCTCAAAGATAAACAGCTATGATGATGTGTTAAAAAACAAAGACAAATATTTTAGAAAAATTACAGAAAAAGTTGGAGATTGAGATAGAGCAAGAACTATAGAAAGATGGGTTCTTACTGAAGATGGGTTGGATAGATTCTGATTGGAAGCTAAGAATTTAACCCTAGCTAGTTTATGAATAGAGATAAGCTGAGCAGAGAATGTAAAAGAAATATTTAAAGAGAAAATGAAATGATTAGAAGGTATGAAACTTTCTGATGATACCATAGATGCGTTAGCAGATAATTGAGGATATAATGAAGTTGTTAGTAAAATAGAAAACGTTTTATGTTAATTACATTAAAATAAATGGCAGTACAAGATTGTGATAAAATTTCAAATATTGTGGCTATACAATTATTAGCTTGAAATGACGACTTGGCAAAAGAGATTGCGGAATTAGCGGCAACTAAAAACTATGCTCAAACTACTATCGCTAAGTTATGAGGTGAATGAAAAGACTTGGCTTGAAGAAGTGTTAACTCATTAGAACTAATGGCAAAGTCTGCAGAAATAAAGATTGACGCTATAGTTCAATCTTACATTTTAAAATGACAGGCTTGAGAAGAAGCTCTAATGGAAGTAGCTAGGCAAATGAGTAAAACTAAAGACAGCCTCTATTGATGAGTGAAATTATTAGAAATGATTAGAGGTGGTTCTGATGTGGATATAAAAGAAGTTGCTAGGCTTTGGGATAGCACATTAAATACTTCTGAAGCTATGAAGCAAATGGAAGATGCGATTTCTGATTACATTGCCTCAGATTATTCTATCTATAGAGCATATAATGCGATAGAAGACGCTCTCTCCGATGCTTCAAAAAAAATTGAAGATGCCAAACAGTCAACAAAAGATGCAAAAGTTAGATTAGATAGGGGGATAATAACAGATAAAGAATTTAAAAAGATTAAAAAAGAAAACGATTTAACAATAAAAACGTTGACAAAAGAAAAGGAAGATATAAAAGATGCTCTTAAAAAAGACTACAAACTTGCTATGGATAAAATTAAAGAGGGTTGAAATCCAACTGGATTCTCTAAATTAGATAGTGAGTGGGCGGCGATAAAGAAAGTGTTTTGAAATGAGCCAGAGAAGGCTGGTAGGCTTTGGACAAATTATATAATGGCTAGAGAATTGCTAGCTTGATGAGAAATGGCTGATGAAGTTATTTCTATACTAGCTAAAGAATGAGAAAATTTAGCTTGAGATTTAACAGAGGAATGGATAGTTAAATGCACAAACTTAGATACATTGATTGCTAGAGCTTTCACAAACACAGAGCAACTGTGTAATAATTGAATGCTGAGAGAGCTATATAGAGATAAATTAATCCAGCTTTCAGCTTGAATAAGATTAACAGAAGAAAATGCAGATAAAGTTAAAACGTTAATTAATACATCTTTGTTTGCTGAAGAAGGTATGACTTTGTCTGATGTTATGTTAGACAATAGGGCATATAGAAGTATGAAAAACCTTGGGTATAAAGTTACTGAAAGAGATTGAGAAAAAATATTAAACGATTTGCAGAGTGTAGCTGAAAAATTTTCTGAGGATATTTTCTGAGAAGAAGACATTGTAATTAAAATAGCTTGACAAGAGGTTAAACCTCAAGATGCAGTTCAGCTTATCTACAATATAACTTGAGACGAAAATATTATTAAATTATTGAATTCAAGAAATTTCTCAGATACTTCTATACTTAGTATAGCAACACAGAAGTTATTATGAAACAATGAGTTAGCTAGAGAATGAATAATAAACCTTTTCAAAAAATGAAAGGAATGAAATAAAATTACAAATTCTCGTTGAGTATTCTTTAGAGCTTTAACAGGTATGGAAGTTCCTGATTGAGCTAAAGTTTGATATTTTGACTACAGAAGAGCTTTATACACAAAAGATGAACTTAGTGATAGTAAAGCTAGGCTATATGATATGATAGCGAACAAAAACAAATTAAGAGTTGAATGAGATATAGTATGAGATTTTACAAAGGATTGGCAATATAGCCAAGAGAATGTAGAGAAATTAGCTAACGAAATTAAAGCAAATTTAAAATGAGGTTTTCTAGTTGTAAATGATGCTAGATGGTGAGATAACCAATTACTCAGAGAAGCTGTAGATAAATTAAGAAAAGAATGAGATTTGACTATCCTTTATCCAAAAGGATGACAAACTTCTAGCTTTGTTTGGGAATGAGATAATTTATTCTTTAAAACAGTAGACGATAGTGTATATGATAATGTAGCTTGAACTATATCAATTCAAAGCTTATGAGAAGCTAAGCCAACAAGAGAAATTCTTGCTAGTGCATATGAAGCTGCAACAGGTAGAAACTGAGATAAGCTTAGATATCAAGCCAGTTATAATGACTGATGAGTAGATAGTTTAGGAAGACAAATCTCTGACCAACAGGTTGAGTATTTCGCTAGGAGCG
>Ga0310691_10005893_pt1 | contig 13228 bp, 12 predicted proteins | sample 176DNAGHGlowgp2_FD_203887 | JGI IMG/M metagenome (GOLD analysis project Ga0310691, IMG submission 203887) | Sheep rumen microbial communities from Palmerston North, Manawatu-Wanganui, New Zealand - 1766 DNA GHGlow gp2 (v2) (version 2) | ecosystem: Host-associated > Mammals > Digestive system >... | reverse complement strand
CAAGCTGTTCATACCAATGGGCTTCGCCTACGACAGCTTCGTCACCGAGAAAAGCGCCGCTTCTCTCAAAGAGGGTGAGCGTGAGAGACTGCTTCTCCGTTCACTGGTGCTGACCGGTGAACAGGCGGAGAAATACTCGGATATCCTCACTGACAGGAGCAATGACACCGCTCCCGGAAAGAGCGATTATGAGGCTCTGTGCCGTGAAAAGCAAGCCGCAGCGTCAAGCTCGTTCAGCTTCAGCTCCGACCGCTTTGAGGCTGAGATAAGCCTCGACAGACCGGGACTCGTTTTCTTCAGCGTTCCCTACAGCGAGGGCTGGACTGCTGAGGTCAACGGCAAAAAAGCGGACGTCGAGCGCGTTTCCTACGGCTTCATGGCTGTAAGGGCGGACGCAGGCGATAATACGATCGTTTTCCGCTACAGAACGCCGGGGCTGACTGCCGGACTGCTGATAACGGCTGCCGGTATCGTACTGCTTGCGGCGTACCTCATAATCTTCCGGAAAAAATCACCGGAATCAGTCCGCAAATACTGCTACGACTACGACTCATACGATAACAGCGATTGATCTTTAGTGTTTAGCGTAGGGGACGGCGTCCTCGACGTCCCGCAAATTGCGAATTACGGTATCGCCTGTCGGCGATAATATTAAATAAGTCTGCGTCGGCGGACATATCACGAAAGGAAGGAAACCATGCACCTACAGGAAAAAACGATCTCCAGCGAGACCGTCTACGAAGGCAAGATATTCACGATAACCCACGATATAGCCGAGCTTGAAAACGGCGGCAATGCCGTCCGCGATGTACTCCTCCACCACGGCGGAGTGTGCGTTATCCCCGTGACCGATAACAACGAGATATACCTCGTAAAACAGTTCCGCTACCCGTTCAGGACCGTAACGCGCGAGGTGCCTGCCGGAAAGCTCGAAAAGGGTGAGGACCACGCGGAATGCGGCAGACGTGAGCTCCTTGAGGAGACCGGCTGTACCTGTTCAGAGTACATCTACCTCGGAGAAATGCTCCCAACTCCGGCATATAATACCGAGGTGACATATATGTACCTCGCCCGCGGACTCAGCTTCTCAAAGCAGTCGCTCGATGAGGACGAATTCCTCGATGTGGAGAAGATCCCCCTCGCGGAAGCGGTAAAGCTCGTCATGGACGGCACTCTCCGCGACGGAAAGACCCAGATCGCTATTCTCAAAGCCGCAAGACTGCTCGGGATTTAGTTCGTAGTGCTTAGTGCTTAGTTGAGGTGTCTGCTGACGCAGACTTATTTAAAAGTATCACGCCCGGCGATGCCATTAGCTAATTGCTTGCAGCTATGAACTCCTATACTGCCAAACAAAACGACCTGCCGCACGGACAGGTCGTATAACAAGCTATGTCTCTGTATTATTCGTCAATTTTTTCCTCGGATGAAGCCTCGGCTTCCTCAGCCTCCATTACAGCGAGCTGCTCCTGATAAGCCTCGAGGATCCGCTCCTCGAAAAGCTTCCTTGCAGATGCTGATATCGGGTGTACGATATCGCGGAAAACGCCGTTTTCGTCCTTTCTGCTCGGCATTGCCACGAACAGACGGTCGTCTCCCTGAACGATCTTGATATCATGAACGGCAAGCATTCCGTCAACTGTGACTGATACAACTCCCCTGAGCCTGCCCTCAGTCATGATCTTCCTGATCTTCACATCTGTGATCTCCATGTTTTTCTAACCTCCTTTGTCGCAAAATAACGGTCTGAAACCCCGGAACTGCCGGGGGGCGAGCCATGCGTACCAAAGCTCACGATGCATGGCAGCACTGACCGACCTAACATCATTATATATCATAATTAGTTAAATTGCAAGCTGTTTTTTTAGTTATATAGAAAAAATATATAACAACAATAATGCGCCATAGTTAAAAATCGCGCATTAAAGCCTTTTTCAGCCTCGGCAGCCTTTTTCAGCCGGGCAAATATTTTCACAGGAAAGGTGTCAGGTATGGATAAGAATATTCTGAACGGCAAAAAACACATTCATTTCATCGGTATCGGAGGCTCCGGTATGTACCCCCTCGCCCAGATACTCCACTCGCAGGGCTTCTTCCTCACAGGCTCGGACAACAATGAGACCGAGACACTCGAAGCTGTACGGAAAATGGGCATTCCGGTGTTCATAGGTCAGAGGGCTGAGAATATCGAGGGCGCTGACCTCATCGTCCACACTGCCGCGATAATGGAGGATAACCCTGAGCTCATGGCTGCAAGGGCAAGCGGTGTTCCCGTTCTCGAACGTGCCGATATGCTCGGTATAATAACAAGCCGCTACGAAAATGCGGTCTGCGTTTCCGGCACCCACGGAAAAACTACCGCTACCTCGATGATAACCCAGATACTCTATACCGCCGGAGTTGACCTTTCGGCTTATATCGGCGGAAAGCTCCCCTGCATAGGCGGAAGCGGCATTGCCGGCAAAAGCGATATCCTCGTCTGCGAATCCTGCGAGTTCGAGGACCACTACCTCAAGCTTTTCCCCGATATTTCGGTCATTCTCAATGTCGATGCCGACCACCTCGACTACTTCGGGACTCTCGATAACGTCATCGCTTCTTTCCGGAAATTCGCCGGAAATACCTCGAAGGTCCTCATCGTCAACGGCTCCGATGCCAACACCATGAAGGCTGTCGAGGGACTTGACAAGCAGATAATCACCTTCGGCAGGGACAACTCCTGCGATTTCTACCCGGAGAACATCAGGCATGAGAACGGTCTGCTCACGACCTTCGATGCCATGAAAAACGGCAAAAAACTCGGAACGGTAACTCTCCATGTCGCCGGTATCCACAACGTCCTCAACGCCCTCGCCGCCGTTGCAGTCTCGGACTTCCTCGGCGTGGACTTTGCCGCTGTTCAGAAGGGGCTGGAGGAATTCCGCGGTGCAAAGCGCCGTTTCGAGAAGCTCGGCTTCGAGAAGGGCGTAACGGTCGTTGACGACTACGCCCACCACCCGACTGAGCTCGAGGCAACTCTCCGTGCCGCAATGGAAATGGATTTCAACCGCGTATGGGCGATATTCCAGCCTTTCACATTCTCCCGCACGAAGATACTCCTCGACGATTTCGCAAGAGTATTGCAGATACCCGACAGGACCGTCCTCACCGACATCATGGGAAGCCGTGAGAAGAACACCTACGGCATCTTCACACGGCACCTCGCCGAAAAGATACCGGACTGCATATGGTTCCCGCAGAACGAGGACGAGGAGTGGACAGATGAACGCAAATACGCCAATTTCCAGCAGATATGCGATTATGTGTGCGAGAACGTTCAGGAGGGCGACCTCGTGATAACTCTCGGCTGCGGAGACGCCTACAAGATCGCGAAAATGATACTGAAAAAGCTTGCGGAGGGATAATATGTCAGTAAACGATAAGAAAATCGAGGTCTTCAACTATATAAAGCGCCGCCTCAACGAGGGAACATCGCCGTCTGTCCGCGAGATAATGGACGCTATGGACTTCCATTCGACCTCAACGGCTCACAGATATATCGAAATGCTCGTCAGCGAGGGACTTCTCGAAAAGACCTCCAACCTCAACCGCACTCTGCGTCTTCCCAACAGCTCTACTGCATCTGTTCCGGTGATAGGCACAGTAACCGCAGGTCAGCCGATAACCGCTATCGAGGACATAACCGGCTACATCGGCTTCGAGACCCAGGGCTGTGACCCTTCGGAGCTTTTTGCACTGAAAATACGCGGTGAGAGCATGATAAACGCCGGCATACTCGACGGGGATATCGTTATCGTCCGCAGCACGGAATACGCTGAGAACGGCGATATCGTGGTTGCCCTTGTGGACGGCGAGGAGGCTACGGTCAAGACCTTCTACAAGGAAAGAGGACATTACCGTCTCCAGCCGGAAAATGACACAATGGAGCCTCTTATCTTCGATGAGGTCACTATCCTCGGACGCGTCATCGGTTTAAAACGGTATTACTGAAAAAACGTGTAGGGGGCGATGAGTCTCGACTGTTGCCTCGGTCGGTGCTTCTGCCTGCGGCAGAGGTGTCCGCCGGACACCCGCACCCCACATCGCCCCACCCGGAATAACGGGTATATCGTGGGCAGATGTAGGCATCTGCCCCTACACCAAGTTCTTACTTCCCGATCCGATTTCAGAAAATATCGCAAATCCCCCTTGCATATTGAAAAAAAATGTAGTATAATGTAGAGTGGTACTTTTCTGCTCGTTTACAGCAGTCAAAAATATACCTGAAAGGAAGAAACAAAATGCTCAACGATGTCAAAGTTTCGATCTGCGGCAAGGAGTATAAGCTCAAGACCTCGGAATCACCCAATTACGTCTACGCTCTCGCAAGATCTCTCGAAGCCAAGATCAACGAAATAATGAACTCCGGAAGCGGCTCCTCACCCTATGCCGCCTCCATGATGGTCGCTCTCAGCCTCCTCGACGACCTCAATAAGGCTAACCAGCGCCTCGACAATATCCGTACACAGACAAAGGAATATGTCGATGAGGCCGGAAGAACACGCATTGAGCGTGACGCTGCCCAGAAGGAGATCGAGGTGCTAAAATCCAAGATAGTCCAGCTTGAAAATATGGTCAAGCTCCGTCAGCTCAAGGACAGCATCTGATGAAGCGTCCGGAGATTCTCGCCCCGGCTGGCAGCATGGAAACTCTCCGTGCGGCTCTGCGTTCCGGTGCGGACGCGGTCTATGCCGGAGGTAAGAGGTTTTCCGCAAGAAGCAGCGCCTCCAACTTCACCAATGAGGAGCTCGCTGAGGCTGTCCGGCTGTGCCACCTTTACGGTGCAAAGCTTGATCTTGCCGTAAATACGCTTGTTTCGGACGCGGAAGTCCCTGATTTCTGCGAATACATAAAATATGCCGTCTCCATAGGCGTTGACGCCTTTATCGTGCAGGACTGGGGCTGTGCCGAGCTGATAAGACGGTGCGTTCCCGATGCAGTCCTCCACGCCTCAACACAGATGTCCGTGCATACCGCTGAGGGTGCCGAAATGCTCGGTAAACTGGGCTATTCAAGGGTAGTTCCTGCCCGCGAGCTGGACAGGGACGCTATCGCTGAGATATGTGCAAAGGATATCGAGGTCGAGGTCTTCGTCCACGGCGCACTTTGTATGTCAGTCTCCGGACAGTGCTATATGTCGGCATTTATGGGGTCACGCTCCGCGAACCGCGGCTGCTGCGGACAAGCCTGCCGGCTTCCGTTCACAGCCTCCGGGAACCGGAACAAGGCTGCTCTCTCGCTGAAGGATCTCTCACTTCTCCCCCGTGCGGACGAGCTTGCCGCTCTCGGCGTGGATTCGCTGAAAATAGAGGGCCGCATGAAGCGTCCCGAGTACGTTGCATCTGCCGTTCACGAGCTTTCAGCCGCACTTGACGGCGAAGTCCCCGATATGTCCACGCTGAAAGGCATATTCTCGCGCGGAGGCTTCACGGACGGCTATTTTACCGGCAAAAGGCAGGATATGTTCGGCGTCCGCGAAAAAGAGGACGTAACCGCCGCGCATACCCTAATTCCCAAAATACATGAACTTTACCGCTTCGAGCGTCCCGTGCATACCGTGGACTTCCACGCTGTTCTGTCCCCGGACGAGCCTCTCTCCGTAACGGCTGTCTGCAACGGTATTTCCGTCACGGCAGAGGGCGATATACCCGCACAGGCGGCGAGCCGTCCTGCCGATACCGAGTCTCTCTCACGGCAGCTCTCGAAGCTCGGCGATACCGTTTTCCGCTGCGGCAGGGTCACTGCCGACATCACCGGCAGTCTTTTCGTGCCTGCCGGTCAGCTCAACGAGCTGCGCCGCAAGCTCATCGAACAGCTTGCGCCCCTTGTTGCGGAACGGTTCACGCCTCATTTCACCGTAACTGATTATGTCCCGGAGCTTGCGGCGGCTTCCCGAAGGGAAGCACCGGCAGGCACACCCCCGGTACGGACGTTCTGCCGGACTGCTGAACAAGTCGTTGCTGCTGCTGAATACAGCGAATACGTCGCAGTACCGCTGAAGCTCATAACTCCGGAGCTTCTGGAAAGAGTACCGGTCGGAAAGGTGATCGCCTCGCCGCCGAGGTTTATTTCCGATGCGGCAGGACTTGAAACAGAGCTGAAAAGGGTACGTTCACTCGGAGTGGAACGCCTCCTGTGCCACACTCCCGACTGCATTGCTTTCGGGAAACGGCTAGGCTTACGGCTGCACGGCAGCTTCACGCTCAACATCTACAACTCGTTCAGCGCGGAGTATATGAAAGGTCTCGGACTGGAGGACTGCATCGTCTCGGTCGAGGCGACCTTGCAGCAGATCGCGGATATACGCGCCTCGCTGCCGCTCGGCGCTGTAGTTGGCGGCAGGATACCGCTTATGCTCACACGGAACTGTCCCATTAAAAATGAGGTCGGCTGCGGAAAATGTTCCCGCCGGCTGACAGACCGCACGGGCAGGAGCCTCCCGGTAGCCTGCTCGAAGGAGTACGTCGAGATACTCAATCCGGACTGTCTTTATATGGCGGACAGATCAGACGAACTGCACGGCGTGAGCTTTACCGTGATCCTCCTCAATAACGAGGACGCTACACAGACCAAAGCCGCTATACTCGGCGAAAAACCTTCCTCCCACATCACCCGCGGACTTTACTACAGAGGTATCTGATATGAAAATAACCTTCAAAAAACTCGACCCGAAGGCTGTCATTCCCTCACGGACTACTCCCGGAAGCGCCGGAATGGACGTTTGCGCCTGTCTCGACGGACCGGTAACGCTCGTTCCCGGCGAAATAAAAATGATACCGACAGGTCTCGCGGCTGCCTGTGACGAAACGGACGTCGCACTGCTGATATACCCCCGCTCGGGACTTTCCGCAAAGCACGGGATCTCCCTTGCAAACTGCGTCGGAGTCGTTGACAGCGACTACCGCGGCGCATGGTACATACCGCTGATAAACAACGGAAGCTCGGACTTTACCGTTGAAAACGGAATGCGTATCGCACAGCTTATCCCAACGCGTATACTCATGCCGGAAATAGAGGTCAGCGATGACCTCCCCGAAACAGAAAGAGGCTCCGGCGGCTTCGGCTCGTCAGGAGTTTGAGAACAAAACGCCCAAAAGGCAGAAGGAGATAAGAAATGAAAAAGACACTCTACATGGTGCTGCTCATACTGGCAGCGACGTTTCTCGGCGACATTATCGGCACAAACGCCTACGGCTCGCTGAAATGGCTCGGCTACTCCAAGACCCTCAAATTCAACCCCGGCACGTTCATTGACACAGATTCCTTCAAGCTCGCCTTCGGATTTTTCCTGTCATTCAACGTTTGTCAGATACTTCTCGTACTCGCGGCTGTCATGGTCTACTACAAGACTGCCCCGAAGCTTATAACAGGAAAATAATTAAAATTGAGAAGCATGAACCAAGAGCTGAACAGGGAAAGCCTTCCCGGTACCCTGCACTTTCAACTCTCAACTCTCCACTCTCAACTTTTTTAAGGAGCTGCATGAATGTTTACTAAAGATATTGGTATCGACCTCGGTACCGCAAATACCCTCGTATATATGAGAGGGAAAGGCATAATACTAAGAGAGCCCTCCGTTGTTGCTGTCAATACCCGCACGGATAAGTGCCGCTATGTCGGCAAGGAGGCTAAGGAGGTCATCGGACGCACTCCCGGCTCTATCGTTGCTGTACGTCCCCTCAAGGACGGCGTTATCGCTGATTTCGACATCGCCACTACTATGCTTCAGGAGTTCATCAGAAAGGCTCTCCGCGGCACTCTCTTCACTAAGGCTAATGTCATTATCTGTATACCCTCTGGCGTTACTGCCGTTGAAAGGCGAGCCGTCCGCGAATCCTGCAAAAAGGCCGGTGCCAACAACGTCCTCATAGTGGAGGAGCCTATGGCTGCCGCTATCGGTGCAGGTCTCCCCACCAATTCCCCTGCCGGAAGCATGATAGTCGATATCGGCGGAGGTACCAGTGAGGTCGCTGTCATCTCTCTCGGAGGCATTGTCGCTGCACGTTCCGTAAGATGTGCCGGCGATGAGTTCGACAACGCCATCATCAACTATATCAAGAAAAAGTACAACCTCCTCATAGGCGAGCGCACTGCCGAGAACGTCAAGCTCGAGATCGGCAACGCTTTCCCCAGTGAGAAGGAGGAAACTATGGAGATAAAGGGAAGAAATCTTCTCAACGGTCTCCCCGAGAACGTCACCGTGAGCTCCGCTGAGATACGCGATGCCCTCGTTGAACCGCTCTCCCGCGTTATCGACGCGATAAAGTCCACGCTCGAAAAAACTCCCCCGGAGCTGTCCGCAGATATCATCGACCACGGCATCACTCTTGCCGGAGGCGGCGCTCTCCTGCGCGGTCTCGACAGGCTCATCAACCGTGAGACCGGTATGCCCGTATATATCGCCGAATACCCGCTCGACTGCGTTGCCGAGGGTACAGGCAGGATACTCGAGCATATCAACGATTATCAGGACGCTCTTTCCGAAAACATAAAGTATTATTAAGGAGGAGCAGATGCGTGAATTCATAAAAAGCACCAGATTTAAAATTCTGCTTGCTTTTCTCGCCTTTCTCGTGGGCATAATGATATATGCCGTTACAAAGGGCGGATATTCCGTTTCGGGCGTTTCCTTCATAAATACGCTCACAAAGCCTTTCCGCAAGGCTTCAAACAGCATCAGCATGAGCTTCGAGAAAAAGCTCGACAAGATGAAGAACGCCGATGAATACTATGAGGAAAATGAACGCCTGAAGGCTCAGATAGGCGAAATGAACAAGAAGCTCACCGATTACGACTCAATTAAGGCTGAACGCGATGAGCTCCGCAAATTCGTCAGCATCAAGGAGGAGCATGAGGACTATATCCTCTCCGTTCCCTGCAAGGTCATGGGCTTCGTTACCAACGACCCCTTCCGTTCATTCACTATCGACAAGGGCAAAGCCGACGGCATCGAGCCGAACTGTCCCGTTGTAACTGCGGAAGGTCTTATCGGCATTACTCTCGAGGTCTCCGAACACGTTACCACGGTCCGGACGATACTCTCCCCTGACCTCTCCGTCGCCGCGGTATGCTCGTCCTCGAATGCGGATTCCGGTATCATCGAGGGCGGAGTCGTTGCTGCCGAAAGCGGCAGAACAAGGCTTATCCACGTCAGTCCCAAGCACAAGCTCAAGGAGGGCGACCTCATGATAACTGCCGGCTCGAGCGGAATGTTCCCGAAGGATTACCCCATCGGTACTATCAAAAGCATCGGCTATGACTCGAACGGTCTCTCCGTAACAGCCGTGATAGAGCCTTGCAGCGACATCACCCGTCTCACCTCCGTAATTGTCATCACCGATTTCAGCGGCAAGCGGGAGGACGACTGATGAGGCTCAGAACACCCCGCGAAAAACGGATCCTCTACATCAAGACTGCCGCAAGGTGGTTCCTCTACTATTTTCTGATCTTTTTCAGCTTTATATTCATGACCTCCGGCACATGGATGAAGCCTATCCTGCTCATACCGATACCGATATTCATTTCCGTGAACAATAACCAGTACGCCTCGGTATTCACGGGAGCGATATGCGGCTTTCTCATTGATATAAGCTGCGGAAAGCTCTTCGGCTACAATGCCGTTCTGCTCTCGGTATTCTGCATTGCGACCTCGCTCGCATTCGAGCTCTACCTGAAAAACAAGTTCGTCAACTGCATACTCATTTCGGCAGCGGCAGCATTCATACAGTGCTGGCTCGATTACAAGTTCTACTATCAGATGTGGAAATACGACGATGTGCAGCGCATCTTCTGGAGGGTCTCGATGAAGGTATGGCTGTATACGGTCATTTCCTCGTTCTTCGTGTTCCTGCTCATAAAGCTGATAAACCGCTTCCTTATGCCGAAGACTCACCTGACTATCGAGGAAGCCATTATCACAAGAAATCAGCAGCAATGAGCGTACACACCGTCAAAGCATCTTGTAGGGGCGCACATTGTGCGCCCGAATGATTACCGAATACGCTGCCGGAAATAAATACAAACGGCACGGCGAACGATGTTCGCCCCTGCAATGATTTCAGATCCGTCCGCGTCAGCGGACACAACGATCATGCATTATCCAAGCACTATGCACTAAGAACTAAGAACTTGCCGAAAAAGGAGGCAATTTTGAAAGGCTTAACCGAAAATATCAAGTCGATAATCGTCGTTCTCGTCGTTATCATGCTCGGCGTCCTGAGTGCCCTCCGGCTAATGGAGATACAGGTCGTCGGCGACAAGGATATAAAAACGCCCGTCCGCTACAGCGAGAACGCCCTCACCTATACACGCCAGATAAAGGCTACACGCGGCGGTATCGTGGACTACAGCGGAAACGTCATCGTCACCAACGACCCTCGCACTGACCTCGTCCTCCGCAAGGCCCTCTTCCCGGACGACCTGACCGAGGGCAACAAGGCTATCCTCGGCATTTGCACTGCCCTCAGGGAGCACGGCCACGAATTCAAGGACAGCCTCCCCATAAGCATGGAGGCTCCCTACAAATTCACTTCGGACGATCCCTCCGAGCTCGTTTCAAGGCTCAAACTCAACGTTTACGCCTCCGCTGACAACTGCATCGACAAGCTCATCGCGGACTATCAGATAAGCGATGCCTATACCCAGCAGGAAAAGCGTATCATAGCCGGTATGCGCTATGAGATGATGGTGAAGGACTTCGCCTATAACCTTGACCTCGTCCTCGCAAAGGGCGTTGACCAGAAAACTGTCGTCGATATGAAGGAGCTCAGCAACGTCTACCCCGGGATCGAGGCGGTAGAGTCGTCTGACAGGCGCATCGTCCGCGGCGATATCCTCCCACATGAGATAGGCACTGTAGGTCCTATCTACGCCGAGGAATACGAGGAGCTCCGCGATCAGGGCTACGCGCTCAACGACCTCGTCGGAAAGGGCGGCATCGAGGGCGCTATGGAACGTACCCTCCGCGGTCAGAACGGCGAGGAGGAGATAACCGTTGACAACGGCTCCATCGTGAATGTACGCAATATCGTCGAGACGCACTCCGGCGATACCGTCCGCCTTACCGTTGACGGCGCTTATCAGCTCAAATTGCAGAGCATTCTCGAAAACTTCCTCAAGAATTTCCAGTCGATAAACACTAACCCCAAGCTCAAAAACGTCAGGTGCGGCGCTATAGCCGTTCTCGATGCAAAGACCGGTGCGGTCAAGGGTCTCGCAACTGCCCCGACCTACAACCTCAAGGACTATTCCGAAAACTACGATTACTTCCTCAGTGCGGAGGACTCTCCCCTGCTCAACCGCTGCACCTACGGTCTCTACCGTCCGGGCTCTACCTTCAAGACCGTTACCGCTACTGCGGGTCTGAACGAGGGCGTCATCAACGGCAGCTCGACCTTCCGCTGTCTCCACGACTATATGTACTACGGCAGCCACTTTGAGTGTACCGGAACCCATTTCGATATCTCGGTACGCCGTGCGATCGAGGTATCATGCAATATCTTCTTCTATGAGCTCGCAGACCGTCTCGGCATCGACATGATAACCAAGTACGCCCAGCTCTACGGTCTCGGTCAGCATACCGGTCTCGAAACAGGCGATGCCGCCGGCTATCTCTGTAACCCCGAGACCTTCGCAGCCCACGGTATACCGTGGTATATCGGCTACCTCACTCAGGCGGCTATCGGAAATCAGGACGCCGGCATGACTCCACTGCAAATGGCCGTTGTCGCAAGCACTATCGGTAACCGCGGCGTGAGATACAAGCCCTACCTCGTGGACAGCCTCTACGACTACGCGACCGAAAAGCTCGTCTCCAAGACCGAGCCGACCATTGCGGAAACTATCAAGACCAATTACGACTACGTCTACGACCTCATAATCGGCGGTATGATTGACGCCTCGCACAATATCCCGGCACAGTATTCCCTCTCGAACCTCGGCTTCGATGTGGCTATAAAGACCGGTACTCCGCAGACCACCGGAGTTGACGCGCAGAACTCCTTCTTCATAGGCTTTGCGCCTGCCGATGATCCCGAGATAGCCTTTGCAGGCGTTATCGAGGGCGGTGAATACTCAAAGTATATGATCCGCGATATTATCCTCGCTTATCAGGAGTGCTACGGTCTCAACGGCGTTGCACCGACCGCTAAAATTCCTGCCGAGGTACGCAAGCCCCTCGACATGAGCAAGGTCACGACTACCACTGTCCCCGGCGAGAATGTCACCACCACAACAACTACCACTATCCCCGCGGAAGAATACGAGCCGGAGGTCGTACACTTCGGCACTACCACAACTACACTCCCGACAGAGCCTCCGCTCACCACAACGGCTGCAGTCCCGGAAATACCGGTAACTCTGCCGCCTACCGAGCCGACTATGCCGACTGAACCGCCGCAGACCACTACTACTGCCGTTCCGACCGAGCCTCCCAAGCCCGGTGACGATGATATCTGGTAAGCGCGGAGGTTCCTGAATGTTCAACAAATGCTGATCAGGATCAGATATCAGCATTCCCTGATAATCTCAAAGGCGGCAGAGCTTTCTGCCGCCTTTCCTTTTGAGTGCGGATACGCCGCAAGCTTCCCTTGTCCAACACTTTCTGCCGTCTAAGTATTGCTATTTCCGGGAACTTGTGATATAATAGAAAACAGATTGAAAACGGAGGTCGTTTATGAGGATAAGACATAAACCGTGGGCAAGACCCGAGCTTGAAGCCTGTCCGTTCTTTGTTCCCCAGCCGCATGAGCAGATGGGACACTGGACAGAGCTTTTCCCTGAGCCGGAAAAGCCGCTCTACGTCGAGCTCGGCTGCGGCAAGGGCGGCTTCATCTCACAGGCTGCACCTGCCCACCCTGAGATAAATTTCATCGCTATGGACATCAAAAATGAGATGCTCGTTCTTGCCAAGCGCAAGCTCGAGGCTGCCTACGCCGAAAAAGGTGAAGCTCCCGATAATGTCCGGATAGCGATACAGAACATCGAACGTATCGACACTGCATGGGACGAGCACGACCGTGCCGACCGCATATACATCAATTTCTGCAATCCGTGGCCCAAAGGCAAGCACAAGAAGCGCCGCCTTACCCACACCCGGCAGCTCGTCAGCTACAAGAAGTTCCTCCGCGGCCAGCTCTGGTTCAAGACCGATGACGATGAGCTTTTTGACGAGTCGTTTGAGTATTTCGCGGAA
>Ga0310691_10005892_pt1 | contig 13228 bp, 11 predicted proteins | sample 176DNAGHGlowgp2_FD_203887 | JGI IMG/M metagenome (GOLD analysis project Ga0310691, IMG submission 203887) | Sheep rumen microbial communities from Palmerston North, Manawatu-Wanganui, New Zealand - 1766 DNA GHGlow gp2 (v2) (version 2) | ecosystem: Host-associated > Mammals > Digestive system >... | reverse complement strand
ATAGACGAAGTCATTGCATCGGTGGCCGTCGCTGTGGACTTCTACAATAACCGCCGTCCACATATGAGCATCGGAATGATGAAACCGTCTGAAGCCATCAATTTGACAGGCGAGAGGGATATGAAGTAGACCAGTTACCGCCAAATGGCAATTAAAAATAGTATTAATACGGCTAAGACTGAATACCCTTTACCGGAAGATACCTGTCAGGGGTTGACTGGAGGCCGTAGGCCGGAAGGAGACCCCTGACAGGTATAAGACCTCGCTGGTAAACATATATCAGTACTAACCCAATAAAGTCAACAATTATCAGTTATTAATCACAAAACAAAGTCAACCTAAATCAGGAAATGACAATACGATGACCTTAAAAAAAAAGTTGACTCTTACTTCAAACAACTGACAGGCGATAATGGCGTTGGATTCTCGTTGAGCAGTACTTCCATGCTTTATTTCAATGAGAAGGCTAAGTGGTATATTGACCAGTACAGAGTATTTATGTAATGAAAGGGCGGCATCAGATTATTCTGGTGCTGCTTTTTTCTTTTTCTTGGGATAACATACGGCAAAACTTCTTGAAACCATCACAGTGTTTATAGAGTAAGCCGGTACGATAGTTTTGGACATTTAGCATACGTTCAATCTCATTTGCTGCTGCCATAATTCGCTCTACACTGACTTGTTCGCTTATGTATGACACGGTTTCCGACTTGTCAATATATCCTGCCAAGTATCCTTCTGACGGATTGTGTATTCCCAATCGTTCACATACTATCCAAGACACGCTCTCGGCTTCAAACTCTTTCCATTTGTGTTCAATATTTCTCACATTCCACATCTTTTCTTTCCAGTCCCCAGGCATGAGTAGGTGGTAACAGAAAAGATGCCCCAGTTCGTGGCAGATGGATGCGAATAGTTCACTGTTTTCGGCATTTCTATTGACACTCATCAGATAACCAGATTGCCATTTGATGTTCCTATTTTTATTGAAAGGTATAGTAATGTCTTTCCGATTATCAAATAGCACCCTTATTTGAGCGCCATAGCCAGCTCCAGCAGCCATACCGAAATCCGTATCTATCCCGTGAAAAGCGAGGTTTCTTATGAGGTTGTCAAGTGTCCTCAATGGCACATTCTGCTTTATCTTGTATGGTTCTGCTATTTCATTGAGAATATCCTCGTCTGAAGGTCCGAAGGGGTTGCAATCGAAAAGTGAATAGAGGCGATGAGAAATAACTAAATGTGTTAGTGCTTGTTGAGAAATATGATGGAGGAGATTTCCTCTTACTCCGATTTTTGCCGCTTTTGCATCTAATGGTATCCGCTTTGGGAAGCCTTATCGATATATGATTGTATTAGCATTAGGTTATAATACACATCTTTACGTTGTTCTGACAAAGCATCTTTTTTTTGTCTTATCCCTTTCTTCCTCTCCGCCTCTTCTATATAATCCATTCTACATGTATATCCAAATGGATGAGTAACAAGGTCTAACGATTCATTAGCTTCTTTTATTTGGTTATCCAATTTTGATAATAGCTTTTCGTTTTGCCGCTTTGCCTCTAAGATGTCAAGGTTATGTGATGCGACGAAAACATCCAACAGATGATAAACCGCCTCTATCTGTTTCTTCGACTCCTTGGATGACTTGCGAGAGATAATGAGTGCTACAATTATTGCTATGGTACCCACTATAGGGCTTGCCACAGTTGCCCAAAATTCTACAATTGGATTCATGATGTAATGCTCTTTTTAGTTTGTTTATCCCATTCAATAATTGCTCGATTTCGAAATAATTGTGATAATAACTATATCAAGAGAAAGAGAAGGTGATTACAAGCAATATCGTATCTTTATGGTTGTAAATCAAATATAGCAATAAAAATACAGGACTTATGATGAATTTCATTGCGTTAATCCACATCACCACCTTTCCTCAAAACGTTGTATCTTTTTAGTTCCCCAATGTTTATTAAGCATCTCATGGAAGGTACTATAAATCTTGTTTTGAACCGCATCAATATCGCACTCTAAATGTTCTGCACATTCACTATGGTCTAAAACAAACAACTCTAGCGGAGGCAAGTTGTTGTATTCGTCGTCAAGAGTGCCCTCTACGAAATCGCGCAAAAAAGGGTTAATCTCTTCATAAGATTTAATTTGTAGTTCAATAGACAGAATATCAAAAAAAGTGAAAGTGGATGGATAATCATCAGTCGAGCCAGCCAAATAAGAATCCACCTTGTTCATTTTCTTAATAGCCCGCTTGCATAGACGAGTAACAATATCTCGCGACAGCTGGTCGCATTCTCGTTCAATGGCATAGATGTAATCGATATAGTCGTTTTCCATTATCTTCATTCATTTTTATAGAAGTCATAATATAGGCTCCTCATAGGGAAGGTGTTCTGTGATGATTGTTCTCAGCGTCCATCTGTCTGCTTCGTCTGAGTAGAATAACTCCATTTCTTCATAATTCATTGGTTCCAATTCCTCATTGTACCCAGCTTCGTGCAAAAGAAATGATGCTTTCGAACCGTAATAACCCCATTCATCAAGCATCTCGCCAACTTCGTACTCCATTCTTTCCCTATCCACCAATAAGTTTTTGTCTACAGTTGGCATAATTATACCTGACTTCTGGTACCAACATTCTTGAAGGTCAGCCAGCCAATCCTCAGCACATTCGTTCGACCGCTCAATCGCTGTCAGCAGGTTTATCTTTATGTCTTCTTTTGTAAGCGTTCCATCATGAGCGGCGTATGCCAAACTCAATGGTCTGCCAGCTACTGTAAAATATCCTGTCCCTTTCTTCTCCATAATTATTAGATCTTCTGATTAGAAGTTTCAATCCACAAAGTATCAATTAATCATCATGGGCTGATTTTCTACAAAAATAGTCTCACAACTCTTCCAATCCCAACTCCTTGAGATAGACATTGAGCTTTTCTCGGGAGTGGATGATTTCGGCCTCAATGCTGGCAAGCTTGGCATGGTTGGCTGCGAGGTCAATCTTTTCTTCCTCTTGTGCCAAGCTGACATAGCGGGTGATATTGAGGTTATAGTCATTGTCCTTGATTTCTTTGAGGCTGACACAACGGCTGAAACGGTCTTCCTCTGTGCGGTCGCGGTAAGCATCAACTATTTTTCTGATGTGGCCGTCTGTCAAGTTGTTCTGCTTCTTGCCCTTGTCGTAGCATTCGGCGGCATTGATGAAAAGGATGTCCGAGGTCTTGCGGCATTTCTTCAACACAATGATGCAGACGGGGATTCCAGTGGAATAGAAAAGGTTGCTGGGAAGGCCGATGATGCAGTCGATATTGTCGTCGTGGATAAGCTTCTGACGGATGGTGGATTCCGCACCACCGCGGAACAGTACGCCATGAGGCAGGATGATGGCCATGGTGCCACTATCACTCAGATAGTTGAAGCCGTGCAGCAGGAATGCGAAGTCGGCTGCGCTTTTGGGAGCGACACCGAAGTTCTTGAATCGTGGGTCCTTGGATGCCTCGTCGTCGGGTTCCCACTTGAGGCTGAAGGGAGGATTGGCGACCACCGCGTCGAAGGTGACAGGTTTCACGGGATTGCTCTCCTTGAGCAGAGGCCAGTCGTTGGTGAGGGTATCACCGTGGAAGATTTCGAATTCCGAATCGTGCAAGCCGTGCAGCAGCATATTCATACGTGCCAGGTTGAAGGTGGTGACGTTTTTCTCCTGACCGTAAATCTTTCCAATCTTGCCACCGTTATCTTTCATCTGGCGATTGACATTGAGTAGCAGCGACCCCGATCCGCAGGCGAAGTCGAGCACACTGCGCAGCTCCTTTTTATGACCCGCAGCGGGATTCTGGCAGTCGAGTGTGACGATGCGCGAGAGAATGGTGCTCACCTGCTGCGGGGTGTAGAACTCGCCCGCTTTCTTGCCGCTGCCGGCAGCGAATTGTCCGATGAGATACTCGTAGGCATCACCCAGCACATCAGTCTTGTCGTCAAACTCGATGAGTTGCTCTTCGAGTTTGGTGATAATGCGGCACATCATTTTGTTGCGTGAAGCGAAGTCTTTGCCAAGTTTTTCGCTATCGAGGTTTATTTCGGAGAACAGGCCTTTGAAGGAACCTTTGAACGACTCCTCCTCGATGTAGCGGAAAGCCTCTTTCAATTCGGTAAGCAGATTGTCGTCCTGAGTACGTGCCAATTCATATATGGCACTCCACAGATACCGAGGGGCTATAACGTAGTGGATGCTTTTACGCATCAGGTCTTCAAAATCATCGACATCATCGGCATTGTTAATCCACCATTCAATAAGCGGTTCTTCGGCCACAATGTCGCTTCCCAGTTCCTGACGGGCTGCCGTCTCATAGCGGGCACTTATATAGCGGTAGAAAAGCAGCGACAGCATATAGTCGCGGAATTCGTCGGCAGACATTGAACCACGCAGCACATCAGCCACGCTCCACAATGCGCTGAAGAGTTTATCTTTCTCCTGTTTAGTCATAGTACTATTCGAGGTCTTTTCCATTGTTTTATGTGGTTTTGAGGTTCTATTTATTTGGTTTGTGTATTTCTTTCTCGCTGCGCGAATCGTTCAAATCAGGCAAGAGGAAGTTATACTTCCTTTTTAAGTGGAAGAACATCGTCTTCAGCGAATCTTTATCGTCCTCGTTCATCAATGAAGGGGAGAAGAAATTGCCTTGATGTGAGAATACGTTGACGATACGAGAATATAAGTCGGTCAGTTCTCCTTTGGTGAAGGCAGTCTCTTCGAAGCGGTTTCCTTTATAGGTTATGCCGTCAAGGATATATCTATAGTCGAAATGGCCGAAAAATTCAGCTATCTTCTCCATCACACTGCGGAGAATGGTGAAGTGGTAGGTGTACAGCTTGTCGTCGTGGATGGCCTTCTGTATTTCGCTCATCACGGCCACATTGTAGTAGAAAGGTGTGCTGTTGCTCATATTCTTCAGCACTATTTCATCCGATTGTTTGTCGCGGTGCAAATAGTAACGTGCCAGTTTAGGATCACCTATCAGGCCGTGACACATCACATGGAAGAAAAGCGCGTGGTGTGACGAAACCACAAACTTAACACGGCGGGGATTTTCAATTCCGTTTCTCAGTGCTTTGCGCTCATTGGCGAGACTATCTCGGATGGCATTGTACAGTTGCGCTGCAAACGCGATGACATTGTTGTCGTCGAGCGACGACATGGGGTCATCGACATAGATATACTCGATGGTACGGTATGCGTCGTTACCACCCAGCACCTGGTCGATGATGCAGCGGAAGAAGCACCACACGAAGAGACGTTCCTCGCCACGCGAAATCTTGATATTCTCGAACACCTCATCAAAAGTTTGCTCTTCACCGTTCTGCATCTGGACGAACTGTATCTTCTTGCTGAACGTTACATATTCAGGTATTTCAGACTCCTGGCTATAATGGAATTGGAAGTCGATGTCGGTGAACGTGCTGAGATATTTATGTAGCGGCTCGCTGAAATTATAGCCAGCGAGACCTTGGATGAGAGCAGAGCCTTGATTGATGAGCAACTTATATTGACGGGTCTCATCAGAGTCGTTCTCAATGTCGTTGTCCCAAGTGAAGAGGTCTTCGGTATATGCGTTATAATAGAGCGTATGGTGGGGGGACTCTTTTTCCCGACCGAAGTGAGCGAAGTCGTACGACAGGCGCGTCTTGCCTGTGCCGTTATAGGCGAACACAAGGGCGCAGTTGGTGAACTGACTGCCATCGGCATCGAAACAATCACGTAGAGACCTAATGATATCGTCGTTGTTAGCCATATCTATTGTTATTTGATAGGTTCGGGGAAGAGTTGCTGCATCAGACCTTTCTTGTGGGCTTTTAGAGCCTCCAACTTGGCAGATTCGGCTTCGATGTCCTTGTCTAACTCAGATAGGCATTCGGCTATCTTTTGCTGCTCGAGCATTTTAGGCAAATGTACTGATATATTATTAATGATGGTTTTAGAAAGGCTGGGAACACCCCCCGCTTCATTATGTTTCATCCAATCAATATTTAAGAAAAGAAGGTAGATGAAATAAGCGAATGTGTCTACATAATTGTAGGTGTAAAACAATGTATCTACCGTCCAAAACTTACCATGCAACAGCATTGGATTGTTAATGGTTCCTTTTCGACCAATACATGCACTTTCGCCATCAAAAAGGAAGTTATTTACAGAACACATGTAACCTCCTGAACCATAGACCGGGATATTGCCTTTAGTTAGATGTTTATAATCTCTACCACTGCCTATTTCGAAACAATCCCCAAACTTTTTCTCTTCCCATTCACCTGTGAACCCTGGGAAGCGGAGTTGCGGGGTGGTTTCGTCTGGCTGGGGGAAGAGTTGCTGCATCAGGCCCTTCTTGTGGGTTTTCAATAATTCCACCTTCTGCGCTTGTGCTGATATCAAATTGTCCATCTCCGTCAGGCATTCGGCTATTTTCTGCTGCTCAGCAGGATTGGATGGCAAGCAAATTGGTTTGGAAACAAAAGTATCGTTCGATATTTGTATTGTATTTTTGGCTCCTTTTTGAACTAACGATGACAAATAATTATTTGTCCTTTCTGGGCTTTCAAAATATGAATCAAGAATATAACCCAAATACTTGTTTGTTGGAGTATATACTGCATATAATGGCGAAACAATAACATCATAGGAATTCTTATTTTGCTTTATAATACCATAAGGGAAAGCACCTGTAGGACTTTTGGTGTATATAATATCGTTTGGCTTTACCATATTGTACTTTGACGTATCGGCTGCTGCAAAAGAACGTCCTAAATATTCAACTTGGTTTATAACACCTTTGGAGACAGACACAGAATGGACTTCACATTTCCCGTCACTTTTGCTTTTGTGCTCAAACAAGTAGTTTGATAAAGGCATCTCTTCCCATTCCCCAGTAAATTCTGGGAAACGGAGTTTCGGAACACGCCTATTGTTATTATTACTATTGCTCATAATTCTTTGCCAATTAAATTAAAGGTGTCATATATAGTGGAAGGAAAAGGATGTCGTTTTCCTCTTTGAGGTCGCCTGAGTGCAGTACGACGGGTGTGGTGAGGTATTCGCCGAATTTCTCCATGCATTTGCGCAAAGAGGAAAGGGTATAGCGTTGCGACGACTTCACTTCGATGGGAGTGATATTGTGTCGGGTGGTGAGCCTGCCTTTAGCGGTGAGGAAGTCTATCTCCATGCGGTCGCTGGCGTTGTCGCGGCTGGCGTTGCTGTAGAAATAGAGCTTGTGGTTGTTTGTGGCGAGCATCTGCGACACGATATTCTCCACGATCATGCCCTGATTCACTTCCAGCTTGTTGAGAAGCAGTTTCTGGTAGAGTTCCACGGGCACCTTACCGTTTTCGTCGAAAGCATGGGAGATGAGTAGGCCTGTGTCGGCCATATAGCATTTGAGGGTGTTGCGTTCCATGTTGAGGCGCAGCCCCACATTGGGAGCGGTGCAGTTGTAGCAAATATTCACGATGCCAGCATCGGAGAGCCAGAAGAAGGCATCGTCGTAGTCGCGGTAGGCTGCACCGGGCTCCAGCGCGGACAGGCGAAATTTCTTCTCGTGTTTCTGCAGTTGTGCAGGGATTTGGTCGAAGATGCTTTTCACCTTGTGCTCCATACCAGCGGCGTATTTGGAGATGTCGTTGGCATAGACTTGGAGGATACCGCGTTTCACACGGTCTACAAGATCGAAATCCTTCGACTGGACAAAGGCTTGAACAGCTTGTGGCATTCCGCCCACAATCATATAGGTGCGGAAGTATTCGAATGCTTTGCGGTGGAGTGCGCCGAGTGGCTGCCGTTTTTCGTAGCATTGGCTGATATAGGGCATCAGCATGTCGTTGCCCAACGCCCAAAGGAACTCCTCGAAATCCATAGGGAACATAGGCAGCGCCTCTTCTTCGGAGGGTATCACGATGTTGCGTACATTTTTCTTGATGCTGACGAGTGACCCCGTCTCAATATAGTGGAACCGGCCGTCGGCCACCAGATATTTGATGGCGGCACGGGCGCGTGGGCAGAGCTGCACCTCGTCGAAAACGATGACGGATTTACCAGGCGTGAGTCGCGTGGCGTAATGTATCTGAAGGTTCATCAGCAGGGTGTCGAGGTCTTCCAGCAGGGTGTCGAACCAGGTGGCCACCACCTTGTCGGCCTTGTTGAAGTCGATGATAATGTACGAATCGTACTCGTTGCGGGCAAACTCCTCCACGATGTAGCTTTTGCCAATACGCCGAGCGCCCTCAATCAGCACAGCCGTTGAGCCGTTGCGTTGCTGCTTCCATTCTAATAACTTGTTGTAAATCTTTCTTTTCATAGATAATTATTTCATCGTTTCGAGATTATTGCAAGTGCAAAGATACAACTTTTCAAGATTATTACAACAATGAATTTTACATTATTTCAAGATTATTGTACTTTTGGAGGGTCCTTGTTTAGGGGAAATCACTTCACGTATGCGTTCAATCCTTCAATGGTGTTGCCACCCGACAGCAGGTCAAGCAGGGGTGCCAGACGGGCAAGCAAGCCCTCTTTTGCAGCTTTGCGCTGCTTCCACCCGTCGATGTGGCTCAAGAGGTCGCGTAGTGTATCCTCGTCGATACGTCGGAGCTTGGCGGTCTCGTCCACAAAAGCCTCCAAGGCAGCTGCGTCGATACCAAACTCCAGCGCAATAGCGGTAATCTTCTGGTTGAACTGTTTATCCTTATAAGCCTTGTAACGTTCGCGGATTTCCTCTTCGCTCATCCCGTTGCCCTGAGTCAGTTCTTCTTCGATAAAGGCCTTCAAGTAGTCGCGTTCGTTCATCAGGTCCACGCTGCTGGAGAGAATCTCCAAGAGTTGTTGCTTGGTTATCTTCACCTTCTCGAACTTGGTGTTGGTGTATTTGGCCAGAAGCCTCATGATGTAGTCGTAATCGACCAGCGCGGAGCTGAACAGAGACAGTTCGAAGTCGGGTTCAGGTTCGCCTTCGGGAGTCTCCTCAGTGCGGCCGCCACCGGGTTCGTGTGTGCGACGTGCAAGGTCGAGGTAAGCGGTGCGGAACTGCTGCATGGTATCTTCAGGCAGAGCATCCTCGATGGTTGCCTTCAGCTCATCGGACAAGTCTACATACTGGTCGAGTTTGAGAGCCAGGCGCTGTACATCCTTGAAAGCATCGATGAACGCCGATGTGTTTTCTCCTTGGGGTATGTTTACCACCTCTTCGGGCTTGCACTCGAGGCCCATGCTGTTCATCACCGTTTGTAGATTGCTAATGGCGCTTTGGTACTTCTCCACCACTTTGTCGGCAGGTTCGACGAGCCAATACTCTTTTTTGCCTTTGTCGCGGTCGAACCCACTGAAGAGCACCATAGCGTCCTCCATCTTGGATTCTAGGTCTCGGTAGCAGATAATGTTGCCGTAAGGTTTTGTGCCGTCGAGTATGCGGTTGGTGCGGCTGAAAGCTTGAATCAGACCGTGCCATTTGAGGTCTTTGGCGACATAGAGGGTGTTGAGGAACTTGCTGTCGAAGCCTGTGAGCATCATATCCACCACTATCACCACGTCGAGTTTACTGCTGTGGGGATAGTCCTTGTTGGAGTATTTCTGGTCTTTGATACGCTGCTGCACATCGCGGTAGTACTCGTCGAACAGCTCCACACTGAAGCTGACATCAAACTTCTTGTTGTAATCATCTATGATTTCAGAGAGGGCACTCTTGTTTTCTTCCGGATGCTCTTTGTTGTCGGCTTCTTCTTGAGGAAGGTCTTCGTCCGAGCTGTTCTTCATGGGAGGAGTAAAGACAGCTGTTATGTTGAGTGGCATATAGTCGGGATTCTCCTGGGCACGTCGTTCCTGCTCCTCTTTGAATATCTGGTAGTAGCGGATGGCATCGGGGATGGAAGGTGTGGCGAGGAGAGCGTTGAAACGCTGCTGCGCGGTGAGTTTGCCATGATTGTCGAGAATGTGGTTCACAATCTGGTTTTTGGTCAGCGGTGTGCTGTCATGCTTACCGTCAGGTGTACGGTTGCCGTAATACTCTACCTTGAAACGCAAGACGTTGTTGTCGTTGATTGCGTGGGTGATGGTGTACTGATGCAGGCACTCGCCAAAGACATCCTTGGTGGTCACATATTCAGCCTTCTGCCCGTTAACACGCACCTCATGGCTATTCTCCTCGAAGATGGGGGTACCCGTGAAGCCGAAGAGCTGGGCATGGGGGAAGTAATTCTTAATGGCGGCGTGGTTCTCGCCAAACTGGCTGCGGTGACATTCATCGAAGATAAAGACGATGCGCTTGTCTCGGAGCCGCTCCAAACGCTGGTAATACTTGTTGTTCTTGGATGGGTCGAGGGCGATACCCAATTTCTGGATGGTGGTTACAATCACCTTATCGGCATAGTCGGTGTTTTCAAGACGATAAACAAGGGCGCTGGTATTGGCGTTCCTTTCCACACATCCCTCTTGGAACTTGTTAAACTCGTCGCGAGTTTGTTTGTCGAGATCTTTGCGGTCGACCACAAACACGCATTTCTCGATATCCTTGTTGTCCTTGAGCAAAGTGGATGCCTTGAAGCTAGTCAGCGTCTTTCCGCTTCCTGTGGTATGCCAGATATAGCCGTTACCATTATTCAGCGTCACCTGGTTAACGATGCTTTCGACAGCATAGATTTGATAGGGACGCATCACAAGAATCTTCCTTTCGGTTTCGACCAAAACCATGTAGCGACTGATGAGACGCCCCAAGGCGTTTTTCTGCAACATCATATCCGAGAAGTCGAAGAGCTGAGCTATCTTGCGGTTGTCTGTATCAGCGGCATGATATACCGGCAAGTAGTTGTTGGTGGCATCGAAATGGAAATGCTCGTCGTTGTTGTTGGCAAAATACATGGTGTCGCTGCCACCGTTGCTGACGATGAACAGCTGCATGAAGCACATGAGGGTGTTGGTGTAGCCATTGCCTCTGTCCTGTTTATACTTTACAATCTGTTCGACGGCTTTCATGGGCGATACGCTGTGCCGCTTCAGTTCGATCTGCACCAAAGGCAACCCGTTAATTAAGATGATGACATCATAACGTTGGCGGCTGTTGGCCGTATTGATGGTGAGCTGGCTCACCACCTCGTACTCGTTCTTGCACCAGTCGCGCAGATTCACGAGGCTGTAATCGAAAGTAGTACCGTCGTTGCGGATGAAGGTCTGTTTTTCGCGCAGATGTTTCGAAGCAGTGAAAACATCAGAGGTGACGCTTTCCTGGATGAGTTTGCGAAACTCGTCATCCGAGAGGGAAACAAAGTTGAGACGCTCGAATTTCTGGCGGAAATTCTTCTCGAGAGAATCCAGGTCGCGGATATCCTCTCTATAGATGTATTTGAAATCCTGTAACTTTTCGATGAACTGCTGTTCAAGTTGTGCTTCAGTTTGAATCATACTCTTGGCTTTTTGGGATTTGACGATGCAAAAGTACTATCTTTGAGTGCAAGGTTTTTGCGCTGTGGAATATTTGTCATTCAGAGTGGCGACTTGGTTGGCGATTTCATCTCGTAGTTCAGTGGGTTCAAGAACCTCAATATCACTGCCAAAGGAGAGTATTTCGGATACCAGTTCGGGGTTGAGGGTGATGGGAAATGAAATGGTGACGAATTCGTCATCATATTCTATTCTTTTTTGCTTATTGCTGAAGGGTTTAGTCTCTACATAGGGATACCGTCTTGCATCTATTTTCAACACCACCTGGTGTAATCTCATTTCCTTCCTTACCGTTACGCCTATGGTGTCAGCAAAGATGGTCTCAAGGTCGGTAGTGCAGGGGATATACTCCGTTTCCCATATCGCTACCGTCAGGATTCTATCTAGGGCGTATGCGGCAATGGTGTCGTATTCTTCGGGGGTGGCGATAAGGAACCAACGATTATTGTATTGTTTCAGAAAGTAAGGATGGACATTGATATTCTTAGCCAATGTACTTCTGAAAGATTTATAGCGCAGCGTCACGGGCTGTCGATTCATGATGCATTCGAGCAAGGGATTGAAATTGCCCATACCTGCCAGTGACTCGTTGTTCTCAAATGCTACACAAGGAGACTCTTCAGCGAGCGGTTTGCCTGCCTCTAACCGTTGAAGACTCATAAACATCCATTGCATCAGAGGAGTGGCCGTATCTGGATCCTCACATATAGGACGCAACAGCTCAACAGTTTCATGCAACGCTGTCTTCTCACGCTTCGTAAGGTCAGAGACCACCTCCAAATTAAAAGAGGTGTCGGCATAGCGGTAGAAATGCTGCTTCTTTAAGACTTCGTCAAACTCTACATTGTAAGGCTCAATCTGTAGCAGCTGCAAATCATTCTGAACAGACCTTTTACTCACGCTCTTATCATAGACCCGTAACATCTCTTGTTGACAACACTCCACAAGCGCATTTATATCATACAAACGCGATGTGTCCTTGAAGCAAGAGTTCAGAACTTTGTAGCGTAGCAGCTGGTCCTTATTCGCTGGCATGAGATAGTGCCGTTACTTGATCATTCCTTTAAACTCTTTACACGGCTTAAACCTCGGAATATTATGTGCCGGAACGACCACAGAAGTCCCTTTGCCGATATTGCGACCGATTTTCTCCTTACGCTCGATAATCTCAAAGGTCCCGAAGCCCCTGAGGTATACGTTTTCTCCTTTGGCCATATTCTCCTTGATTGTCTCCATCAGGGATTCAACTGCCACAGAGATGGCTGCTTTCTCAATTCCAGTTCTCTGATTAATGTGATTTACAATTTCTGCCTTTGTCATTTCGAGTAGTTTTTTATAGTTATATTACTAAATAACAAGCTAACATACACTGAAACACTGCATTTTATACAAACCGATTCACATAATTTTATGATTGCAAAGATAGTATTTTTTCTGCACCTAGACAAATAAAGATATTCGATTATCAGGGCAAACGCATGAAAAATTAAAAAATCAGTACGATATCAACATTTGTGACGGTGTTGTCAACGGGTGGTCCCATCTCAGAATTTAAAAAACACGTTATGAACATTTCTGGGCAGGATTGCGTGTAAATTGTTGATAACTATTTGTATGGCAGCACGTAACATTTTTGAGATAATGTTCGTTATATAGCCATAACCATCAAGAATTGTTATGGCAAGTTTATATGAAACAGCAGCACGGCTGCACGACCCGAGAGTAAAAGGCAGGAGCAAGCACCTG
>Ga0310691_10005890_pt1 | contig 13230 bp, 9 predicted proteins | sample 176DNAGHGlowgp2_FD_203887 | JGI IMG/M metagenome (GOLD analysis project Ga0310691, IMG submission 203887) | Sheep rumen microbial communities from Palmerston North, Manawatu-Wanganui, New Zealand - 1766 DNA GHGlow gp2 (v2) (version 2) | ecosystem: Host-associated > Mammals > Digestive system >... | reverse complement strand
CGTATTGACACGGATAGACGGATCCTCGCCCTTGCTGGGCGCTACATAGTTTTCGGACAGCTCATCCGTTGATGTTGAGAACTCGCTGCAGATATTGTATCTGTTAAATCCCGTATCCTCTTCATATACATCCGGCGTAAAGCACGCAAACCCGATGTAGGTTACCGTCGGATCGATCAGAGAAGAATACTCATATGCCTCTGTATCCCCGTTATTGAGCTCATACCTTTCCTTTTCCGCATAAATTTTTTCCAGACCACCCATGATGCCGCCAACATCACACCAATAAATAAGCTCCGCGGATGGTTCAATCGGAAAGTCGGAATACTGCATAGCATGTGTTGACTCGCCGCTGCAGGGACGATTATAACTCTTGACTTGATAGATTTCTGCTGCACGAATGAGCGCCACGCGTTCCAGGTCGGCAGACCACTTTACGGGATGATAATCCGCATCCGTCAAGTTTTTGTCCGATCCGGGAATCTTCAGTCCCTGTGTACAGGCTTCCTGACGAATCCGGTTTACTTCATCCAGAATTTGCTGCTTCAGATCATCCCCGGACTGATATTTTCCTTCAACGATCAAATTCACACAGTCGAGCCCGTCATCTATGGGATCATCCGGATTGTCCTCTCCCTGGCCTTCTCCGCCTTCTCCCTGGCCTTCTCCACCCTGGTTCTGGCCATCTCCTTCTGCGCGGGCAGGAATTCCGGGCGCAATCAGAAGCGTGAAAATAAGCGCCGCCATCAGAATCCAGGCAACGCTCTTTCTTAGTAATACCTTTTGTCTCAATCGAGCAATCATCTTATTCATTTTAACCTCCTTCAAATTGCAAACAGGGGCTATTGTCTTACCTTTCATTGTAATAAATAAACGCCCCTGTCGCAACTGATTTATTAATTTTTACTCCGGGAAACACCGGAGAAGCTCGTTTACGTGGCCCTCCGTCAGTGCCTCCATGTTGTTCAGCAATATCACGTCACTGACCTGATATTTGCTGATTAGATCGTTCACGTTTCCGCTATAGTACCGGTAATCCACAATGATCACGTTCTTATAATGATCTACCAGGAACGGTGCAAACGCATTCCCATAGGATTCCTTCAGCAGGATGATGGATTGCCCGTTCGGAAGATTCGGATTTTCAATAATGGACAGCGGTTCATCCGCACCGATAAAGGTACAGTACTTCAGGTTGCTGTCGTAAGTGGACACATCGTTGATGACGGGCCAGGAAATCTCGTTGCCGTCCATATCCCAGTAAACCATATCATTGGTGGCCATGGGAACAAAGGCTTCCACGGTATCCGGATGGCTCCTCAGCGACTCTGACTGGTTGGATGCCGCATAGAAGGTTCCCAGGAAGTCCGTAAACTCTTTCTTTTCAAACTGATCCAGATTATTCTGGGCAATGCCCTTCTTCAGGCACCAGTCGGAATATGCATACCATGCACCGCGTGCCGTCCAGTGATGATCCGTACCAAAGTACAGGTACTCACTGTTATGGGATTTCATGGTATTCATCACATCCACCTTCTGCACATCATCGCTGATCATACTGAAGATGTACCGCATGGCCTCTGCCTGATTCGAACCGCCGAGCTGCTTCTGCACATCGTCGGAGAGGCATACACCGAACGCCGTAGGTGCCAGAATTTCATAGAAATGTACCTGCTGGGGGATTCTGGCCCGCAGGGTATTTACCATGGATGCGTAATAATCCGCAATGTCCTTATCGAAATAGTAGACGTTGAAGCCCCGGCCGCCGGTGATGTAGATGTTTCCGGCCGCTTCGGGTTCCTCGGTAATGGTTCCGTCCTTTGCCGGCTCCGATGTCGTGGCCTGCTGGGTCGTGTTTTCCGTAGACGCATTTGCGGTCGTCTGTCCCTCCGAGGTTGCCTCTGTGTTCTTACTCTCAGTCACGTTGCCGGAAATAACAGGTGCAACGGAGGACGGCGCATCGGGGATTTCATCGCCCTTGGCGGACGCGTCTCCGTGGAACTCGTCCTTCTTAATTCCATATGCCTTTTCCACGGCCGTATCGACCGAAAGCATCTTCTCCCGCAGGGGGTATGTGTCGGTATACCAGGAGGAAAGGCCTGTGAAGTAGCTGCCGTCCCAGAGGGTCTTCCAACTCATCTTCGGAAGCTCGGCCAGCTCACGCTTCTCAATCACGCTCCGCACGGGGCGCACGAGGAAGAGGCCGATCACAAGCGAGATAATCAGCAGAATCGAGCAAACGAGGTTCCTGTGGCCGCTCCACTTTTTGCGGTCCTTCTTCAGCATTTTCGTATATTCTTTTTTCTCAAATTCCTGTTCTGTCATGAAAGGTTTCCTTCTTTCAATGTTCTTATCAGGTTTAATCCTGTTATTTTCTATCTGCTTTATTTCTTTCAAAGCATTCTGTGTAAGAGTACTATTATTACTGTGTAAGGAGGTCTGCAGAAGTAGTCGGTGCAGACCGTAAGCGGTCTCGGCGCTTAGCGATTCACGAGCTGCTTTACAGCGAAGTGAGAGCTTAGCGAGTGTAGCGTTTTTTGCGGAACGGCCGCTAGGGCACCGCGGCAGTGCGTGAGCTGAGTCTGCAACGATTACTTCTGCAGACCTTCGTACTCATTTAAAATGCATTGTACAGGAACGGCTGGTATGTACTTCCTGTCATGACGCAAAGGGAAAGGAAGAAAAGGATCACCGTGATCACCAGCTTGCAAAGGTAGATGGCCGACAGCGGCTTTCTCTGATCGCGGAGTGTCCGTTCCACAAGCTTCCTGAGCTTCGGCATGAGCGGTGTACAGGCGATCACGGCCACGATCAGGAAGAATACATTGTTGGAAAATGTCACCTTCACAATGTGATTGTTCCAGCCGCCCTTGCCCAGGCCGACCATGCCGGCGAGCGCACGGCGGAGCTGCCCGAATTTCTCAAAACGGAAAATAAGCCAGCCCACATTGAAGATGATGATCGTATAGATATGTCCGATGATGCGCGGGCAATTGGAATATCCCTTATCCTGCAGCATGTTTTCCAGACAGATAAACGCGAAGTAAAACAGACCCCAGATGATGAAATTCAGTGTGGCACCGTGCCAGATACCGGTCAGAAGCCATACACAGAGCAGGTTGATGGTCCGTCTCTGCTTGCCCAGCCGGTTGCCGCCCAGCGGGATATACACATAATCCTTGAAGAATGAACTCAGGGTGATGTGCCACTTCCGCCAGAATTCCTTCACGGAACGGGCCATATAGGGATAATCGAAGTTTTCGGGATACGTAAAGCCAAGCATGCGGCCCAGGCCGATGGCCATGTCGCAGTAGGCAGAGAAATCCAGATACATCTGCAGGGTAAAGCAGATCATGCCGAGCCAGATGCCCACTGTCGGCATATCCGCAACCGCTGCCGATTCCGGAAGAAGGTTTCCGGCCATCTCACCGGCATGATCCGCCAGAATCACCTTCTTGGCAAGACCGATCACAAAACGATAGAAGCCCTCCGCAAAGCCGGTGGCTGTCATCTTCCGGTCGTAAATCTGTTTTCGCGTTTCATCATAGCGGACAATGGGGCCCTGCATCACGGTATGGAAGGATGCGGAGTAGATCAGGAAGCAGGCCGGGTTCCTTTCCGCCTCGTACTTGCCGCGGGTCACATCCGCTACATAGGAGATCATCTTGAAGGTGTAGAAGGAAATACCCGCAGGCATGACCACGCCGTCAATGATGAAGCCCGCATACTTGAACCAGGCAAGGATTGCTGCCAGAATGATCACGGTCACGCCGCACACTCTTCTTTCGCCGCCGCTTTCCGCAGCCGATTCCGCGACAAGTCCGCCGATGTAACCGATCAGCGTAACAACCAGCAGAACCACTACACTTCGAAGTCCGCCGAAGCAGCAGAACAGCAATGTAAAGCATAAAAAGACGGCATTCTGCACCGAAATTTTTTTCGATGAGGACGCTATCTTATAAAAAATCAGAAATATAGGCAGAAACGCTGTAACGAATATCAGGCTTGAAAATTGCATTTTTCTTTACTTCTCCCACTTTATTAGACAGTTTTTCCTGAAAACAGGTTTCATGCTTCCTTAACCTGTCCCGCCCGCTGTCATAGCCGGATGAACCGGAAATATTACAGATCCTTGAAATGGAACGACCGCTTTCCGGAGGCAAAATCGCCCACGACTTCACCGTGTCCGGTAAGAAGATACTTGTAGGTCACAAGTCCCTCCAGACCGACCGGTCCTCTGGCATGCAGCTTGGATGTACTGATGCCCACCTCCGCGCCAAAGCCGTAGCGGAATCCGTCCGCAAACCGCGTGGAACAGTTATGATATACGCCTGCAGAATCCACCATCTGCATGAAATATGCTGCGATATCCGCATCCTCCGTGAGGATGGCATCGGTGTGATGCGAACCGAAGCGGTTGATATGAAGCACCGCTTCCTGCACGGTATCCACCAGCTTTACGGAAACGATCAAATCCAGATATTCGGGGAAGACGTCATCCGTGATGGTCTCACCGCCGATCATATCGGTCACTTCCTTCGTACCGCGCAGCTTAACACCAGCCTCCTTCAGGGCCGCATCGAGCCGGGGCAGGAATTCGGGTGCGATCTTCCGGTTCACCAGAAGGGTCTCCACCGCGTTGCAGGCCGCCGTATACTGGGTCTTGGCATCGAGAATGACAGGGATGGCCTTTTCCGGATCCGCTGCCGCATCCACATAAATGTGGCAGATGCCGTCCGCATGTCCCATGACCGGAATGCGTGTATGGTCCATGATGTAACGTACAAAAGCATTGGAGCCTCTGGGAATCAGCAGATCCACGCAGTCATCGCATTCGAGGAGTTCATCGATTTCCTGATGCTGCTCCGCCTGCAGAAGGCTGTGTTCGGGAAGCCCCGCTGCGATCACACTGTCCCGGATGATAGTAAAGAGTATCCGATTGGTGTAGGTCGTCTCCTTGCCACCCTTCAGAACGGCGCAGTTGCCGCTTTTGATGCAAAGTGAAGAAATCTGTACCAGTGCATCCGGCCGCGCTTCAAAGATCACGCCGATCACACCGATGGGGCAGGTCACTCTGGTCAGAACAAAGCCGGTATCCAGCTCACGGGAAAGGGTTTTCTTTCCCAGCGGATCCGGAAGGGCTGCCAGCTGAACCAGTCCGGCCGCAACATCCTGAAGCTTTTTCTCATCGAATTTCAGACGCTTTACAATGGCCGCCGGTACACCTGTTTCCGCTGCCTTTGCAAGATCCTTTCCGTTTTCCGTAAAGATCTCCGCCGCATGCTTTTCCAGGTTTTCTTTGATCAGAAGCAGTGCCGCACTCCTGATATCGGCGGACGACGCCGCAAGAACAGGCGCTTCCAGTTTCATCTTCTTCACTTCTTCGCGAATTGTCATAGTTTGTCACCTCTTATGGTACTTTCAGAAGTTTCGTATTCCTGATGCATACGTTTATTTCTCTTCCGTTTCCTCACGTCCCTTCAGAAAACGGATCACCTCTTTTTCCGAACGGCGGAGAGCCACAAAGCTCTCGGCCCGGCTCTCCTTCAGATTCCGGAACACCTTACTGAGTGACGGAATCTTGCGGTAAATCTGCGGGTATTTCTTTCTGTTCGGCATGACGCCCAGAAGGTGGCTTCCCTTCTCGTAAAGCACCACGCGAACATCCTTATCGTAATCGCTGCGCTCCAGGCGCCGCTTCATATATTTTATAGAATAATCGGCCGGCCACATTTCATCCTGCATGCTGGCGAGAAGCAGGATATCCGCCCCGGTCTCCTCCAGCCTGAGATAGGCCTTTTCCACATTTTCCCGCGCATCATAGGCATCGCTGTAGCTGAACCACATACCGAGTCCCTCACGGCCGGTATCCTCATCCTTATAAGTCTTCTCCGGCTTTCTGGCGGAAAAATCCACCGGTACGAAGGGGAGCTCCTCTCCGTCCATGGTAGCCATGGAATGCCCGGCGTCCTTCTTCTTTTTCTTCGATGCACAGCCGGGGACAACATGCGTCGGAGAAACAAGGATTACCTTTTCCATGCCGGGATAATACCGCGCGGCCAGAGCCGCAAACACAGAACCCGTGGACACTCCGTAGGTACTGATGGACGTAAAGCCCTTTCCTTCCTTCAGGATACGGATCACAGGCGCAAAGATTTCGAGCGGGATCCGGTCCGGTGTCTCGGGCATGCCCTTCACGCCCGAAAGGTTCACGGCGAGCGCCGCAAAGCCGTATTCCGCAAAACGCTCCGCTGCCATCCTGCCGGAAAAGCCGCCACGCTCCTCACAGGACATGACGATCACAGCTTTTGTATTTTTATCGGCATCATCCGGTGCTGCGTAGCAGCCCGAAAAACCGTCTCGTTCCATCATGTATTCTTCAAAAACCATGCATAGACCCCCGCGCGATTCATTGAAATAATCCTACATTCCTATTTTGTCACTTTTTGACTCAGGCTTCAACCTCTTTTATCACATCAGCCCTTCTTCCGGCCGAACTTTCTGCCGAAGGTCTCCAGGACCACGGTAAGCTCCTTCATCCGGAGAACGATTGCCATCACCAGATAACTTACAATGCCCGCGCCAAACAGGATCATGATCTCGATCAGCTGGTTCAGCTTTCTCTCCACCGGAAAAATATTCTCCAGGATGGGAATCAGGCACATAATGGTCGCTGCCATGATGGCCGAGGCGATCAGCATCTTAAAGCAGGAGAAAAGGATTTCCCTTCCCCGAATCTGTCCGACCTTCCGATGCAGGAAAAAGGCCAGAAGACACATACTTGCGAAGCCGGCCGCGGAATAAGCCATACCCAGACCGTTCGCACCCGCAAAATATACGAGAATATAACAAAGAACCGTATTCAGCAAAAGAATAAAAATGTTGATCTTGACCGGCGTAACGGTTTCCTGTACCGCATAAAAGCCCTGAAGCAGAACGCCGCGGACGGAATAGCCGACGATACCGATACTGTAGAACATCAGAAGGGTTGCCAGCATCGGTACATGCTCCGGATCGAATTCCCCCTGGGAATACATGGCCCGGATCAGCGGAACCCGCATGGCAATGATGCCCGCCGTAGCCGGAAGCGTCAGGAAGACAACATTCCTGACACCCATGGAAATATCCGCCTTGTAGGAATCCACATCCCCGCCGCCGTAATGCTCCACCATTGTGGGGAAGACGGAAAGGGCTACGGACCAGCCGAAAATATTGATTGGCAGCTGCATGATACTCTGGGCGTTCTGCATGGAAGAAAGCACGCTTTCCCCTTCGCCGGATCCGAAATACCTGTTTACGATCAGGTTCAGCTGGGAAACCGAGACGCCGAGAAGCATGGGCCAGAAGAGCCGTAAAAATTTCCGGACGCCCTCGTGCCTGAGATCGATGCCCGGTGAATAGATGAATCCTTTTTTCCGGATCGGATTGATCTGGATGGCAAAGTTCACGATTGCACCCACAACAACACCGATGGAGAAACCGGTGATGCCGAAGCCCATCTGCAGAAGAACGAGACCCACAACAATGATTGCCACGTTGTAGAACACCGCACCCAGAGACGGCGGTGCAAAATCCTTATAAGCCTGAAGGATACCCATGCAGATACCTGTCAGACACATGAAAAAGCACTGGAAGAACATGATCCGGGTCAGCTTCACTGTCAGGTGGAAGAATTCCGGACCGCCCTTATCGAACTGCACAATGAGCGGCAGGATCTGGGGGGCAAAAATAATACCGATCACGCAGAAGAAGGAAACGACCACCATGACAATATTGAAGATGATGCTGGCCATCTTATAGCCTTCTTTTTCCCGTTTCTCATTGATGTAGGCACTGAACACGGGAATAAAAGCGGAACTGAGTCCGCCGCCCACCAATATGGAATATAGAAGATCCGGAATGGTAAATGCCGCGTAATAGGCATCACTCTCGATTCCCATACCAAACTTGGAGGAAATCAGGATGTTCCTCACATAGCCCAGTATACTGGATGCCGCATTGGCCACGACCATGATGGTTGCCGCTTTGATCACGCCGGATGCCGCCTTTTTCTTTTTATCCTCTGAAGCCATATCTTCTCCCGGTTCGATGGTTACCCGCATTTCATCGTTTCTGAAATAACTGAACTGCTATTCTGCAAAAAGGGGCCGACTAGTAAATCGGCCCCAATTATATTTTTCTTTGTGTTGCCTGCTGTTTTTCCCCTTTTACTCTTCGGATGCTGCCTCGGTTGCAGCCTCCTCTGTAGCTGCTTCGGTTGTTGCGGCTTCCGTAGTTGCAGCTTCGGTTACGCTCTCGGAAGAACCTTCTCCGTTATCTACAGCATTGTCCAGCAGAACCTGAAGCACCTTCTTCTCAAGCTCATCGAAATAGATATCCTCGTCGGTGATGCCGTAAGCTTCCAGATCCTCCACCTTTGCAACACCGTAATCGGCAGCCTTGGTCTGCTTAGCAAGTTCTTCCTCTCCCTTGGTTACGGTAATGCCTTCCTTGGCAGCGATTGCAACCACGGCGATTCTTTCCTTCATCATGTCTTCCACCGCGGCACGAACCTGTGACTGGAAGGTATCTGCATCGAGTCCGTAAGAGGAAAGCAGTGTTTCCATATCCATATCGTTGGCCTGTGCCATATCGGAATAACGGTCAATCGTCTGCTGTACACGCTCCTCCAGTTCGGTTTCCGGATAACCGGAGAAATTGCAACGTTCGATCACGATATTCAAAAGTGTATCCTTGTTGGCTGATTCATCACTCTGTGCGTAGCTCTCGGTAAGTTCCTTCCGGACACTTTCCTTGTATGCATCTACTGTATCGTAATCGGTGTTATTCTTTATAAATTCGTCATTCAGCTCCGGAACGGTCTCATTCACGATATAGTTCAGAGTTGTCTCGAATACGGCGTCCTTGCCGTTCAGATCCGCATTGCCGTAGTCATCCGGGAACTTCACTTTTACATCGAAGGTATCGCCCGGCTTATGGCCGACGATCTGATCGTCAAAGTTGTCGATATAACCGCTGGAACCCAGTGTGATATTGGTACCCTGTCCCATCGTATCGCCGCCGCTGAAGGCAACGCCATCGATATAGCCGACAAAGTCGATATTAACGGTATCCCCCATCTTGGCTTCCCCTTCGGTCACATTTTCCGTAACAGTAGCGGAAGAAACCAGCTGGTCAACTCTGGACTGCACCATATCATCGGTAATCTCGGTTACCTGCGGCTTATATTCCAGACCTTTGTACTCGGGAAGTTCTACGAGCGGATTGTACTTTGCGATCATGTCATCCACAACCGCCGTGCTGTTGTCGCCGCCTTCCTCCTTATCCTTCTTCTTTCCGCAGCCGGCGAGCATGGTCAGCACCATGGTTCCGGCCAGAAGTGCGAATACAATCTTTTTCTTTTTCATGTCTCTTTGTCCTTTCTGTTCCTGCGGCTTTTTATTCTCAATCTTCACCCATTCATATGCCGCTTAACGGACCGCTCTTCCATTGTTTTTCAACAATATGTCCGATCCCGCAGTTTTACTGCACATGCCATTCTAACATAGAAAGCCGTAAAAATAAAGTGAATATTTCGTGTTAATACTCCGGTACCAGTACGGTTTCTCCTGTTGCAAGGGATTTCTGCACATCAATGATCCGCTGATTTTTGGATCCCCGAAACTTCAGCATCAGGGAATACTGATCTATATCAAACTTCCCGTCCACGATTACATCCAGCAGAGAAAGAAGCTCTCTGGTCTCGGGCCATTCCTTCTGCATCCTGTCCAGATGATCCGTTTCCCAGGTATATCCGCTGTAAACCCAGATGGATAGCTTCGGAAATTCCTCGCGCACCCGTTTTATGAAAGGAAGGAGTGCCTGCCGGTTCTGAAGCTCCATGGGTTCGCCGCCGAGGATCGTCAGCCCCGACACATGCTCCGAACGGAGCGATTCGAGGATTTCCTCCTCGGTCTCCTTCGTAAAGGGCTGGCCTGAATTAAAATCCCATGCCGTGTAATTGAAGCATCCCTTGCAGCGGAGGGTGCAGCCGGACACAAAGAGGGATGTCCGGACACCCGGTCCGTTGGCAATATCATAATATTTGATTGCTGAATAATTCATGCTTAAACTCCTGTCGATCCAAAGCCGCCTTCGCCGCGGGCGGTTTCATCCAGGTCCTCCGTCTCCGTAAAGATGCCTCGGAGGTAGGGGGTGATCACCAGCTGGGCGATCCTGTCACCGCTTTGGACAACTCTTTCCTTCTTGGAATGATTATGAAGAGCCACCATAACTTCACCGCGATAGTCCGCATCCACCACGCCGACTTTATTGGCCGGCGCAAGTCCCTGTTTCAGAGCGAGGCCGCTCCTCGCGTAGATGAGACCCGCAAAGCCCTGCGGCACGGCCATCTGAAAGCCCGTGGGGATGAGAACGGTTTCGCCCGGCGCTATTTCCACCGGATGGTCCAGGCAGGCATAAAGGTCTGCACCTGCCGCATCCAAAGATCCATAGGTCGGGAGCTTCGCATTCTCACGGATCCGCTTCCATTTAACGATCATATCTTCCATTTCGTAATCCTTTCTTTATTCAAAGGTAATTTCATTATAAAGATCCATATTTACCGAATTCTCATACTTGAAGCCCGGCGCGTATTTCTCCAGAAGCTTTTCCTTCTCGGTCTCGAAATAGGCCTGGCGCTTCTCCTTCAGGATGACCTCCTTCCGGCTGTCCGTCGTTTCGCGGTCGGTGAGCGCGATCATGTAGAAAATATGATAACCGTACGCGGACTGGGTCACAAGGCTGTAAGAACCGTCCTCCAGCTTATAAAGCATGTCATGGATCTCGCTCCCGTAGGTGTTTGTGATTTCCTCCGGTGTCATGACAACCTCTTCCGAGAGATCCAACTGATAGGTTTTCTTCAGCCTTTCCATATCGGATACATGCACACCCGATGAACCTTCCTCGGTCGGATTGAGCAGGCTGTCATAGGCGTCTATGGCTTTCTGGTGTATGCTTTCGACCTGCTCATCGGAGAGCGGCGTCACCGTTCCGTCCTCGTTCACAGTAGCACCCGGGAAGAACAGGTCGTAGAACCTGGTCTCGCGTGCTTCTTCATCGGAGACTGTCAGGCCGGCGTCCTGTATGATCTTGTCATACATTTTTTTTGCCAGGAGATTTTCCCGCATCACGCGGTTCACGAGATCCTCTGTGATGCCGGTCCGCTCCATTTCATCATCGGTCATGTACTTCCAGAACCGGGCGGATTCCGTGGCGATTTCCTGCTCTTCCTCCTCGGTGAGCGTGATCGCGCGTTCCTCCGCTTCCATCTTCAGAAGCTTCACCTGCACAATATCATTGATGATATCCTGCCGGGTCATTTCCTCGAGCGGCACCTCGTCCATGTCTTCCACATAGACGCTGAGGGACCAGACGCCGTTGCCGTATGCGTTTTCATAGTGCTCCCGCACGATTTCGGCGTAGATATTCACTTCCGGCAGGCTCACCTGCTCGTCGCCCACTGTGAATACAATATCCTTGGATGCCTTTTCTTCCTCCGCCTTTTTCTTGCCGCAGGCCGTACAGAGCATGAGGGTGAGGATCATAACGGCCAGGACGCCCAGCCGCTTTCCGGCTTTTTTTGTTTTATTTTTATTCTTATAATCCATAGTTATTCCCATTTTTTTACATGAATCCCGTTTCGCATTCATGGCCGGATTGCACATGACATAGAAAAACAGGCAGGTTTTCGGGTTCGGATGTTTTGAAATGCGCGGTCAGGCCTTCGTTCCGGCCGGGGCGGAAGGCTCCGCAGCCGCCTCACGCGCTTCCTCCGGGTACACCGCCTCCCGCACTTCATCGACGAATGCCTCCGCATTGTGCAGGAGCTCATCGGGGATCAGCTTCGACGCCTTCATGGAAAAGCCGGATTCCTTGCCCTCCATGATCCGGACAATCCCCTTCTTCTTTTTGATATACTGCGGGATGCGCGCCACCTCTACCGGCGCATCCTGCCGGATCACCAGCTGCAGTCTGTCGTCCCGGAAGCGGACAGCGGAAAGATGCATGCTGTGTGCCTTTTCCTTCAGGACTGCCACGCTGAGCAGCCGTTCAAACTCTCTCGGCGGACGGCCAAAACGGTCCTCTGCCTCGCTCCTTACTTCATCCGCATCCTCTGCGTTTCGGATCCGGGCAATCTTCTTATACATTTCAAGCTTCAGGAACTCGCTCTTCATATAGGTATCCGGGATATATGCATCCACGGGGAGGACGATTTCGGTATCGAATTCCTCTTTTTCCTCGTCGCCGCCCTTGCCGGTCATCTTCCGGATGGCTGCCGAGAGCATCTTTACATAGAGGTCGTAACCAACCTCCTCCATATGCCCGGACTGGCTGTTCCCGAATATATTTCCGGCACCCCGGAGTTCGAGATCCTTCATGGATATTTTATACCCTGAACCGAGTTCTGTAAATTCCCGAATCGCAGTCAGCCGCTTTTCCGCCACCTCTTTGATCATCTTATTCCGCTGATACATGAGAAATGCGTAGGCATTCCGCCCGCTCCGGCCGACACGGCCCCGCAGCTGATACAGCTGGGCCAGGCCGAAATTCTCGGCATTGTGGATGATGATCGTGTTGACGTTCGGGATATCCAGACCGGTCTCGATGATCGTGGTGGATACCAGCACATCGATCTCCTTCCGGATGAAACGGTGCATGATATCCTCCAGCTCCCGCTCATTCATCCTGCCGTGGGCCGTCTCAATCTGTGCATCCGGCAGAACGGCTTTCAGGTCCAAAGCCACGCGGTCAATATCATCCACCCGGTTATATACGTAGTAAACCTGGCCACCCCGCGCCATTTCCCGGTTCACCGCTTCCTTTACGATTTCCCGGTCATATTCCATAACGTAGGTCTGGACCGGCCGGCGGTCCTGCGGTGCCTCGGTCAAAAGACTCATTTCACGTACGCCGATCATGCTCATATGGAGCGTCCGCGGGATGGGCGTTGCCGTAAGGGTCAGGACATCCACGGAGACCTTCATCTGCTTAATGGCTTCCTTATGTTTCACGCCGAAGCGTTGTTCCTCGTCAATGATGAGGAGCCCCAGATTGCGGAAGCTTACATCCTTGGAAAGCAGCCTGTGGGTACCGATTACAATATCCAGCTCGCCCGCCGCCAGTTTTTTCAGATTTTCCCGGATTTCCTTCGGGGTGCAGAACCGGGAAAGCTTGCCCACATTGATGGGA
>Ga0310691_10005888_pt1 | contig 13231 bp, 10 predicted proteins | sample 176DNAGHGlowgp2_FD_203887 | JGI IMG/M metagenome (GOLD analysis project Ga0310691, IMG submission 203887) | Sheep rumen microbial communities from Palmerston North, Manawatu-Wanganui, New Zealand - 1766 DNA GHGlow gp2 (v2) (version 2) | ecosystem: Host-associated > Mammals > Digestive system >... | reverse complement strand
GCCCGCGAAGATGCCGAGGAACTGGCTTGTATGGCACGTCAGGAACAAGAGTTTGCCGAAGCCGTATGAAGGTGACCATGACCGACTTCGCGAGACGACAGGTCCGCGAAACCGCCAAATTCATTCAACAGGTATTTGGCAAGCGATACAGGGACAAATTCTTGGAGGATGTAAAAGAAACGCGCTTGTTACTTGCTAATAACCCGCACCTCGGATCGGTTGAACCACTTTTGTCCGATTCCCCTTCGGGCTATCGAAGCATCGTGATTGCCAAACTCAACAAAATGATTTATCGCATATTGGATGAAAGTATCGAAATCGCTGACTTCTGGGATGTGAGACAAGCCCCCGACACATTAGCCAGCCGCGTGAAGTAACGATGTCCTTTTTCATCGGTTGGCATCTAATCAGCTACAGGTCCCAATCCACAACCTATACACCAACAGCTGCAACGCCATTGACGTTGCAGCTGTTGCATTTTCTGTGGAGGGGCGTTAACTTTCAGGTTACCACTCCCCTCGCCCTTTGGAGAGGGGTTGGGGGTGAGGCCATCCATTAACCATTAACCCTTAACCGTGAACCGCGAAGCTATTCGTCCCAGAGGTCGTAGTCGCCTTCGTCCTTGGTGCCCAAGCTACATGAGGACATGCAACTTTTGAAACTTTGCGTCTCTGTGGTTATAAGGAAAAGAATCAAGGGTCGCTGCGCTCAAAATTAAAGCAAAAATTTAAAACAAAAAATATTCAACATCGCCTTGAGAGATTTTATAGAACGTAAATCACACATAAATCTGGACTTAAATCTCTTTTATCGAACATAAATTGACCATGAATTAGTTCATGAATTACTCATGAATTAGAGATTTTCATATAGAATCCAACGAATAAAGATGGAACTTAAATCTCTCTTAAATCAAAACTTAAATCTGTGGATTGGAAACAAAAACAATAAAAACCCCTCGATGATGGCTGTGGCCTGCGGCCTACGGGCTGAGCTCATGAGTGCTCTTATGAAAGCGAGCTTTCAACGCTCACTCCTAAGCGCCACCCTGTATCGTGCCGATACACAGCCCTCATCCGAGGAAAAAACCTCGCGCTTCGCGCTAAAAAATATAGTCAGCAGTGCGCAGCCTTTTTTAGTGGAGCGTAGCGTAACGGTGTTTTTGCCGACAGGGATGGCTGAGTGATGGTACATCACCGTGGATGTTTTGACTGCAGTGCGAGAGCTCGCTCTCAGGCACAGACAGGCAAAACGGACACGAGAGGTCGAAGACTTCAGCCATCCTTGCCGGTGTTTTTAATGTTTTCTTCTACCTAGAACAAGTAATCCGTGTAGATACGAGAGATTAGTGTTCGTTCTGATTTGATTTTCGGGAGATTTTGAGGCCTCAGGCCGACCCAGTATAAAGTTTGCGGTTTACTGTTTGCAGTTGAGAGTTTAACCGCAAAGGCGTAAAGAAGTGAAGAAATCAGAGGAAAAAGGACATTTTATTTGTTTTTTGTTTGTCGATGTAATGAAAATGTGTACTTTTGCATCGTACAACAACCATATAATCATCAACAACAATGAAAAAGGTTCACATGGGCGGATATTCTATAGTTATCCCCGAGAACTATGTCCACCAAGTTAAGGTGAGCCGTATCAAAGGTTCACGAGATGTTAGACTTGGAGTTAGAAAAGGAAAGCAGTCTTCTACAACTGCCAGTGCTTTTACGCAGTATCCCTGCTGGGAAAGCGACATACACTAATCTTGCGCTCTGGGATACAGGCGCAGAGATGTCGGGCATTTGTCAAGAACTGGCGACTTGGCTTCAACTTGAGCCAAGAGATGAGGGTATGTATATGCAGTCTGCATCAGAGACCATTTCGGTTAAGGTTGCAAATTGTCAGATAGAATTGCCCTCAGGTGAGGTGTTTGAACAGGATGTTCTTATTCTCCCCACGAACGACACCCCCGTAATTATTGGCCTAGACATCATTAAGCAAGGGCTTTTCTCTCTTGAGCCAGATGGGGATATACTACATTTCCATTATGAAATAAAGGAATCATAGTCCCATAGGTTCCGACTTTAAACACATATAAATAATACACCAACAGCTGCAACGCGGGATGCGTTGCAGCTGTTGCATTTTCTGTGGAGGGGCGTTAACTTTCAGGTTTCTACTCCCCTCGCCCTTTGGAGAGGGGTTGGGGGTGAGGCCATCCATTAACCCTTAACCCTTAACCGTGAACCGCGAAGCCTGCTTCGCTACTCCTCGTCCCAGAGCTCCCAGTCTTCTTCCTCTTTGGTGAGGGCGTCTCCACCCATGATTTCTGTGGTGCCACGATTCTCATCGTATGTAACAGGTGAGGTGGCGATGATGGTCTGATGTGTCAGGATAATCGTCTGCACAGCAGGCTGAATATATATCTTTTTTTCCATTGTAGTATATAAAGACCCACCCTCGAATCCCTCCCGTGAGGGAGGGAAGCGGCTAGCGCATGAGAGAGCTTATAGGGTCATTGTTTAATGATTAAACTTATTTTTTCACTATCTTCCCGCAGGCCTCCCCGCCCTTACGGGAGGGGTGCCCAACGGGCGGAGTGGGTCTTTTTATTTTACCATAACTTTCTTGCCGTTCACGATGTTCACGCCACGCTGCAGCTTGCTCATTCTCTGACCAGCAAGATTGAAGATCTCATTTCTTCCATCTTCCATCTTACTTCTGACATCGCTAATTGCGTCCGCGCCAGCGAATTCAACCGTAAAGGCCTTGGCGAGGCCACTCTCATCCACCAAATATGCCTTGCCAGCTGCAATGCTCTGTCCATTTGCTACAGGGTTGAACTGTACCTTATTAGTAGCGCTCACATAAGAAAGTGCGTAGTACTTGTTGGCTGCATCCACCACTGTAGCATTCACAGCATCACCTTGCAGGTCACCTTTTTCTGTTGATGAGCTTGCAATAACAGGGATATCATAGTTTCCAGCAGCACCATTGAGCACTACACCCGTGTTAGCAGGAACGTCGCTGACCTCTGTCAGAGTAACCGTCTCACCATCAACAGAAGCCGTGTAAGCCGTCAGACCCGTGCCATCAAAGTTGAGTGCATAAGGCGTATAAAGCGTTGCCCAACCATATGTGCCGATGGTAACCTTTAATTCTGAAGCCTTCACAAGGATGTAATCAGCAGACTGATTAAACTTACCTTTTCCTTGATCCTTGCCCGAAACACTAATGGGCGTCGGAGAGTTCAAAGTAAATTCCTCGTCCTTAGCTCCTGTCGTAGTAATCGTCACTAGGGAAACAGGGAATGCAGATGTATCTGTGCAGTCACCAACTACGACATTACGGTTTGCGTTTCCTGTTACTTTAGTAATCAGACGATATTCACCCGCAGGTAGTGTGCCAAGCCTTATCACGACATTAGAATCATAGGCTTTTCCGCCTGTGATGAAACCTGTATTACCATTCGAATAAGTCGTATTTGTGCCTGTTACTTCGTTGGGCTCACCAAAATAAACTACAGAATAGTCCGGATTTGTGTAATATACGGTTTTATTTATGCTTTGTCCGTTGGTAAAAGAACCACTCTCACCGAACGAAGAAGTATTGTCTGCGACATAATAAACACCTTCTTCCTGTTCGTACATACGATATACATAGTTCCATGTGCAAACCTTTCCATCTGTTTCAACGAGATTTGTAACAGTCGGTGTTTGAGCAACTCCACCGATATTCTTTGTAACGGTCAATGTTGCGGTATAAGGAGCACGAACAGGAACATTCAAGACATTGCTTGCTGCATTTGCAACAAGATCCATTGAAGGTGCCGAACCTGCTACAATCAAATAGTGATTACCGACATATCCTTCCTCTGTACCATCAACGGCAGCATCAGCTGTAATAGTAGAACCAACAACATCTGATCCTTCAACAGACTTCACCAAGTTATCACCAATTTTATAATTTATGGTGTAATTGGCGTAAACAGCACTATAGTCTCCCTCCGTAGTTGTGATAAGGACATCATCTATGACACTGGCTCGATCATAGTTTCCACCTACACCATACCCCCAAAATTCTATTGAGGCCACTGGATTCGTGTTTGTCAAAGTAACCTCAAACGTATTACTTGTAGAAGCAGAAGGACAAGATACGTATGTCGATATTTTTTTAGTCGCATAATTAATCGTAAACTCAAACTGGGTGTATCTTGCTGTAAGCGGAGCATTATTATAATGCCCCGCCATATAAGAGCCTATACTTTCTATACCAAAAGTATTACTGTTTGTTCCGCTCCCATCCCACCGAGCAATCTGGAAACTACCTATACTTGTACCTTCTGCATCTTTTATACGGAAACCAGATCCCATTCCCTTCTTGTTACCCCAAGCCATCTTGAAGTTAATCTTTACGACATCCTTGTTTCCTGCACGCTCCGCAGAAGGAATCGTTATTGTGCTTGTACCATCATAAAGTCTAAGCCATTCATCTGAAATTACGCCAGCACCTACAGACATAGAGTTTGTTGAACCAGCCACAACTCCATCCGTTATTGCATTCGAAAAGTTAATGTCGGCATTTGTTGTTTCATCACCAGCATCCGCCCACGCATAATTTGCCCCCCCCACGAGCAGGGTTGCTGCGAGGAGGAGGGTTTTGAATAAATTTTGTTTCATTAGTTTGTTGTTTATTGTTAGTTGTTGTTTATAATCCGTGAATAATAGGATGGGATTAGTTCTTGAACGGCTGGTCACCCCAAATATCCCATTCACCACGCTGCTTGGTATCCATCCCGAATCCTTGATTGGCATTGGTGTCTGTGAGCTGAGGGCTACTAGCGACCATTCGTTCTACATTCACTCGTGTGATGAGTGTCTCAGGAGTGTTATATGTCTTTTTCATTGTCTTTGAACTTAAATGTTATTTGATGGGGAACTTAAATCTGACGCAAATCGCGACATAAATCTTTATTTAATTTAAGTTTGAATTTATGCCAGATTTAAGTTCCTGTTCTCAGTTTACTTCACGAGTACTTTCTTACCGTTCACGATATTGACGCCCTTTTGTGCTTTGTTCAGACGCTGGCCAGCAAGATTGAAGATCTCACTTCTTCCATCTTCCATCTTACTTCTGACATCGCTAATTGCGTCAGCGTCGCCGAGTTCGAAGAAGGCAGCCTTTACAGCAGCTTCCGAGGGAACGGACAGATAGCACCTATTAGGTGTAGCCGTGAAGTCACTTGCGACCTTGTAGAAGGCCTGCACGCCTTCGTTCACACCTGATGTTGGTGTCTGGAGCACATAGCGAACATGGTCTCCATCGCTGGCTGGAATCGTAGCAGCGGTATAAACACCCGTCAGATTACCTACGGTATAGGAGTCTGCTGTGCGTTGAGCGCCATAGAATGTCTCGCTGACATCAGCACCAGTGGTGTTGTTCAATACGACGGGTGTGTTGGCAGGAATCGTCGTCTCTACGGGTACTTTCACAAGGCTAGTGCCCGAAATGCCCGTCACAGTATAAGCCTCTACACCAGAGGGCAGGTCAACTGCGAACGGAGCAATGAACGTTCCCCACTTATCTGCCTTGACAGACATGGTAGCGGGCTCTAATTCATCATAAACAGCAATCCATTGGATATAAATGTATCTTTGGAGATTAACTACCATATTGCCATCGGCATTTGCTCTAAGAACAATCTGGCTAGAAGTAGAAAAATCCGACTTATATTCACCAACACCTGATGTGCTATTGTACATATAGGCCTGGCCGTTGCAATTGATAACAACGTACTGACCTTCCGTGAGGTTTGCGATTCCAATCGGCGTAGCACTTCCGTTAAAAGAATACAAACCTTTATTACCCGTGCTACGCAATAGCCATGAAGTACCCGTCTTTACGCCAAATTTATCGTTTGAAGTATAGCTGTCGGATGTTATGGTTCCAAAATCTACGCCACCTGCGCTAAAAGCAGTTGCACTAACTGTTACACCACCTTTATCAACTGTTGCCTGACCTGCAAAATCTATAGTCCAGACTTCACCAAATACAGGACGTGCATAAGCAGTCATGTTAGCATTCGATGAATTGGTATAACCAGCGGATTCCACATGAGCTGTTACGGTTTCACCATCACTAAGTAAGATTGCACTGGAAAACTCCACCTCATCACCCCCATTTATCGAATATTTGACAACTACACTCGCAGGGGCATAAGCCAAACTTGACTGATCTGAAACAATCGTCACAGTATAAGAACCGTCAGCATAAGAATCTTTGACAAAATATGGAGCATTTAGCGTAAGTATACCCACGGTTACATCAAGGCTTGCTACTGATGACTCAACATCTGTAGAGCTGATGGAAATAGCCTTTACAGTACAATTGCTGGTAATTGTTACATCCTTAGATGCTGTAGTAAAGCTTCCCTCATTATTTGAAGCTGAAGGAGTTGTTCCATCGATGGTGTAATATGTTGTTACAGCATTACTTGCCGTGGATGTTCCACTTGTAATTGTTATGGTTCGATTGTCGCCAGCATAAACAGGAGCACCAATTGCTGGTGCACTAACAACCTCGCTGGTAACCTCTTCTGTAACGAGAATATTATCTATATTTGTAGTTCCATAATAACGAGGTGTTACCCAAAAGATTGCCTTTGGATTTCCATATGTCGTATTGTCTGATGAGCTATAAACTTTTGAGGTCGAAAGCGCAGGTGTTACTTCGCCATTTTTTGTTATGGTCAAATTTATATTAGAACCATCCCAATTCAACACATAGTGATAATAACTGCCAGAAGTCAACGTAAGTGGATCATCAAGGGTATATGCACCAAGCGAAACTGTGCAAGATGTGGAACTTGATGAAGCTGCCGTTAAAGAAAAGAGATTGCCTGTTGAAGGACTCCAGGCATTACCTGCAGTAGCGGTTCCATTTTCGCCAACAATGCCTAAAAACATTCCACCGTCCTTATTACCAGGTGTTAAGGCAGCATCAAATGATACCGTCCAGTTGTCACCGGCTGTATATTTGTCGCTTATATTGAAATTGATAGCTGCATTTCTCGTGGAACCACCGCCTGATTGATAAGTAAGATTCTTGTTACCAGCATTTTCGACAATTTTCTCAACAGCAGCACTAGCTCTCTCCCAATAGCCAGGTACTGTACTAAAAGCTGCATCAGCAGCAAAGCTCTCAAAATCTTGAGAATAGAGGGTACTCGTATACTGTGCCCACACGTTACCTCCCGCCAATAGCAGAGCTACTGCGAGAAGGGATTTGAGTAATTTTTGTTTCATTTGTTAGTTGTTTATTGTTAGTTGTTTTTTTATTGATTCCGAAAGGTATATATATTATAGGAACGCGCTCACGCGCGAGGGAAGTGAGCTGGAGACGAAACTCCAAAAACGCGGCAAAAGTACACATAAACTTTAACATAGCGCCGCCAACTGTGTTAAATGTCGTTAAATGTATGCGTTTTGAGTGTATTTTAACACGGAAAACAACGTGGAACGCGGAAAAACACGGACATACACGGACATACACGGAACTTTAATGGTCGCTGCGCTCAAAATTGAAGCAAAAATTTAAATCAAAAATTATTCAAACATAAAGCTACATGAGGACATGCAACTTTTGAAACTTTGCGTCTCTGTGGTTGAAGAAAAAAATGTTGGTACATGGCAGTGGATGAGTCACTTGCAGCACGCGCTCATTTGTTCTACCGCAAAGGCGCAAAGGCTCAGAGATATTAAGTGCTCAGCAGTCTTGCATCCTAAGACATTGCTATTAGCCTTCGGAAGGTCTCAGAGCCCTCGAAACGCTACGCAGGTTTCTTCGTAGGCAAAGAACGCAAAGGCTGGCGCAGTACTATATATCCTATAGCGCTAGCATTCTTTGCGACCTTTGCCTAGAACAAAGTCTTGTGCGAAGCACGTTTGTTCGGCTCTGCGGGATCGCGAAGCGCAATAGCCCAAGCTACATGAGGACATGCAACTTTTGAAACTTTGCGTCTCTGCGGTTATAAGGAAAAGAATCAATGGTCGCTGCGCTCAAAATTAAAGCAAAAATTTAAATCAAAATTATTGACTATCGTCGACCTCGAACGCGACTCGGCCATTGATGCAAGCATCATGGCACTCACTGCTTACTCGGTTCAACTCCGCCTTGAGAGATTTTATAGAACGTAAATCACACATAAATCTGGACTTAAATCTCTTTTATCGAACATAAATTGACCATGAATTAGTTCATGAATTACTCATGAATTAGAGATTTTCATATAGAATCCAACGAATAAAGACGGAACTTAAATCTCTCTTAAATCTGAACCTAAATCGGTGGATTGAAAACAAAAACAAGAAAAACACCTCTGATGATGGCTGTGGCCTACGGCCTATGGGCTGCGCTCATGAGTGCTCTTATGAAAGCGAGCTCTCAACGCTCACTCCTAAGCGCCACCCTGTATCGTGCCGATACACAGCCCTCATCCGAGGAAAAAACCTCGCGCTCCGCGCTAAAAAAATCCATAAAATGCAGTTTTTTAGTTCAGAAACTGCAAACTGCCACCTTCTTGATATAAAAAGCTGACATACAGGCATTAATATTGGTGGCAGTTTTGGTGGCAGATGATCAGAAAGGTGTAGGTTTAAAGGGAGGGTGAAGGTCATGGGGGTATGGGGAGAAGACCGTGGGGTGTTGCATTGAAGGCCCTGGGGTATCGGGTTTTCTCACGCGTGAGAAATGCGAATACCATGCATGGTATTCGCGTGTCCCATGCATGGGACGCAGCCGTCCCACCTATGGGACGCGACGATACAATGTGTTTCTGATGGTAATTCGCTGAAAACCTACACCTTTTTACCTATCTGCCACCAAAACTGCCACCCGTATGGAAACCTGTAAGTCAAAGGTTTATACTATACGGGTGGCAGTTTTGCAGTTTTTCAAAAGAAAATGAAAATTATAAAATACACAACAGCTGCAACACGATGTGCGTTGCAGCTGTTGGCATTTTCTGTGAAGGGACGTTAAGGGGTGAGGCCATCCATTAACCATTAACCATAAACCCTTAACCATGAACCGCGAAGCTCCGCTTCGCTACTCGTCCCAGAGGTCGTAGTCGCCTTCGTCTTTGGTGCCCATGGTGACGCCATAGTCATCGGCGTCTTGGGCTTTCTTACCTTCAATGATAGATAGAGCCATCATGTAAGTTGTCTGCAGGGAGATGACTGTCGTGGCAGGCATCATATATATTTTCTTTTCCATTGTAGTATATAAAGACCCACCCTCGAATCCCTCCCGTGAGGGAGGGAAGCGGCTAGCGCATGAGAGAGCTTATAGGGTCATTTTTTTAATGATTAAACTTATTTTTTCACTATCTTCCCGCAGGCCTCCCCGCCCTAACGGGAGGGGTGCCCAACGGGCGGAGTGGTTCTTTTTATTTTACCAGAATTTTCTTGCCATTGACGATGTTCACGCCCTTCTGCAGCTTGCTCATCTTCTGACCAGCGAGATTGAAGATTTCTGAATCCTGAACCTTAAACCCTAAACCCTGAACCGAGTCGATGCCGTCTGCATCGTTTCCGAAGAAGAATGCCTTGACACCGAGCGCACTTGAATTCAGGTAAGCACGATAGGGTACACCTGTGAGGCCACCATCGCCAACCTGATAGAAACCCTGTACGCCACCATTGGTCTGGAGTACATAGTTGCCTTCTGCTATATCAGCAGCGGTATATATGCCTGTCAGCAGGCCTTCGGTATAACTGGTCAAGCCATTGGAGCCATCCTTTCCCTTGAAGGTCTCATTGATGGCATCTTCGCTATACACCACAACAGGCGTATTCTTGGGGATGGTCGTCGTGAGATCCTCGAGCGTTAGCAGATTTCCCACGTGGCCTGTCACCTTTGATGCAGTTACGCCTGAAGGTATTGTCACATCAAACGGAGCGATAAACGTGCCATAAGAGCCTGCTTTGAATGTCTTCATCGTCACTTCTGTCTGCTCGTAACGCGTCAGGGTGAAGTTATTATAACACACCCACGCACCACGGCTACCATCATTCCCATATCTGTGAGGCTTCTTGATGCCGAAGCGAATACTGCCGGTTCCATCTCCTTCATCGGTGACATAAACAAACACCTCATTGAGATAATGCCCTGCCGTGAAGGCAACACCAGCACTCGTGGTATTGTTCACATAGTATCCTTCAGTTTTGGAGATATCTTCAGGAGTGCCTTCAGACCAGGCGCTACCTTCTTTATAAGTATCTGCCAAAGAACACAGACGCACTTTCTGATCGTTCGCATAGAGGTAGGTCAGGCCAGATGCGCCACCTACGCTGAGCACATCATCAAGCCAGGTAATACGCTCAAAAGCATTCACTGTCAGTTTATATAAGCCTGGTGTGAGGCCGCTTACAGTCTCCTCTTCGAAAATAGCCAATTCATTGCCCGTTACATTAGAAGCACCACCCTGATAATTTTGCTCCACCGTACCACCAGTACCTGTTATGGCCACAGGGGTTGCATTATAGTTAGAACTCAATATCGTATTGAGCGCAGCCTGAGTAGAAACGGTGATGCCTGCAGTAGCCGCAACGCCTGCAGCCTGTGCATCCTTCACGGCTTGCATCTGTGTCTTATGGGCAGAGGTCGTGGCATCTTCGAAGAGCCATACGGTTGCATTAGAGGTCGAAACCTTTACTCGATTGCCATCCTCGGAATCGTAATAAAGCTTGCCATTAAGCGTGCTGTTGGTTGTCTCGTTCTTATTCACGACATAATAGCCACCATCTGTCGCCTGTATCTGGAAGTCAACATCATGGTTGTCATCCGTGAACAAGTTACCATTATCTGCGTCAAACAGATGGAACCAGTTATCAACGAATATGATACTCGTGATATTGCTTGAATTGGTGGTCACACGCAAAGGAAGACCCGTGTTGTCAGCAATAGCCTGTGTATTATAGCTGGCACCACGGCTGAGATATTGATTATCAGCAGTCTTCAGGAAGTAAAAACCATCTAAGACGGCAGGCGTGTGAATGGTGACATCGATGGCCGCATTCATACTCTCTCCAGCATAACCATAGACACCGGCGGGGATGACAATACGATAATCTGTATTGGCAGTCAGCGAACCGAGGTTAAGACTGAAGCCATTGGTCACGGCCGAGAGAGCTACCTCATTGCCGTTGACTGTAGCCTTAGAAGAAGCAACAAGGTCTGGGGAAGCACTCGGGTCATTGGTAGCAGCGGAGTAAGTCACGCTGAAGGTGCTGTTCTGTGTGTAAGAACCATCTGCATTGCTCAGTGTGGCTGAGCCTACATTGTATCGATATGCCACACTAAATGTAGTCGCCTCACTTGCTTTGAAATACACGCGACTAGCGGAAAGGGATATGGCTTTAGTCTGACCTGCGGTGAAGGCTTCGGGTGTCGTAGAAGCATCCAGTAATGGGTCTGCGGCTTGAGTATAATAGATGGTTGCAGCCGCAGACGATGTAAAGTCATAGCTGTTTTCTGCAGGAATATCATAATAATACCACACTCCAGCCGTAAGTGATGCGCTGCCAGGGAAGGACAATGCAGTGGCCATTGTGCTTAGATATGGATTCACCTGCAAGCGGAAATTGTCGGCCGTAGCTGTGGCAGAAGTATTATTAATCGATATGTTTGCTTCCAAGCCTATAGAAATAGACTCATTATCACCAACAGCTACTGATGCACTAATATTACCACTGCTGCTATTCATTGCCGTAGGGATTTTTGAATATGAGGATGTATTACATATATATAGGTCTGCATGATTCTTGTCACAAGAAACATCGGCAGAGACTGTATATTGACCTCTAGACAAATTGTTCACTCCAGAATAATAATCGAAGTCCAACGTATGATTTTCAAGCCATCCGGCACTTCTATAGCCTATCAGTTTAGTATTATTTGTTCCTTCTGTATATTTCCTATCATCCGTTGTGTGATTATCATAATTAAGCCACCCTGCAGGTAAATCTGTAGCAGAACCACCTTGATAAATCGTGGGATTCTCAATAAGGAAGGAGACGTCAACCGGAGCAGTCAGATTGGGGCAGTTCTGCAGGTATTTCTTAGCGTAAGTAGCCTTCGCCATCTGATAGATGTAGAAACCGAGAGAAGTCGCCTTATTTGCAGCGATGTTTTCATAGCCTCCACCAGGATGAGCAGATGTATTTACAGCACTCGGGCTACCCCATGGGCCAACATACCAACCATCACCCTGGGTACCTGAGATTCGTTTAAGGTCATATTTAGCCCCATTTGCGATGATATCGAAGCTGCCGGTCTCGTATGTGCTAGCCATAAAATTATCATAACCATTCGTATTCGTATTGAAGTAATATTGGGTATCTATATTACGCAAAGCATATCCATCATTACGACTCTCTATAGTCCAAACAACCTTAGGATTGGTGAAAGGATTCACTAATGCCATATATTGTGGCCTAGCACCTGCATCACTGGGGTTACTTGTCATAACATACTCACCCGAGCCAGCATCGACAAGCACATACACGTAATCTTTATTACTGCTGAAATTCGGAGCTAACGACCAACCGTCGCTCAAAAGATCATCTGTCGTGTAGGCATTAGCCTGTAATATGCACAGCACAGCGCACACTAATAAAAGAAATTTTCGTTTCATTTTGCTCTATGTTTTTATAATTTATTGTTGACAAGAGAAGCACTTCACGCGAAATGCGGGCGCAAAAGTACACATTATATATATATGAGTAAGGGAAATACGGTACATTATCGGTTTGACCATATTTCCTTAGAACGGAAAGACACGGTAATCAATGGTCGCTGCGCTCAAAATTAAAGCAAAAATTTAAAACAAAAATAATTGACTATCGTCGACCTCGAACGCGACTCGGCCATTGATGCAAGCATCATGGCACTCACTGCTTACTCGGTTCAACTCCGCCTTGAGAGATTGTCTTCCTTTCGACCACGGATTGAACGGATTGAACGGATTATTTTTATCAAGAATTGGAGAATTAGAGAACTTTAGGAGCGACGAGAGAGATAGAACTTAAATCCTATCAAATCTAAACCTAAATCTTTTTCTCACCACGGATTGCACGGATTTAACGGATTATTTTGCGTGGGCGGTGAAAGGGATGTCGCCCCGATGGGGCTGGGAGGTTCGATGGCTGGTCATCTTGAAAACAAGTTTTCAGAGTGACAGCCTTCG
>Ga0310691_10005886_pt1 | contig 13232 bp, 19 predicted proteins | sample 176DNAGHGlowgp2_FD_203887 | JGI IMG/M metagenome (GOLD analysis project Ga0310691, IMG submission 203887) | Sheep rumen microbial communities from Palmerston North, Manawatu-Wanganui, New Zealand - 1766 DNA GHGlow gp2 (v2) (version 2) | ecosystem: Host-associated > Mammals > Digestive system >... | reverse complement strand
GAAGGAGGGAAAACAGCCACAGGAGAAGGCTATCACATAAACGGCATATACAGGCCTTCGATCTGAATATAGGACTGATCTGCCAGCGTGGAAGATCCAACATAGAAGATGTACAGATGGCCGGTAGGATCGCATTTGCAATGCAACTGGCCCTTCAGTTCATCATTCACATCAATGCAGGCAAAATCCCAGCAGAAGGTTCTTGAAGGCCTGTAGGCTTCCGGAATAAGGATCTCAATAAGATCCGTGCCGCTGGTTGACACTGCACCGTCAATCTGCGGTTCGGCCGGCGTGGTCAGATAATATGCTTTCTGTCCGTTGTTCTGGAAGTATTCAAGCTTGCCGGTTGATCCCTGGCCAAATTTGCTCTGAATAATGGGACCGTCCGGATCAAGAACATACTGATACAAGTCGCGGTCAAAGATCGTTGCACGTGTCACCGTGTCAAGGTTTTCAAGTTTTTCCGCGTCCGCTGCATACATCATGCCTGCGTTCTGCGGGCTGGCCATAGGCATATCCATTTCATACCACTCATTTGTGGTTTCATTTCCATGTGCGTATGACTGCGCTTTGAAGCGAAGCTTCACGCTGGTAGGCGTTTCGATGTACGGAACGTAATCAGACTGCGGCTGTAGTACAGTCATGTCCCGTATGTCCATTGCTTCCAGTCCGTCAATGTGCTGGTCGAATTCCACCAGATCCGCTTCCACGGATTCCATCTTTCCTTCCTGCGTGTCCAGTCTGGAATCCTGGGAATTCACGGAAGCCTGAAGACCAAGGACGCTGCCTTCCAGTGCCGCGATCCTTCCGGCTGCATTAGTAGCTGCAGCCTGCAGAGTAGTTATATTGCCTTCTGCAGTTGCCATTTTTCCTTCAAGCGTGGACACGCGCGTTTCATAGGAATTCACAAGCGTTTCCAGGGTTTCCACCGTGGATCCCATTTCTATGACCTTTTTGATGATCCAATCTGCGTTCAGCTCATGGAAATCGGTATAAGGGTATTTGTTGAAGAATCTCATGTTCTATATCTCCTTTTAGTATAACATCACACAGAATTCCTTAATAAATTCCTGCGTGATGATCGCGTACAGATCCCATTTTTCGGCAGCTTCATTGTATCCTTCAAGAAGCTGCGCAAGGCTGGTTACACCAATATTGCCATGGTACCTTGCCTGCCTGCCGATCTTGTGGCCATGGACGAAATTTCCAGAATCCGCAATGGTTCCAGTGTCCGTCATGGATCTGTTATCTGTGCCGGTATGCGTGTCCAGATCCTTCGCGGAATAGTTTGCGGAATCATACGCGGAAACCTTGTGTTCATCTGTCAGGTTCGGCGTTCTGTTGTCGGATCCGGCCAGATTTCTGGTCTGCGTATTTCCCTGGGTGTCCGTTCCGCTGTGTTCTATCGTTTCGGTTTCGGTCCGGTCGAAGTTCTCCAGCTGGTTGAATTCATCAGCCTTCTGCCATGAATCTTCTATCCTGTTCCAGTACTGAATCCGGGCAGCCGACCACGCTCCGATCAGTTCGCGCAGGACGTCCGGATCCGGATAGCAGATCTCAAACGGAGCGGCCTGCATAAGTATGTTGGCTTCAAGCACCTCTGTGTCAACGGATTCCGGGACCACGAATTCACTGAAAATGGAATCCTGGTCCATGTCAGCGCACCAGTTATACAGCCCCAGAATCGACAGGCTCATTGTTGCCATTTTCAGATCTCCTTCCCCGGACAGCCGCTTTCAGGTTCAGCCCGAACATTTCATTTGCTGTTTTAAAGCAGGAATTTAGCGTTTCAACCCACACCGTCACGCGGGCAATGGATTCCACCTGTTTGCTTTCAGCTTCCGATACAACCATTCTTTCAGCCTTCTGGTACGGTACTGTGGGAATGCCGATTTCACAGTCAAAGGCGTTCATGATCGTCTGAAGGTCCTGTAGCTGTTTATCCGTGATGTAATTTTCTTTGAGATGGTCAATGCCGAATTCTTGGAAGGGCGGCGCCTTGTCTGTTCTGTCATCCAAGAGCTTTTCATCCGTGATGACAGCCGGCTCGCCCTGGTTGATCTTGTCCAGGATCTTCTTCAGTGTTTCCGCAGCTGCCTTGTTACGCGCTGCCAGAATTTTTGCAAGCCGCGTGTTGATGATGGACATATCAATGGACAGCGACAGATCCGCCAGCTTCCTGGCATAATAATCGATTACATCCCAGATTCCGATGTAATCCGGCGCCAGTTTGATGATTGCGCAGTCTTTTCCAATTATAAGTTCCCTGGAAGATCCGCCTTCCGGTGCGTAGGGATTCGTGACGATGAACCGGACCGGCCGATAGTAGAAATCAAATCCGGAGAGTGTGCCGGGCTGAAATACCGTTCCCATCTCCGGTTCATTATAGATTCCAAGAAATCCTCTTGAATAAAGCCAGTAATAGAACAGGCCTTTCAGATCATCTTCCCACTCATCCGGAAGCGTCAGTTCAATCGCATACGCGGCGCGCTCGAATAAGGCCCGCGCCCAATAGGCGTAAGTCTGGTTATTGTAGCTTTTCTGTGTGGCGGGCTTATTGAAGCCCGCCGCCAGATTGATCTGATCATAGGAAAATGGAATGTTCATTTTCTTCTTTAATCTCCAGTATTACCGAGGAGTTCAAAGCTTGCAATATCAATAACGTCCGATTCCCCATTATTATTCATTCTAAGACCGTAGCCACTCACGTAGTCCATAGGATAGCCTGCAGTAATACTAGGGACTTTAAAACCAACACCATAAACATAGCAGTATTCCGGGTCGCTGTCACTCAATGAAAGAGGGAATATCAGGCGCGTATCATTAACGACGGTCAGGTCCGCAAAGACTGCCTTCTTGTTGGTGTTGATTGCAGCAAAAATGTCAGCAAATGATGCATCGCAAGAAGCGACTTTGTTATCAAGTGTGAATTTGACGTAGATAACGTCGGAAGCCGATGCGATCCCCCGCTCTGCTTTATTAAGTTTTTCGGCGGTGATTACATCACCGGTTTCCCATACAGTAGGTTCGTATGCCATAATATTTTTCTCCTTTATGGTATTTAAAATCAGCGGCCGCCGAAGCGGCCGCCTTCAGGATCAGTCACCGGCTTCGGCCGTGCCGACAATCGCGGATCCAACACGGTTGTCGCCGCCCTCGGATTCATCGTCCATGTAGAACAGGATCGCGTTTTCCGTAGGATCATTGATCGCGTTCTTGGAGAAGTGCCACCAGATATTGCGATACTGTTTGCGGGCCTCAAGGGGCGAAGACGCGCTTCCCTCATACCCGAATGCCGTCAAACAGGCGTCGCGGTCCATGAGAAGACCGACGACGAAAGGCACATTGACCTGATCGCCTTTGATCTGCGTGCCGGTTACGGTGTCATAGATCGCGGGATAGATGTTGACCGCCGGGCGTGCGTCTTCGTCATAGTTGGACTGCCAGAAGTCCACGCCTTCAAAGTTGTCAATGTTCAGGTATTCCGGATTGAAGATCTGCGGCATGACCTGGGCCTGCGCTTCGACAAACAGCGGATTGTACAGAAGGGCCTTCTGATCAGCCTTCGGCGTATGGCGAAGGATGTGAAGCGTTTCAGACGCTCCGGTCTCCGGATTCGTGGTGACCTTCGGAATATCCAGATGGTACGCGAGGGATCTTTCCGTCATGCGGTCAGACGCAAGCTTGAAGGTGGACACGAAGAATGCCAGGAATTCCTTCAGGTACGTTGTGCGAAGCTGCTCTGAAGTGTACTGCGTGCCAAACTTCGCATTGAAGGCCGCCGTCAGGTTGACCTTCTGGGCTGCGGTTCCCTGCAGCATGATGGATCCGATCTTGTTAAGGATCGTGATACGGTTGAAGGCTTCCTTCTCGGATTCGATATCGTTGGCCTTTTCGGTCATGATACCGGCAACAAAATCAGCGAAGGACGCCGGATCACGGAAGGCCGGCTTCAGCTGATATTCATAAACGGTGGTGGATTCATCCCAGACGTCCTGGCCCGCGAAGTTCATTTCAAGGGCCTGCGGCTGGTTCTGCACCCACATGGATTTCACGGCTTCATGGCCGGACGTGGAATCCTGGGCGTTGGTCTTGCCCTGGAACAGGTTTTCCGGATAAAGCTGCGTGTTCCAGTCACCGGCCGGAAGGGCGGGCCTGGAATAGAAAGAGATCTTGCGCAGACGGTGCGAATATTCGCCCATGTCATACGCCTGCACGCCTGCCAGTTTCGCCTTGTACGGACGGACTGAAATGATCGTGCGGCCCAGAACAAGGGAAAGCGCATTCAGCGTGTTTTCGGTGCCGGTTGCCAGGACCTTTTCGCCTGCCGACACAAAGGAAGACAGATCGACAACATTGATGTCAGCCTGTCCGGTAGCTTCTTTGACCAGCGCGTTCATCAGCGGGTAAGCGTCCTGCGGGGTCAATGCTTTTGCCATAATGATTCTCCTTTTCTCACATAAAGCGGCGTACCATATCTTTCAGGATATCTTCGTCGCTTTTCTTCTGCGGTTCTTCAGGCCGCGGTCTTCTTGTGTTTTCAGCCTGAAGCCCTTTGATCTTGTTTTCAAGCTCAATTATTTTTGCATCCGTCCGGTCGTCTGTCTGCGCGGGCCTCTGGCCTTCTGCCGCCGGTTCCTCTGCCGCAGGCTCCATGGCCTGCGCGGGTCCCGGATCCGGTGCGCTTTCGTCCGGCTTTCCGGATGTTTCTTCTGCAATGGTTGACAGTTCCCTGATGTCGGCCGGCTTATAGCCCTGTTTTGCCAGATCGATAATATCAGCAATCTTCACATCACCCATGGATGAAAGATCCCTGATGTCTGCCGGCGTATATCCCTGTTTTGCCAGCGCAAGAATGTCAGTAAATTTCATATTTGTCACCTCTCCTGTATGGAACAGACGCGGCCAGGCTTCACGGATAGTCAGTCCGCCGGTCTGACAAATTCATGTCAGTGACTTACCGGCATTGCCTGGCCGCTAAAAGGTCCATGCCTTTTCTTAACTATATTATTTTCGTTTCCGAAAGTCAATAATTATTCATAGAAGAAACCAGAACCGAGCATGGCGTTCACTTCGTTCATTTCTTCCACATGGCCGGGGATTGCAAGCGACGGATCCGTGCATTGCACATAACCGCCGAGGCTGGAGATCTTCCGGACCTCTGCCAGAGGCCGACCGATTTCGGCCCTGTTTTCGTCGACCGGATCAAAATAGGTCGCGTATGCGTACCATGTGGCGCCGAGATCCGGCGTCGGGCCTGACACACCGCCGCCAACGACCGACGATTGCGGAATCATGTTTGTAGCGGCTGAACCGATCGAGGCCGCAAGCGCTCCATAGTTTTCCGTCGCGATTGCGCCGATCGCCCCTACGAGTCCGCCAAGTGCGCCAACTGCATTTGCGCCGGATCCCCCGGCCTTAAGATCCTGACTGATATTTGCGTTATATACACCGATCATCTTCGGCCCGGAGTGCGCCGTCGAATAATACAATCGAAGCGTAACTGTGCCGGAAAGGTATTCCGCCATGATATCCGCCACGATCTGCCGGCCGGCGCTTGTGATATATGACGGGTCAATCGAGATCAGACCGAACGGCGGAATATATACGGAGTAGTTTGCAAACGGCGTCATGTATAACCAGCGTCCACGAGATCCGTTATCGTCTCTGTCCGGGAAGGTTATAGTCGTCCCGAGTATCTGGGCCGTGGTATCGCCCCACAGACGCCCAAGCTGAACACCGGAAACAATGAAGTTTCCGATCATACAAGAAGTAAGCCGATCCAGTTTACCGGCAATCAGGGAATAATCAAGCGGCAGCCACTTCATCAAAACAATATTCTGTAAAATTGAAGATAGACCGCCGGCCGGTGCCTGCGTGATCTGCGCGTCCAGCCAGTCTCCCAATGTGTAGCCGGTAAGAGGCGGCATAAGAGCCGATAAGAACAGATAAAATTCAGAATAGGTTAAAACAAAAAATTCCTGGCCGGCGCCGCCAACTGTACCGATAACATAACAGCCGGACTGTCTGCTGGTCGTATATAACCCGGGGTTCGATATCGAGACACGCTTTGTAATCGGGCGCGTTTTTGACGGATACATATTCTCGACAACATCGTAATTCTGGTCCGCGCTGGATCTCGAGATCATCGTTTCATAGGCTCCGATCTGGCTCTTGAATGTGGCCATGCTGTCCAGAGCGCATTCCACACGGAACAGGTTATTCCCTTCAGAAACGATGTCATTCACATAGTAATACCGGCCGCCCCAACTTGCATAATTCCATGACCAATCCACGGAAGAAAGCACGAAGGCCGGCCGCATTTCAGAAGTGTTTTCCTTCAGTACCACGCTTTTGGATGTTCCGCCTGAAGGCTGTTTCGTGCTGTTGCGGCGCTTGGAAAATCCGCTGTAGAATGTAACGTTCATAGGTTGTCCGCTCCTGTATAGTCAATGTACGTGACCAGCTGTCCGGTTCCTTCAAAGCGGTTCAGGTTTTCCGAGATCCGGAACATTTCCACGGAATGCCCTTCTGCGCCCATTTCGATCCCGAAGCCCAGGCCGATATCCAGGGCCACGTGGCCGGGCTTCCAGAGGATTGATCCGGCAGGCCCCAAATAAAGGTTCTTCGATTTCTTGGAACATCTGGACCAGATCGCGCCGGAATAAGTGTTGCAGCCGGTGATCTTTCCGATGAAACCGGAACAGTCATAGCCTATGCGGTTTTTGGACCACTTCATGAGCTTTTTCAGTTCAGCTTCCGAATACCGCGAGAAATAGGCCGGTTCGGCCTGAACCAGCGCCAGCATTACCTGATCGGTAAGTTTTTGCCCCTTCGCGCCGTACCAATAGGCGTACTGGTCCGCGTGGACGAGCATTGCAAGTCCTTCTTTGATCACATCACGCCATGTTTTCATTTCTTTTCTTCTTTCCGGCTCTCATGGCCTGAAATACACATTGCAGCATAGATCCCAAGAAGGATAAACAGAACAGCTATCCCAAGGAATGCCATCAGAAAGATCTTCATGAGTTTTCCCCACTTTCCCCGGACTTTTCCACATTGACCTTGTTTGCATTGTCCAGATCAGCCGCGATCCTGTAAATGTTCAGGACCACGGTGTAGATCATGGCCACGGCCGTGACAGAAAGCGCGTGCATCCAGTCTACTTCAGAGAGGACCATGCCCACGCTGATGAACGCCAGGAATGCTTCTGTGCCCGTCTTCACGGTCCGGATCAGGACGTCAAGAAGCCAGCGCTTCCATAAGAATGTCTTATATTCTCTCAAGGTGTCTTTGTTCATTTTTCCCCCTTCCATATGGAAACGATTATCCATATAAACAAAACGATCAGAACGCCCGCAAATAACCCGATCAGGATCGACGGGACGTCGAAGAAGTATAACGCGCCGGCGTCACCGCCGGTTGGAATAAATATCCTCATGACAGCCTCATTTCCCGCAAAGAATCATTTACGGTGATCATCTGCGTTTCAAGCCGCGTAACGCGGTCCGGGATGTCCTGAAACCGCTTCAGCGTATTTTCCAGCTGTTGGATCTTCAGTTCCAAAACAGCTGTCTGCCTGGCGGACAGAATCACATTTGCAATGATATTCACGATCACGATAGCGCTTGCCGAAATAATCGCGCTTAACACATTTGGATCCATACGCACATTATAAAGGACCGGAAGGCCCTTTCTCCTTCCGGTCCATTGTAGCACGAAATTATTTTCGTTTTCAATAGTTATTCATCCAGCTTTTCCTGAACGGCGGCCATGATTGACTGCTCCGTTTCCGGACGAAGGAAAGCAAATGCGGTGGAATGATATTCACCGTCATTTCCCTTCGTGGAAGGCCACGCCACGAAATCACCGGACTGGTCCTTCCGCGGAACGATCTTCATTCCGTAGATCGTGATCCCGTTGATCGCGGCATCGAAAAACACAACACCGCCCTTGGCTTCCTTCACGCGCTTCAACTCGAAGCTCTGAAGCTCCAGATAGCTGCGCTCCTGCTGTTCACTCTCCTGCGTCTTCTTGCTTTTCATGTTCTTTATCCTTTCTTCTTCCTGCTTCAGCAGGTTATTCACATCCTGCACGTATTTTCCATATAGGCTGTTCAATTTGCACTTCGTTTCCATGGAAATGTACGTCATGTTTCCGGATCCTTCCTGTTGTACTTCCGGCCGGGGCTGACCTTCCAGACAAATTCCTTCATATCATGCGGCCGCTGGATAAACCGAATCTCAATGTCATAGCCGAGCGCTTCCGCAAGCTGCACGAAGTTCGCCGGGAGCGTTCCGCGGTGCGCTGCGTCGATAACATTTTGGGCATATTTCATCTGCAGCCGGTCCGCGAGATCCTGCCAGGTCACGTCAGCCCTTGTCTTCAGATCTACAATCTCCTTGTAAGTGTCAGTTCGTAGCATCTCCCATCTCCTTCGCTCGCCACAAACAGAATTTCAGGGTTTCCAGCTCGTCATGCAGAATATAAAGCTCTTCACGTAACTCTTCATATTGATCCATGTCAATAACAAGGGCGGGCCGCGCGTTTTCTACCCGTGCTTTTATTCTATCAAAAATACAGCGAAAATCCTGACATTCTTCATCCGCTATTTTAACCACGTCATCAACTTTGATATATTTCATTCTTCCATTTCCTTTCCTATCCGCGCCAGATAGTCTGTCATCAGAATGTGCTGTGCTTCGATGAGATCCATATACGCATCCTTTGTGTCCATCGGCGGGATCCTGTTGGCGTACATGGCCTGCAGAAGGCCGTGTGTATATCCGGCGGACCAGATCACCGTCAGCGCTTCGGCCGACGGCGCTTCCGTACTGATCAGCGCGTCCGTCAGCGCTTCATCAAGAAGCACGTGGATCCTGGTCGGATACTTCTTCAACTTCTCCTGCGTGTCACGCAGCAGAAGACAGGCGTCAGCCTTCGTCATTTTCTTCTTTACCTTCATACCATTTCCCTTCCGCAAGCTTCACGATATCGTGGAAGATATCGTTAATGGTTTCCATCGCAATCAGCTGATCTGAAAGATCTTCCCGGTTCATGGCGCGCAGCACAGCCTGTTTCTGAATCATGCGAAGTGCGTGAATGTCATCACTTGTCATCTTTCTTTTCTCCCTTCTTTAGTGCCTGGTCAAAGCGGTCATACAGCGCTGTGAATTCATCGTGGTCATCTTCGCGCTTCGCGGCCCTGCTGGCGTATGCCAAAGCGCGCATGATGTTCAGCGCGTCCATCAGTGACAAATCCATGTTGATCATAGCTTTCTCCTTTTCCGGTTCTTCCGGACAGCTTCAATATAGCACACATAAAAACTTTATGCAACAACTTTTTTACACAAAATTGAAAAACTTTTTGAAGTTGATCAGAACGTCATACATCGTGTATGTCTGGAAGGCCACGTTGCCATCTATATATTCCGCCTTCAGGTCTATCTGCTGTTCAATATAAAACCGGCGGGCGTCCTGATCTTTATTCAGGTTATAGGTTCCGTCACGCGGATTTCCTCTGGACGTGCATACATAGAACAGCGCGTCACGCTGGTAGATATACCAATGGAATCGTCTGTAGATCACTTCCACGGCGCACCGGAAGCCCTTCAGCTTCAGCTGTTTTATCATGTCAACGTCATTATACGCGAAGCCTTCACCAAGTGTCATGTCATGCCAGGCGGTTCCGTCCATGGCCTGAAGCGCTGCCATTTGCTCCTCATTCTGCTGGAAATCATCACACATCCGGATCGCGTGCAGCCGGATCCCGCGCACGGTTCTGAATTCATCACCGTGCTTCACCATGTCGGCTGCTTCATCTGCCACTTCAAGTTCCTGGAAGACAGGACAGTTTATTTCCGTAGGGTTCGCCAGTCCGATCAATTTTAAGGGCTGCCGGCCGCGGTGTTCACGGTCACGTGAAACTGTCATATACAAATCCAGTAATTGCTTCCCTTCCTGCCGGTCCACGCGCTCCCATGGTGAAGGGATGAATTCGTCAAAGATAAGAAAATCACAGTCCGACAGATCGAAGCCCTTCACCTTGGCCACCGCGTTCAGCGCCAGAATGTATCCTATCGGATCCCCTATCGGTTCATTCTTCGGATCGCATTTCCAGAATCCGCCAAGATATCCCTTGTATATTCCGAAGGCCCGGATGTTAGTTCCCAGATCGCGGTTTAACGCTTTGAATGGTGACATATCCGCACCGTATAAGGATAGTTTACTTCCGATCTTACCACTTCCGGATAAGATCAGTTTAACGTCTTCTATAGTCCTTTTCAAAAAGATAAACTTATGTTTACCTTCAAGTATTTCTGCCGGACCACGCGAACAGCGCCCAGCAATCCGGCGCGGCTGCCAGATCGTCCGCTATGTCGTAATAGTAATTAGTTTTCACATCCATAAGTTGGCACCTCTATCTCATCCACGGAAATGATCCGGTTGAAGTCAAAGATCTGCGCCGGCTGAATGATGTAATCGCAGGCGTGAAGGTCCACGCTGTCACCGCGCTCAATTCCGTTTTCTGTAACAATGTCATTTCTGTATATGTAGAAATGCGTCAGCTTTCCTGTTTCTTCGCCTGGGAACACAAAGCGGTCATGAAAATTGTTCAGATCGTCCTTCAGGCAAATGCTTCCCTTCTTCGGCACGCCGGCTATGGTGATTTTCAGCTCGCGCGGTTCATAAACGCCGGGCGCAACTTCTTCAGCCTTCCGGCAGGCATAACACTTGGCGTGAAGGCCCTTGAATTGATAATATACCGCGTCCAGCTCCGCCACGCCGGGCCAGTATTCCCTTCCGTTATGTACCACAGGACCGAAGCCTGCGGCCCGCAGCTTTTCCTTCTGGCGCTCGTTGAAGGCCGCAAGCTTCATCTTATTCATTCCGATTGAGTAAACTGAATCTGTGTCAGAGTACAGCCAGACGCCGGAAGGATCCACGCAGGCGCCAAGCTCCATAAGCGCCTTCAGTGCATAAGCAGTGACCCATACACCCCAAGCGTAATTCAGGATCGTATTTTCATTGTCCAAATACTTCTGGTACAGCTCCGCGTTTTCCGTTTCTTCTGTGACGTAATCTCCGGATCTGCGGATGATCTCTCCGTCTTCATTTGTTTCAGTCTGGTAAACTTCGCGGATATCCGGCCGGATGGACCGCTGGCAGCACATTCCATAAAGGCTGTTCAGGCGCGCTTTCGCGAGTGAATAATCAGTTGGATCACCGCCCTTCAGCATGGTCTTGTCAACATAACACTTGTAGACGTGATCTCTGAACCACTTCGGAAGATAGCCCTTCTGCGCCGCCCATATCTCATAACATTCACCGTGATCATACCGGTATTGGCTGTCAATGATCTCAAGATCCGTTTCAGTCAATACAATATCTATCTCGTCCGCTGCGATGATCCTACCGTTGTCAGTTATCGCACCGACGGAATGCACACACTTGGAAAGCTGAAGCACCGGCATTGGATTCTCCGGATCCTTCAGGTCTATATTTTCCGCGTAAAAATGAAAGCAGAAAGCTGTGGTTCCATGATACGCAAGAAGTTCTTCAGGCTTTAAATGATCCTTTATCTTCCTGAAGCGCGACATCGGAAACTTGTCAACCAGCATTCTGAACGGATAGGATGACGCAAAATCATAGCACGTTGGCAGCTCTCCGGCGGCCAGCGCTTCTTCATCCGGCCATATCCAGCCGGCTGCATACTTGTTGTTATGAGTATATCCGCCGTGGTATGCCTGTACCAGCTGCTGGTACAGTTCGAAACACGGCGCGATCCGCAAAAACTTGTCACGCGCGCCGGCGCGCCTTCCAAGCTTCCGCGTTTCTTCGCGCAGGATCCCGGTGCAGGTGTACGGCATCGAATACACGTGCTTATGAAGCTTCTGGCGCAATTTTTCCAGGCATTCTGAAAGCGCCAGCGTGTCGTGTTCAATATATTCCAGTTCATCCGCGCTGAAGTTTCCGGACTGGTCACGTACAAGATCATAATTCCATTTCCCTGTGGCCTTCTTGTGTTCCACGTCAAGATCTTCCGCCCAGGATTCAAGCTTCTTCTGTGCAATGATCAGGGAATCACGCAGGATGATTCCGCAATCGAATTCTATAGATATAGGATAGTGCGGCTTCGTGTTCAGCTGCTTCACAGGAAAACCAAATTCCCTATATAGAAACAGCCGAAGAAATTGATAATCATAACAAAGGTTATGGATCCAGATAAAAGACTTTTGGCCCGGAAGCGCTTCATGCAGATCCGAAAGGAATGAACAGAATTCAGAAGGCCGTGATCCGTAAACGGTGCAAAGGATCCCGGCAGGGCTGCAGGCGGAAACGGTCCACGCAACCAGGTAATTTTCCTGCGGCACATACTCACGTCGGACAGACACGGAACCGTCTTTCTTTTTCGTGCGGATCTCCTTGAATCTATCAGGGCCGCTTTTGCTGGTTTCCGTGTCAGCCGTGAAGATCACATCATTGTATGTGAAGTTGTCACCGCGTCCTGCGCGCTGCCGTGATTTCGTATACTTAAGTATATGCGCAATGGCTTCCGCCTTCTGCGCATAACTAAAGAGAAAGTAAGATGGCGCGGCTGACTTTTCCGCGCCTTCCGGCATGGACTTCTTTGACATATTCAATCCTTATACAAATTCAAACCGTGCCAGTATTTCCAGCTGCTTAAGAATCCGGAAAGTGACTTGTATTCCGATTTACTGAAGAATACGCCTTTTTCAGATTCAGGATCTTTCGGATCCTGCTTCTTCGCGGCCAGCGATTCCTTCAGGCCCTTCAGAATATCCTTCACTTCACCTTTAGATTTCTTAATTTCCGCAACAACGTACATGGCAATGTACGGGTCAAATTTGGCTTCCAGCTTCTTATATAAAGCGCCCTCAAACACGGATTTTATTTCTTCAGCGGATCCGAGTTCAAGGCCGTAAAGATCTTTGATCGTTCCGCCGATCTTCTCCGCAACCTTCCGCGCGCCGCCCGGCGTGCTGGTCACGTCATTCAGGAATTCATTCACCGTGTTCATCCGCGCTTTGATCTGCCGCGTGCTTAATCCCTTCACAGACAGCGAAAAACGATGATTTCCGCCGGTTCTGGCTGCGGCCCGGCTTCCCTGTTTATATGCGCTTGTGGTGGTCATTCCGGCCTTTTCAAGGCGTTCCAGGCGCTTATTTGCACGTCCGCCGATCAGTTTAAACTGCGCAACAAGTTCATCA
>Ga0310691_10005882_pt1 | contig 13240 bp, 19 predicted proteins | sample 176DNAGHGlowgp2_FD_203887 | JGI IMG/M metagenome (GOLD analysis project Ga0310691, IMG submission 203887) | Sheep rumen microbial communities from Palmerston North, Manawatu-Wanganui, New Zealand - 1766 DNA GHGlow gp2 (v2) (version 2) | ecosystem: Host-associated > Mammals > Digestive system >... | reverse complement strand
CTGTTCAGCACCCTACAACTCCGGATGCGGAGCATCCGGAGTTGTAGGGTGCTGAACAGTGCAATCGAATTAGCATATTGTGATTTAGCGGAGTCCAAAATTCTGGACTCCGCTTCTTCTTTATCCAATTATCTGCTGAAATCAAAAACAATGTATGATAAAATTGTAATAACTTTATTTGCAGGAGAAATGTATGGAAGAATACGCAATTGACAGTAGAGCAAGACTTCTTATTCTTGCCCGAATATTATATGAAAAAACAGATGAAACAAAGGGTTTGACGGCGGATCAAATAATTGCTGAACTGCAGAAGGAAAAAATGAAATCCGAACGAAAAACGTTGTATAAGGATCTGGACTGTCTTTCATCTTTAGGTCATGACGTATTAAAGAACAGAAATGGAAGAGAGGTGTACTATCACATTGGCTCTCGTCGGTTTGAAATGGCTGAACTCAGATTATTGATTGATGCGGTTCAGGCATCACATGTTTTAACAACGAAAAAAACAAAATCATTGATCAAAAAGCTGGAGTATTTTGTAAGTGATAATGACGCAAAGGATTTTGAAAACGTTGTTTATGTTACCGGTCAGAGAAAAACAACAAATGAAAGTATATACTATCTGGTTAATGATCTTCATGTGGCAATTAAAGATGATTGCAAAGTGGCTTTCCAATATTATCAGTGGGATATCAATAAACAACTAAGATTAAGACATGACGGAAAACGTTACGATGTAAGTCCATGGGCAATGCTGTTTGATTATGAAAACTATTATCTCCTGGCGTTTGATGAAGAAAAAAGAGAAATGCGTCACTACCGGGTGGATAAAATGAAGAATTTAATTATCCTTGGAGAAAAACGTAAGGGAAGAGAGGTTTTTGACAGTTATGATATGGGAACCTTTACCCAGAGTATTTTCGGCATGTATGATGCAGAAGTAGAACATGTACTTATTCGGGCAAGTAATGATCTTGTAGGAGTGATGATCGACCGATTTGGAAAAGATATTATTATTCATGACCAAGAAGATGGTACATTTACTTTTGAAATGGACATTCGTGTAAGTGATCATTTTCTGGGATGGATAATTGCAGTTGGAGATAAGGTGGAAATCCTGAAACCTGAATCTTTGAGAGGGAGAATTGCCAGGATTGGGGAAGGATTGAAAAATAAATATTCAAAGGCTGAAGAATAAATTTTTAGTTCTGTAAGTGCAGTTAATAAAAAAGATCCCGAAGGATCTTTTTTAGCACCAATGTGCGGCCGGCAAACCGGCGATTTGGAAAAATCTTTATTTGAACTCGTAGTGTGAATCCAGAGGGCTCTAGATTCATCTGTAGAATAACAAGATATTGGAGGGTTGTCAAGTATGAAAAAAGTTGGAGAGTATTATTTGGGACTTGATATCGGGACGGATTCGGTTGGATATGCAGCGACTGATAAAAGATATGAATTATTAAAGTATAAAGGAAAGCCAATGTGGGGATCTCACCTTTTTGATCCGGCAAGTCAATGCGCTGAAAGAAGAGCATTCCGGACAGCCAGAAGAAGGCTGGATCGCAGGCAGCAAAGGGTACAGTTGGCGGATGAAATATTTGCACCTGAAGTATTAAAAGTTGATCCGATGTTTTATATTCGTCGGAAGGCAAGCGCACTCTGCAGAGAAGATCGCCCGGATATGGATGATATCAATTCCAGCTTCAATGATAAGGAGTATAAGGACAAGCATTTTCATGATCAATATCCGACGATTCATCACTTGATTATGGATTTGATAAACAACAGGGAAAAGAAATTTGATATACGTCTGATCAATATTGCCGTTGACTGGCTTGTGGTGCATAGAGGGCATTTTCTTAGTGATGTTGGAACTGCAAATATTGAACGTGTTCAGAATTTTGACCCGATTTATGAGGAATTTTTGGCATATTATGATATTGAAGATATAGAAAAGCCATGGGATGCTGTTGATGCTGAGGCATTTGGGAATATCTTGAAAGAAAAGGGCATTAATCGTAAGAAAAATGATCTGAAAGAACTTTTATACCATGGAACGATCCCTAATGATGAGTATTTCATGGATAAAAAAGAGCTTGTTAATTTCCTCGCCGGTGGAAAAGTGCAGTGTAATAAGCTATTTCGCAATTCCGATTTTGACGATGATCTAAAGATGTCGATAAGTGATGAAATGGAGGTACTTCTTCCTCAGCTGGGAGATTATGCAACAATTGTAGGACGGATGGCGGCAATGTATGACTGGAGTGTATTGTCGGATATCCTTTCTTCAAGTGCATATATTTCAGAAGCAAAAATTAAGATATATGAACAACATAGTAATGATCTGAAGAGATTAAAAAGATTTGTAAAGAAGTATTATTCTTCGAAGACATATTTCGAAATTTTCAGAGCTTCATCTAAAGATCTGACCAATTATACAGCATATTCATACAATCTGAAATCTGTTAAGGATGGTAAGGAGTATCCGAAAAAGAAGGCAACAAGGGAAGATTTTCTGGTATATCTAAAGAAGACATTGAATTTGGATAATATTGAATACGATAAAGATGATCAATTGTTTGTGGAGGAAATGAAGGAAAGGATTGGGGATGGGTCTTTCCTCCCGAAACAGGTTAATTCAGATAACCGTGTTATTCCATATCAATTGTATTATGATGAACTGCGAAGAATTCTTGAAAATGCATCACGACACTATCCATTTCTCTCTGAAAAAGATGCAGATGGATACGTCAATTCAGAAAAACTTCTGTCAATTATAAAATTCAGGATTCCTTATTATGTAGGCCCCCTTAGAAAAGATAACAATTCGTTTGGATGGATCGAGAGAAAAGCAGAAGGCCCAATACGGCCTTGGAATTTTGAAGAAGTGATTGATATTGATGAGAGTGAAGCTGCTTTTATCAGGAAGATGACAAATTACTGTACATATATTCCGGGGAAAGATGTGCTTCCCAAATGGTCGCTTCTTTACACAAAGTATACAGTACTAAATGAGATTAATAATCTCAAGAGTAACGGAAAAGGAATATCCGTTGAGGCAAAAAAGGCAATATATAATGATCTTTTTTGCAGGTTTAAAAAAGTAACGCCTAAAATGATAAAAGAGTATCTGCGAGATAACGGTTATATACAGAAGAATGATGAAATAAGCGGAATTGATGTTCAGATTAATGCATCATTAAAATCAAGGCAGGATTTCAATGATGTTTTAAATCAGGGAATTTTGTCTGAAGAAGATGTGGAAAGAATAATAACCAGAAACACTTATTCTGAAGATACACGCAGGTATAGATTGTGGCTTAAAAAGGAGTATCCTAAGCTTAACGATGATGTTATGAGAAGGATTGGAAAACTTAAATATACAGATTTTGGACGTTTATCCGGATTTTTCCTTTCTGAATTGGTAGGCGCTTCAAAGGAAACCGGAGAATCCGGAACCATAATGTATTTCCTGTGGAATACCAACGAGAATCTCATGCAGCTTCTTTCCGACAGATACACTTTTTCTGATGAAATTGAGCAGATCCGAAACAACTACTATGCAGAGAATAAACTTGGAATAAATGAACAGATGGAGAGTCTTGGTATATCAAATGCAGTAAAGAGACCGGTTGTTCGTACTTTGGCAGTAGTAGATGATGTCGTATCAACACTTGGTAAGGTGCCGGAAAAGATATTTGTTGAAATGGCAAGAGGAGAAGATGAGAAGAAACAGAGAACCGTCAGCAGAAAAGAACAGATATTGAATCTCTATCGACAGGTGGAGGAGGATACACGTTTATTAGAAAAGCAACTTGAAGATATGGGTGAAACGGCAAACAACAGCTTACAGAGTGATGCGCTTTTCCTCTACTACATGCAGCTTGGAAAATGTATGTACAGTGGGGAAGCTATAGATCTGTCACAAATAAAAAAAGATAAATACAATATTGACCATATTTATCCTCAGAGTTTTGTTAAAGATGATAGTATCCTCAATAATCGCGTGCTTGTTTTATCAAAGATCAACGGAGATAAGAAGGATGTATATCCCATAGATAAGAGCATTCGGGAAAAGATGCAGCCATTTTGGAAGATGCTCTGTGAAAAAGGTTTAATTACAAAGGAGAAGTATAACAGACTTACCAGAGGAACACCATTTACCGACGAAGAGAAAATGGGATTTATCAATCGTCAGTTGGTTGAAACACGCCAGTCCATGAAGGCTGTTACACAGTTATTAAAGAATCGTTATCCGGATACGGAAATAGTTTATGTCAAGGCAAGGCTTGCTTCAGATTTTAAAAAGGACTTTGATCTGGCACCCAAATCAAGAATTATCAATGATCTGCATCATGCGAAGGATGCATATCTGAATGTTGTGGCGGGAAATGTGTATCATGAAAAGTTTACAAAAAAATGGTTCCGGATTACGGATACATATAGCATGAAAACAAAGGTGATTTTTGCTAATGATCTGGAACGAAACGGTGAAGTGATCTGGAATCATAAAAAAGACCTGGAGACTGTGAAAAAAACATATGAGAGAAACAATATCCATTTGACTAAATATGCGTATAGTCAGAAAGGTGGATTGTTTGATCAGATGCCAGTAAAAAAAGGGAGCGGACAGGTATGCCTTAAGAAGGGAATGGATATATCCAAGTATGGGGGATATAATAAACCAACGGCAAGCTTCTTCGTAATTGCCAAGTATCTAAAGGGTGGAAAGAAAGAGGTATCTTTTGTCCCTGTTGACCTGATGGTAAGTGAAAGATTTTTAGCTGATTATAAGTTTGCGTGTGAATATATAAAAGATGTTCTGGCTGGAATGAATACAAAGAAGATAGAAAATGTTGAATTGCCATTCAGAAACAGGGTAGTAAAGATTAAATCCACACTATGTTTGGATGGAGTAAAGGTTTGGGTGAACGGGAAGGCAAACGGAGGGAAAATAGTATTACTATCATTAGCGGAAAGTGCCTATTATGATAATGATTCGGTTTATTATATTGGCAAGATCGAACGTTATGTAGAGAAGAAGAAAACCAATCGGAGACTGCAGCATGATGAGCAATATGATGAGTTGTCAGAGGAGAAGAACCTTAGGTTATATGATATACTTATAGAAAAAATGCATACAAAACAATTTGCAAATATGCCCGGAAATCAGTGCTCAGTCTTGAAAGAGGGAAGAGAATTGTTTATCAAGAATGACTTTGATTCTCAGATTCAGATTCTTGTTAATTGTGTTAATCTATTAAAATCAGGAAGAGCAGGAGGATGCGATCTCAAAGCAATCGGTGGGAAAAATGCCAGCGGGGTAATGACATTAGGGGCCAACATTTCATCTTCAAAATATAAGGACATTCGTATTATTGATTATTCTCCGGCGGGACTGCATTTAAATGAGTCCGTAAATCTTATGGAGCTGTAATATATGAGTTGGCGCGTTGTTGTGATTTCATCGAGGTGCAAGCTTGACTATTGTATGAATTATATGGTTATCCGGAGTGAAGAAACACAGAGAATCCTTTTGGATGAAATAGCGGTATTGCTTTTGGAAAACACCGCTGTTTCTATGACGGGATGTCTCCTATCATCTCTGATTGAAAAGAAGATTAAAGTGATTTTCTGTGATTCTTCAAGAAGTCCACAATCGGAGCTTCTTCCATATTATGGAGCACATAACTGCTCTTTGAGGATAAAACAACAGATTGCGTGGACAGAGGATACAAAAAAACATGTATGGACTCGAATTGTAAAGAAAAAGATTCTTAATCAGAGCCGGCTTTTATTAAAGTGGGATAAAGATAAAGAAGCCGGAATGCTTCGCGGATATACAAATGAATTAAAAGAAGGTGACATTTCCAATAGAGAAGGTCATGCAGCGAAAGTGTACTTTAATGCGTTATTTGGAAAAGAATTCACGCGAAGTGATGATGAAAATCCAATTAATTCGGCACTAAATTACGGGTATTCCCTGATCCTATCTGCATTTAACCGAGAAGTAGTAGCGAATGGTTATTTAACACAATTAGGCTTGGCGCATGATAATCAATTTAATCAGTTTAACTTTAGCTGTGATCTTATGGAACCGTTTAGAATCCTGATTGATCAGGAGGTTAAAATGAGTATTCCGGAATCCTTTGGGAAAGAGGAAAAACATAAGCTGGTAAATGTATTGAATCATACATACCGTATTAGAGATGCGGAACAGACGCTTCTTAATGCAATAAAGATTTATACTAAGAGCGTGTGCGACGCATTAGAGGATGATAACCCGGAGTTAATAAGGTTTGTGGAGATATGAGTTATCGATTTATGAGAATAATAGTTTTTTTTGATCTTCCTACTGTTACAGATAAAGATAAAAGAGAGTATAGGCAGTTTCGAAAGCTGCTGCTTAAAAATGGATTTGTAATGATGCAGGAATCAGCATATACCCGTATGGTTTTAAATCAAACAGTACAGAATTCAGTAATTTCACTTCTTAAGAATAACAAACCGTCGGGAGGGATTGTTCAGGCGCTTGTTGTAACGGAAAAGCAGTTTTCCGGAATTGTAAATATTTGTGGCAGATTTACAAGTAATGTGGTTGATTCTGATGAAAGGCTGGTAATCATTTGAAACTGGTAGCAGAATTTTTGCCAAGTACGATTGAGGTAGTGGAAGGAGAGGTTACTTCCATTGTTATAGAGCACAAGCCAACATTTCTACAATTCTTGCAGGAATTGTATGCACAATTGAATGGCTCTGATGGGTGTATTTTTCTATCGGAAAATGGGAGGCCTCTGAAAATCTCAAAGAATGTTGAATTAATTACTTCATTTATTCCATTTAATCTGAATGAAAAGAGATTGATTACTAAAATAAATTCTTTGCTTGAGGCCGAAGCGTTGGATGCGGAGCATTATTATCAAACAATGGAACTCCTGGCGAATATAGAAAAATATGTTAATTCTCTATCCGATTTTTTTCCGTTCAATATTTCATGTAGTGGAATTAATACAACATCAATGATTAAAATGGCAGATATTTCAATAGAAGAAGACAGCGCTACTAAAATTGAACGTGTGCTAAACTATATGTTGATAGTTAATGATCTGTTGGGAGAGCGGCTGTTTGTGTTTATTAATATGAGTATGTTCTTTTCGGATGAGGATATGCAAGGCTTTATTTTCACCTGTAATATGCATAAATATAAGGTATTACTCATAGATGGAGTGGAAACAACAGAGTATAATGGAATCAGGAGAATGATTATAGATTGTGATTTGTGTATTATTTAAGCAATATAGGAATTCATTCCTTTGGATTTGCACACCGGCTATCGTAGGGCTGGTTTTAACTGAAAATTCATGTCCGTATTTATGGGAATCTGGTGAATTTGAGGTTTGAGAGTAGTGTGAATCCAGAGGGCTCTGAAACTGCCATGCCACCCAGGAACGGCTATGCGATGTTTGAGAGTAGTGTGAATCCAGAGGGCTCTGAAACCCAGGGGCTAATGTGATCGGCTATGTGATCGTTTGAGAGTAGTGTGAATCCAGAGGGCTCTGAAACCTCCCACTACCACGGCATATAGGTTTTGTAGTTTGAGAGTAGTGTGAATCCAGAGGGCTCTGAAACCTTTGAAGAGATGGCGAATGCCTGCGGATGGTTTGAGAGTAGTGTGAATCCAGAGGGCTCTGAAACCAATAACGATATCGACAAGATGTTAATTGCGTTTGAGAGTAGTGTGAATCCAGAGGGCTCTGAAACTGTACAATAGAAAGCGATATATCGAAATCGTTTGAGAGTAGTGTGAATCCAGAGGGCTCTGAAACAGCAGTGGAAGAGTTAATAGATTGTTGCATGTTTGAGAGTAGTGTGAATCCAGAGGGCTCTGAAACATGGTTGGTGGTCATCTTTCCACTGTCATGTTTGAGAGTAGTGTGAATCCAGAGGGCTCTGAAACTGTATGGCCTGATGTTGTAACTAATCATCCGTTTGAGAGTAGTGTGAATCCAGAGGGCTCTGAAACTAACAGAAAAGATTAGCCCTCGTGATATAGTTTGAGAGTAGTGTGAATCCAGAGGGCTCTGAAACTACCGTTCCTGTGGTGGCTTCAAAAGTCTTGTTTGAGAGTAGTGTGAATCCAGAGGGCTCTGAAACCAACTGTCCCAACTTGGGCGTGTATTTCTGTTTGAGAGTAGTGTGAATCCAGAGGGCTCTGAAACCAATACGTGAAAGACCGCTGCATGCGTATCGTTTGAGAGTAGTGTGAATCCAGAGGGCTCTGAAACGAAATGGATACAATTCGATTTTGCTCACTTGTTTGAGAGTAGTGTGAATCCAGAGGGCTCTGAAACCACGGGAAGGTGTAAAGATGGGGACAGTAGTTTGAGAGTAGTGTGAATCCAGAGGGCTCTGAAACCACCGGTCATAAAACCTTTGCATTCTACAGTTTGAGAGTAGTGTGAATCCAGAGGGCTCTGAAACGATGTTTCCGCACAAAAACGAAAGAGAGGAGTTTGAGAGTAGTGTGAATCCAGAGGGCTCTGAAACCGTGCCATGATCTCTGTTGCGTCATACGCGGTTTGAGAGTAGTGTGAATCCAGAGGGCTCTGAAACACAGATATGGTCTATATCTATGGAGAATACAGTTTGAGAGTAGTGTGAATCCAGAGGGCTCTGAAACGGATAAGATCATTAGCCTTTTTAAGATCCTGTTTGAGAGTAGTGTGAATCCAGAGGGCTCTGAAACTTGATGCTCTCGGTAAGCTTGTCTGCATCGTTTGAGAGTAGTGTGAATCCAGAGGGCTCTGAAACAATCGACCTCGATTGGGGGCGGGGTACCTGTTTGAGAGTAGTGTGAATCCAGAGGGCTCTGAAACCATAGCCTGAGTCATAATATCGCCAACGTTGTTTGAGAGTAGTGTGAATCCAGAGGGCTCTGAAACTGTATGGCCTGATGTAGTTGTCAATCATCCGTTTGAGAGTAGTGTGAATCCAGAGGGCTCTGAAACTTTTCGTAACTGTGATACAGTTCATCATCGTTTGAGAGTAGTGTGAATCCAGAGGGCTCTGAAACTAAACGTGCAGCAGGGTCCTCAAAAGGGTTGTTTGAGAGTAGTGTGAATCCAGAGGGCTCTGAAACCTATGAAATGTTCTGGAACCACCAAAAGCTGTTTGAGAGTAGTGTGAATCCAGAGGGCTCTGAAACGTGGGCCTTGATGCCCAGGGGCCGACAGCAGTTTGAGAGTAGTGTGAATCCAGAGGGCTCTGAAACCAGACCATCATGGTTCCGACATCCGCTGCAGTTTGAGAGTAGTGTGAATCCAGAGGGCTCTGAAACATTTCGTGATATATATAATTATTTCGCACAGTTTGAGAGTAGTGTGAATCCAGAGGGCTCTGAAACTACATTCGTTACAACCAACTCGTGAAATACTGTTTGAGAGTAGTGTGAATCCAGAGGGCTCTGAAACTTAAAAAGCGACGGCTGGTTTTATATCTAGTTTGAGAGTAGTGTGAATCCAGAGGGCTCTGAAACTCACAGGAACATTTGAAGAATGGGAGGTATGTTTGAGAGTAGTGTGAATCCAGAGGGCTCTGAAACGATACATGGTCATGGATCCCTCAAGCATTCGTTTGAGAGTAGTGTGAATCCAGAGGGCTCTGAAACCGTCTTGCTTATAGGTAACCCGATATCGCGGTTTGAGAGTAGTGTGAATCCAGAGGGCTCTGAAACAGTTATGACTCTAATGCGTGGCATGATGCGTTTGAGAGTAGTGTGAATCCAGAGGGCTCTGAAACATATTATTTAAATCACTTGTATCAAGATTAGTTTGAGAGTAGTGTGAATCCAGAGGGCTCTGAAACATCTCCTGTAAGTAATCATAAGGCTGTCCGTTTGAGAGTAGTGTGAATCCAGAGGGCTCTGAAACCTGGTCTTTGGGCAGTGCGAGAAGGTAGCCGTTTGAGAGTAGTGTGAATCCAGAGGGCTCTGAACCCTTTTTCGTCAAAAGGCTTTGTTGAATTCCGTTTGAGAGTAGTGTGAATCCAGAGGGCTCTGAAACTAAGAAAACCAATTAAAACACCAGGACTATGTTTGAGAGTAGTGTGAATCCAGAGGGCTCTGAAACTCTTTGTTTCCGTGAAATACTTGAGCATAGTTTGAGAGTAGTGTGAATCCAGAGGGCTCTGAAACTGACGGATATGAAATGTGCGCTGAGTGTATGTTTGAGAGTAGTGTGAATCCAGAGGGCTCTGAAACTACACCATCAATCTTCTGTGTGGTATTATGGTTTGAGAGTAGTGTGAATCCAGAGGGCTCTGAAACAGATAAGATTGACTCTAAGAACGAGGAGATGTTTGAGAGTAGTGTGAATCCAGAGGGCTCTGAAACAGGATCATCTTTTGCTAAGATCGGGGAGCTGTTTGAGAGTAGTGTGAATCCAGAGGGCTCTGAAACTGAAAGATGAAACTTCATATAAGCCTAATGTTTGAGAGTAGTGTGAATCCAGAGGGCTCTGAAACGTACCAGAAGCTGTGGAACGTCAAATGGGGTTTGAGAGCTTCCTGTATACTACAAAGTGTAGGGCGCTTGACTGAAGAAAATACCTCAAGTAAAGTTGGATTATTACTGACCTGCCAGTTGGTAAAATCCAAACAATACGAGAGGTATCTGCAATGAATGTTAATGGTAAGAAGGCAAAAAATCAAGAGGTAATCGGCAACTCAGCAGTCAATGTTCTCTCACGGGAAGATCTAATCAGAAAGATTGATGCGATTAAGGCTGGAATGCAAGCGGCTACCTGGCGAGAAATGGAAACTCACGGTAAATTTGCGAAGAATGACAAACTCTCATTCATCAGTGATGACATGCTTATTTTGGGATGCGATGTAGGCAGTGAAATACACTATGTGAGAGCTATCGATACACGAGGTCGTGAGTTGAGCAGGGAAGCATTTCCGTTCAGCAACAGTGCTGAAGGCTTTCAGAGCGCGAAGGACTGGGCATTACACATAGCTGCCGAGAACAACAAATCCCAGATCGTTCTTGGTCTGGAGCCCACCGGGCACTACTGGTTCTGTCTTGCAACTTGGATGATTTCAAATGACATCAGTGTTGTTCAAGTTAATCCGTATGCGGTGAAGCAGACAAAGGAGCTGGAGGATAACAGCCAGTTAAAGGATGACCGAAAGGATCCAAAACTGATCGCAAATTTGGTAAAGGATGGAAATTATGGTATGCCGTACTTGCCGGAAGGCGTGTATGCAGATATCCGCCGGTTGTCAATGCTGCGTGATCAGCTGACAGAGGACAGGATCCGGAGTACAAACCGGCTTCACAGAGAGATGAAAATCTATTTTCCGGAGTATGTGGACGCATTCGGGAAAATTGATGGATCGTTTGCTCTGGAGGTTCTAAAGAAAGCACCATTTCCGGAAGATATCGTGGAAATCGGCGCTGATGGTCTGAAGGAAGTCTGGCATACTGCAAAGCTACGTGGACGCGGCTACAGCAGAGCAGATCATATAGTCAGCCTGGCGGAAAAGAGTGTGGGATTAAAGCGGGGGATCTTTGGGGGCAGAGAAGCCGTCAAGCTGTTCGCGGAACAAATACTTGAGCTGTCAATGAAGATTGACAGGATTGAGGGTATGTTGCATGAAGAGTGCCGGAGAATCCCGTACATGGAAAATGTTCTTGAGATCGAAGGAATCGGAGAGAATACTTTGGCAGGAATCCTCGCTGAAATGGGAGATATCGCAAGATTTGATGATGTAAAAGAAATTCAGAAACTTAGCGGGTTAGGACTTGTTGCATGTAGCTCTGGCAAACATAAGGGAGAAACCAAGATCAGTCACAGAGGACGCAAAAGGCTTAGATATTGGTTGTTCCAGGCTGCAAAGTCGGCTGTGGTGCATTCGGAGGAATTCAGGTCACTGCATGTTTACTATACGACAAGACCGGAGAATCCGTTGAAGAAGATGCAGTCGTTGATTGCGATTGCCTGTAAGATACTTAGGGTAATCTTCACTATTCTAAGGACTGGACAAAAATATGATCCGGTCAAGATGCTGAAAGACATCCGTCATCCATCTCCGACAGCAGTGGTAGCAGCTTAGGAAGAAAAAGGCAAGCGACAAAAAACAGAATATGCATCCTCCAGAACCCCGCCGAACCTCTAATAAGTATGGAGGCTGGGCAGGGTCCTGGAGAAGGAACTCGAAAATGATGGCGTAGGATCTACGACATCTACGTTAACTGGCACGGAGGAACCTTAGGCGGCTTATCGCGTCCACTGAACTATCAGTACCGCCAAGGAACCCAGGTCAGTAATGAACCAACAACAAACAAGAGCTGTAGCCGGCAGGAGTATTCTCCGTAGGGCATGACCCTGTTTGAGAGCTTGGCTGGCACTCGGTGTATGGACAGGTGGGACGAAGGAAGTTGGGACACGATCCCTATAGACACGGAAGGTTCACCGCCATAGTTGATCGGAGGGAAAATGGCCTTTATAGAGCTAAACATAAGGACGCTCTTATTTGCTATACTCTTCGACAGCTATTCAGTACTTGATACGATGTTGTCCATACCCATTTGGCTCTGTTTCATGAGGTATAAAAATACGTCAAAGCCTTATAATACTTGAATTTGGGGCTTGACATAATAGGAAGTAGTGTGAATCCAGAGGGCTCTGAAACATAATATTGCCGGTAATACACATAATGCTAGTTTGAGAGTAGTGTGAATCCAGAGGGCTCTGAAACCAACTTGGCAAGTCCGGTTACGAAGACAAGGTTTGAGAGTAGTGTGAATCCAGAGGGCTCTGAAACAGGACATGGTTTTCGATTATAACGAATCTGGTTTGAGAGTAGTGTGAATCCAGAGGGCTCTGAAACGCTGAAGGCATCCGGACTAGATTACACAGTGTTTGAGAGTAGTGTGAATCCAGAGGGCTCTGAAACTTTCCGGGGCTTTACGGGGCTGGAAACGCCGTTTGAGAGTAGTGTGAATCCAGAGGGCTCTGAAACTGCGGAATTGCACTGGGATCGTGACTACAGTTTGAGAGTAGTGTGAATCCAGAGGGCTCTGAAACGTTCTCTTGCTTCTACGGTAACTTTTAATGTTTGAGAGTAGTGTGAATCCAGAGGGCTCTGAAACTTTACTCCATGAACGGAGTAGCTACCAAATGTTTGAGAGTAGTGTGAATCCAGAGGGCTCTGAAACCGCGAGTGACGTAACATTCGC
>Ga0310691_10005881_pt1 | contig 13242 bp, 10 predicted proteins | sample 176DNAGHGlowgp2_FD_203887 | JGI IMG/M metagenome (GOLD analysis project Ga0310691, IMG submission 203887) | Sheep rumen microbial communities from Palmerston North, Manawatu-Wanganui, New Zealand - 1766 DNA GHGlow gp2 (v2) (version 2) | ecosystem: Host-associated > Mammals > Digestive system >... | reverse complement strand
ATCGTTACTTTCTGAAATTGATGAAGACGATACTTTATATAATGGAAATCACGATTATATTCATTCTTTTTCTCAAATTGTAGATTGGTTTAGAAGCAGAACAAATTCTAAACTTTACAATCAACCATTTTCAATTAATTATGTTCCAATACCTCTTCTTGAAGAAGAAGTTAAATCTTTAGCTCAAAAAAATAATTCTTCAAAAGCATTACTTATTGAAATGAAGAAGGGAATGGGAAAAACTACTTTTATAAAGCATATTAGAGATGATCTATTTCCTAATTCTTCAGCAGCTTTATTTTTTAATAAAGATGAAGGATATTTATCAGTAGGTAAATTTAAAAAAGATTTTATACCTCAACTTATTAAGAAGAATGAAGAAACTTTCTATTTAGATGATTTCGGATATTTTAGTATTAATTCTTTTGCTAAATATCTAAATAAAATTAAAGAAGAATATTATAAAAATGAGACACTTGTGATTTTGCTTGATTCAATAGATGATGCAAGATTAGTTAATGGAGTCAATCCAATATTAGAATTATTTACTGATATGAGTCTTTATGATGATGGAATTATTTTTGTCATTACTAGCAAACTTCCTGAAGGCAATCTTAAATATAATAGATATATATCTAATTTTATCGATAACTTCAAAGGTAAAAGAATTACAGTGGATGAGAATAATATCGAATATTTAAGATTCTTATATCTTTATTATAGTGGTAGATTTTATGAAAGCTTTAAAGATACAGATTTAGAAGTTGATGAACTATTTGAAAACGTTAAACCTAAAAACATTTTAACTTTCTCTTTGATGTTTTATATTGCTAATTTATATCTAGAAGAAAACAAAAATAAATCACTTGAAATTGTCAAGTCAGTTGAAAACGCTTTAACTTATTATTATGAATATTTAAAAGAACATAGTGAAGCAAGCGAGGATTATGAACGCTCAATGGCAGCCTTATATTTACTTGCTATATCTAACAAGCCTTTAACTTATGATGAACTCGATAAGATAAGTTTGAAAGTCTTTAATTTCCTTGTTTCCCCATCTATTGTTAAATATAAAGATACTTTAGCAATTCTTGTTGAATCAAGTTATGATGTGACTGGCAAAATTAGATTTAATATTAAACATGAAAAATTAAAAGAAATGATCATTTTAGATAACGCTAATAAAAAACTCAAAAGTGATATTAAAGGCAGCATCGAGTTTACTTTTATGGCGCTAAATAGTCAAAAGAAGCTTTTAGATTTTATTAATGAAAATATTGAAATTTCTTACCTATTTAATTTTTATTATGACTTATTAAATGACGAAAAAAGGTCAAAATTGATAAAAAACATTGCTAATTCCCTATCAAATTTAAGTTGGGGCGATAAAATGAATCTAATAAATAAGGAACAATATTTTTTAGAAAAAGTAGTTTCGATCCCTGAATTTAAAAATTTCGATGAAATTTCTAGAGCAAAAATTTTAACGAGAATAGGAATCGATGAACAACTCATGGAATATAATTTTGATTCTATTCATCATTTAGAAGAAGGTTATTGGATATTTAGAAATCATGAAGCCGAACTTACTGATTTAGAAAAATATTCTTATTTAGATAATGTTGCTTCATTTGCAAATATGGCAGTGCGATTAGATTCAAATTATTCAACAATAGGTCTATTTAAAAAATCATATAGATTATCAAAAGAACTATTTGAAAAAGGAATAGTTCCTTTAAGAGATCATACAAATACGATTCTTGCTTATGGAAATGTTGCTGATAATTTCGGGCAAAATTCAAAACTAGATTTTAAAATGATAAATGAAGCTAAAGAAATTTTATTTAATTCAAAAGAAGATATAGATTTAGGTCAAAGAGGTTGGTATTATCAACGCTTATCGAATTATTCATATTGTGTAAAAGAATTTGATAAAGTTCACCCTTATTTATTGAAATCTTTTGATGCATATTTATATGCCTTTGAAAAAGCACCAGAAAGTTTCTATTTTGGTAATCTAGTCCAAGTTTCAGGTGCTGTTATTAGATCGATTAGTGAAGAAAATATAAGCGTCGAAGAAAAAGAAGCAAAAATTAAAGAAATCGAAAATAAAATTATGACAAATGTTAAGAAAATTAATTTTAATTCAGTAGGAGTTTTTGCTTATTTTTATGATTCAATTGGAATGTTTTATGAAGCGAAAGGCAATAAAGAAGTAGCAAGAGAATATTACGAAAAAGGATTAAATGGAATTGAAGCTTTAAAACAAAAAAGAGTTGTATTAACTGATGAATTAAATAAAGCTAGGAATTTATTGTTAAAAAAGATTTCTTTTCTTGAAAATGAAAAAATTGACGATAATAATCATGAAATTTCTCAAATTACACCGGAAGATAAATATCCAAAATTAAAATACAAAATGCTTGATGAAGTCATTTTTAAAGATGATGAAAACAACTTAATTAAAGGTGAAATTGTAACAATTGATAGATATGGTAAAGAGCCATTTTATGAATATGATATTGAAAGTGGAAATATGCTCTATAAACACGTAAATTATCAATCGATTGTTGATTATGATGAATCATAATTGTAAAAAAGTATTTAAAGGATAAGTTATGAACGAATACGTAATTACTTATAATTATAAAGGGCAAAGAAGAACTGAACATATTTTTGCTATGTCACCAGAAGAAGCTAAAGACTTATTTAAAGGAAGACATAGCGAAGCTATTACAAGTTGCATACTTGCTAAATATTCTACAGATAAAAGATAGTTGATTTTTAAAAGTATAAAAATATAAAGTTTCAATTTTTTGTCATAAAGTGAACCAAAAATGGTTCATTTTTTATTTTTATCGGAAAAAGTACACATTTGAACTTCGCATATTTAGTGAAGGCCGCTTTTTAAGAATATTAAAGGAGATTTAGAAAAGAGTATTGCGTCATTAAATTTTAATGATTTCGTATTTACTTTTTAAATGTATATGCTTATCATAAAATTGTGGAGGTGACATTTATGATGACTTTAATACAATGTAAGGTTGAAGAAGATGTTAAGGATCAAGCAGTTGAACTTTTTAAAGAAATTGGCATAGATTTATCATCAGCAATCAGAATATTTTTAATTAAGTGCATTAGAACGGGTGGAATACCTTTTGAAGTAACAAAAGATATTATGGATTTTGAGCTTTATAAAATGCTCAAAGAAATTCAAAGGTATGAAGAATCAATTGGAAATTCAAACATGACTTTAGAAGAAATTAATGAAGAAATTCGTCTTGCTAGAGAAGAACGTAGAGCGCGAGAAGCTAAAGAAAAAGAAGGTAAAAAATAACGGAGGAAAGTTTATGAATTTTTGTCCTAAATGTGGTGCTAATATAACTGAAAATGATAAATTTTGTCCAAGTTGTGGAGCAAAACTTGAAGAAGAAAAAGTAGTTGTTGAAGGCGAAGTTAAAGAAGAAACACTTGATAATGAAGAATACAAAGTAATTTTAAGAAGAGATAGGAGTAATGATGCCCAAACAATGGGAATTGTTTTTATTGTTGTAGGTGCACTTATTAGCTGGATTGTTATTGGTATAGTTTTGATTGTTTTAGGAATATTACTTTTAATTGCTAGCGATAAGAATACAAAAGCTACTAACGATTTAATCTATTTTAACGAAGATACAAACACTTTCTTATTTTATGATTTAGACAATGCAAAATATAAAGTAGAAGCAAAAGATGTTGTTAAATTAAATAGAAGCAGTTTCCAAGATAGAGCATATGTAACACTTAAAAATGTTAATAAAGATATTCAACTTGGTTTTGCTCATAAATTCGAAATTGAAAAAGCTATTAAATTTGTTGAAGAACAAAAGAATAAATAAGTAAAAAGAAACTAATATTTATTTAAAAAAACCTTTTAAATTCATATATTTTTTAAAAATATGTGGCTTTTCATTTGATGAAATTTATTTAAACAACATTAATAATCTTATGAATTTATTTGAGATATAATAATTTTAAGAAATGAAATAAAAAATATTTAAATATTACTTTTTGAAATTAAAGCAGACTTTGATTAGATTAAAGTAGAAATACAAAAATAAATTTTTGTATAATATAAAGGATATTTTAAAGGAGTACAATTATGCCTGAGATTTTTAAAAAGGACCCTAGTACAATAAGTGAGTCCAATCCTTCTATTGTTTCTAAATATTGTGGAAACGAAGAAGATTTTAAACAACATCAAGACTATGCAAAACTTGGTAAAAGAATTACTGATAATGTTGAAGCAAAACTTTTTGGTATTAAATCAACATCACCTGAATATTGGGGATTAAGAGAAATCTTAACTCAAGATGAAGTTACCGTTGCCTTAACAATGAAGATTAGAAAATGGTATAAATTCGAAGATATCTATAAAAATAATAAAAAGAATTTTGATCCAGTAAGACTTCAAGAAATATTAGATTTGATGGCAGTCCATGGAATCGTTGAATACGATTATGGTGATCACTATACAGATGATGGTCCTGTAAATAAGAATTGGACTGAAGAATATAAAGCTCAAGAAAAGAGATATAGAATCTCATATTTTGTCCCTGGTTCAGCTGAACTTTTCAATTCATCAATTGATAGAATCGATAAGAATCCAGCAGTTGCAAGTTTCTTTGAAAGAATGACTTTCTTACCTCTTGAAAAGATTACTTCAATGGTCATGCCAGGAGGAATGGGTATTGGAATGCACGTCATACCTGTTGAAAAGGCAATTAAAAATACTCCTGAAGCAGTTAAATTAGAAAAAATCTCATATTGGCTTAAAAAATATGAAGGACATATTTCAGCTGGTATTTGTTCATGTAGACAATCAAGAGCTATGTTAGGTGAAGGTTGTGCAGATGATCCAAATGACTGGTGTATTCAAATGGGCGATATGGCTGATTATACAGTTGAAACTGGAAGAGCTCACTATATTACTAAAGAAAAAGCATTAGAAATTTTAGAAAAAGCTGAACAAAATGGTTATGTCCATCAACTTACAAACATTGATGGTGAAGATCATATTTTCGATATTTGTAACTGTAACCCAGAAATTTGTAACGCTTTAAGAACAGCTTTACTTTATAACACTCCAAATATGGAACGTTCAGCATATACTGCAAAAGTTGATAAAGCAAATTGTGTTGCTTGTGGTAGATGTGTAGAAGTTTGTCCAGCTGGTGCTGTTAAACTTGGTCAAAAACTTTGTACTTCTAAAGGCGAAGTTGAATATCCAAAACAAGTTTTACCAGATAAAATCCATTGGGGTAAATATGCTTGGGATGAAAATTATAGAGATACAGCTAGAGTTAATACACATCCTACAGGAACGGCTCCATGTAAAACAGCATGTCCTGCTCACGTAGCTGTCCAAGGTTATTTAAAGATGGCTTCTCAAGGAAGATATGAAGAAGCACTTGCTTTAATTAAACGTGAAAATCCATTCCCAGCAGTTTGTGGAAGAATTTGTAACAAGAGATGTGAAGATGCATGTACTAGAGGAACAATTGATGCTCCTGTTAGCATTGATGCAGTTAAGAAATTCCTTGCAAATCGTGATTTAAATGCTGAAACACGCTATGTTCCTAAGAAAGTTATTTCTAAGGTTGATGGTGAATTTGATCAAAAGATTGCTATTATTGGTGCAGGTCCAGCAGGTTTAAGCTGTGCTAATTATCTTGCATTAATGGGATATAAACCAACTGTTTTCGAAAAGAATGCAAAAGCTGGTGGTATGATGATGTATGGTATCCCATCATATAAACTTGAAAAAGACGTTATTGATGCAGAAATTGATATTATTAAAGAGTTAGGCGTTGAAATTAGAACAAATTGTGAAGTTGGTAAAGATATCACAATTGAAGAACTCAAAAAACAAGGCTATAAAGCTTTCTATATTGCAATTGGCTGCCAAGGTGGAAGACTTCCAGGTATTGAAAATGAAACAGCCGAAGGTACATCAATTGCTGTTGATTTCTTAAGAGGAGCTTATGAAAATCAAGATCAACATATCGATGGTGATGTTGTTGTTATTGGTGGTGGTAATGTTGCTATTGACTGTGCTAGAACTGCTCATAGATTTGGTGCAAAGAGTGTCAATATGTATTGTTTAGAAACAAAAGAAACAATGCCTGCAACAAATGAAGAAATTAAAGAAGCTGAAGAAGAAAATATCGTTATTAATCCTTCTTGGGGTCCAAAATCAATCGAAGTTGATGAAAAAGGTCATGTTAAATCCATTACATTAAAGAGATGTACATCAACAATCGATCCAGAAACTAAGAGATTTAATCCTCAATATGATGAAAACGAGACAATTACTGTAAATGCTAGTAGAGTAATCTTCGCAATTGGTCAAACAATTGTCTGGGGTGACCTCTTAAAAGGAACAAAAGTTACTTTCTGGCATGGTAATTATCCAATCGCTGATAAATTCACATATCAAACAGCTGATGAAGATATCTTCGTTGGTGGAGATGTCAACACTGGTCCAAAATTTGTAATTGATGCAATCGCTCAAGGTCATGAAGCTGCTGAGTCATTAGCACGTCATGTCTCATGGAATGCTTCACTTACAATTGGAAGAGATAGAAGATATTTTGTTGAATTAAATAAAAAAGATATCGTTGTTGATTCATATGATACAGCTGGAAGACAAGAAGCTGGCATGGATGAAACAAAAGATTACAAGAACTCATTTAGAGATTATCATAAGACATTAACTGAAGAACAAGTCTTAGCAGAAACAAAACGTTGTTTAGGTTGTGGTGCTTCAGTTGTTGATCCAAATAAGTGTATTGGTTGTGGATTATGTACAACTCGTTGTGATTTTGATGCAATTCATTTATTCAGAGACCATCCACAAAATACAAATATGAGAATGGCTGAAGATAAGATTACTGGTTTACTTGGCTATGCATTAAAACGTGGATTCAAGATTATCGCTCATAGTGGTTCGAAAGAAGCACGTATGATGAGAAAGAAACGTAGAGAATTCAATAAAGCTAGAAAAGCTTGGAAGAAAGAAAAACCACATACTGGTAATTCAATTTCTGTTCCAGAAAGATAAATTTAATGCACGAACTTGGAATTGTATTTCAAATTATCAAGCAAGTTGAAGACGTAGCAAAAGCAAATAATGTTAAAAGTGTAAAAGAAGTTACATTAGAAATAGGTGAAGTTTCAGGTATCGTCCCCAAGTATCTAACTGATGCATGGGGATGGGCTTGTGAACATAGATCAACACTTATGAAAGAATGTAAATTAAATATAATTACACTTAAAGCAAAATCATTTTGTACTAATTGTGAAACAGCTTACGACACATTAAAATTTGCTAAAGTGTGTCCAAATTGTGGTAGCAATAAGACTTACTTGCTTACTGGTAAAGAAACTAATTTAAAAGACATTAAAGTTGAAGATTAGTTGAAAAAGTTTACAAAACTCAAATATTTTTCTAAAAATTGATATAGTTTTTACTATATCTTTTTCATTTATTATATGTTATTATAAAGTCATGAAAGAAAAGAAAGTTAATATTCCTTTAAGAATTACTATTTGCACATTAGTAAGCATTGTCTTTTTAGTGTTTGTTGGTTTTGGTGGCTTCTTACTTATCTTTGCAGTACCACATAAAGTTTTAATGTCCATGATTCCTTTAGTACCAGCATTATTAATTCTTTTCTATTCAATATTCTTTTATACAAAGAAAACTAGAATAATTTTAAGATATGTCTCTTTAGGGATGGCAGTAATTTCAATTACATTAGTTAGTGTATTTGGTGGAATTGATCTTTATTATGTAAGTCATCGTATAGTAGATAATTCAAATATAAATACAGAAGAATATTTACCTTTTGATGAAAATAGCAAAATTGCTAGACTCAATCATGAAGCATCACTTCGTTTTTCTCCTTTAGATGATCTTCCTAAAGTTGATGGAGCTGCTGCTTTATTTCCTATGTATTCAAGTTTTGTAAATGCAACTTATCCAAAAACAATTCCTCCACTAAATGCTGATAATGGTTGTTTCTTTTATACAAATACACTTGGTTCAATCATGGAAATGTTTGAAGGTAATCGTGATTTAGTATTTGGAGTTGATCCTGATGGCTATAGAGAGGCAGGGTCAAAATATAGTGATGTTCAAATTTTTAAAGAACCAATTGGAAGGGAAGGATTTGTCTTTTTCACACATAAAAACACACCTGTAGATTCTTTAACTGTTGACCAACTTAAAGGAATTTATAGTGGAAATATTATTAATTGGAAAGATGTTGGCGGATCTGACATGAAAATCAGCATTTATCATAGAAATTATGGTTCTGGTTCTTATCAAGGACTTAGAAAATATATGGATGGAATCAATATTGTTCCAGCTGAAAGCCCAGATTATATCGTTGGTTTGATGAGTGGAATTATTAATATTGTTGCTGATTATATTAATCATCCTGGAGCAATTGGATATTCTTATTATTACTATGCATCTTCTTTAATGAGTAATGAAAATATTAAGATTCTTAAAGTTAATGGTGTTGAAGCAAATAAAAATAATATTGGTTCAAAATCATATCCATTTACTGATAGTTTCTATATGTATGGAAGAAAAGACAAATTAAAGTCAACAACAACATCCCTTATGAATTGGGTCAAATCTAGTGAAGGGCAAGAACTTGTCAATAAATCTGGATATTCACCTATATATTAAGCACAATATTTAAATTAGTATTTTAGAATATATGTAATAAGAAGAAGGAGAAAAAATATGAAAAAAGATTTAGGAAGTTTACCTGCAATTTTCCCTATGCCAGTTTTATTAATTGCTACTTATGATGAAAATAAAAAAGTAGATGTTATGAACGCAGCTTGGGGACAAATTTGTGATTTAGACAAATTAGTTTTATTTTTAGGAGACGACAGAAAAACTGTAAAAAACATTGGAGTTAGCAAGGCTTTTAGTGTTTCTTTAGTTAATAAAGATCATGTTGCTGAAGCAGATTATTATGGTATTGCTAGCGGAAATAGAGTAAGTGATAAATTTGAACGTACAGGTTTAACTGCTAAAGAATCTAGTAGAGTCAATGCTCCATTAATTGAAGAATTACCACTTGCTATGGAATGTGAACTCATTAAATTTGTTGAAGATGATGACATGGGTTTAGTAGTCGTAGGAAAAATTGTTAATGTTATTGCTGATGAAAGTGTTTTAGATGAAAAAGGTAAAGTAGACGCTAAAAAACTTGGCGCTTTAACTTTTGATCAATTCCAAAATAGATATTATGGAGTTGGTGAAGAAGTAGCTAAAGCATGGAATGCTGGATTAAAATATAACAAAAAATAATTATGAAAGTTTTATTAATTAATGGTTCACCTCATAAAAATGGTTGTACAGCAAGAGCTTTAGAAGAAGTTGCTAAAACTTTAAATGAAGAAGGAATTGAAAGCGAAATCATTTTTATTGGAAATAAAGATATTAGAGGATGCATAAGTTGCGATAGTTGTGCTAAAACTGGAAAATGTGTATTTGATGATATAGTTAATGAAGTTGCTAGTAAATTTAAAGATGTACAAGGCATAGTTTTTGGAACTCCAACTTATTATGCTTCTGCAAATGGCACTTTAAGATCTTTTTTAGATAGATTATTTTATAGCACAAATTTTTCTAAACGTATGAAAGTTGGTGCTGCAGTTGTTTCTTCTCGAAGAGCTGGATCAACAACTGCATTTGATGAAATAAATAAATATTTCTCAATTAGTGAAATGCCTATTGTTTCCTCGACTTATTGGAATGAAGTTCATGGATTTGATAGAAGTGATGTAGAAAAAGATTTAGAAGGTTTACAAACCATGAGAAATCTTGCACGAAATATGGCTTTCTTAATTAAAGCAATTGACGCTTCAAAAGATAAAATAAGTGAAAATGAGCATAAATATTTCACTTCATTTCCAGATGGACTTTAATTTGAGTTTTCGAAAAAATATATAAGATTTGCAACTTTTTTTATAAATTTGCAAATTTTTTATTGCATTTGAAAATCGTTTGTTTTATATTAGAAACGTTATGGAAAACAAAGTTAAAAGATTTTTAATAGATGGTGCTAAAGGTGTCACCTTAGGAATATCTGCTGCAGTACCAGGACTTAGTGCAGGTACTATTGCTGTTGTAGAAAAATGTTATGACAAAATCATTAATGCAGTAACTTCCCTTAGAAAAGAATTTAAGAAAAGCTTTTTTATTCTTTTACCTTTTGTATTAGGTCTTTTACTTGGAGGAGTTGCCGCTTTAATTGGCATCCAAAGAGGATATAAAGCTGCCCCATTTACTTTTACAGGGCTATTTGCTGGATTAATTATTGGGTCTTTACCTGTTGTTCTTGAAGAACTTCATAAAGGAAATTCTGCTAAAGAAAAAATAAAGCATATTATAGGATTTTTAGTTTGCTTAATTGTTGCTGGTGGATTAGGTGTAACAACAGCTTTAACTGAAACTAATTTTAATGATGCAGTTTTAAATAGAGAAATTTGGACATTTTTCCTTGTTTTTGTTGCTGGATTTGTTGCTGCTGGAGCTTGTGTTGTTCCAGGCATTTCAGGATCAATGTGTATGATGGTTATGGGACTTTATTATCCTATGTTAAATACATTTACTGGTAGTGAATCGATTTTACATACTGGTGATACATTGTTTAAGATTACAGGATTGCTTTATGCTTTAATCCTTATTATTGGAGCTTTAGCTGGAGTTGTTGTCTGCTCTAAATTTATGAAATTTATGTTAGCAAAACATAGAAATACAACTTTCTATGCTATATTTGGTTTAATTCTAGGATCACTTGTTAGTATGTTTATAAATGTTGATATATTCCCTAAATATAATGGTGGAATTGCCTTATGGGATTATATTGTTGGAGGAAGTTTGCTTGTTGTTGGAGCTATAGCAATCTTCTTATTTATTAAATATTCAAAAAAGAAACAAGAAGAAAATAGCAAGGAAAGCGTTGAAGAATTAGATATAAAAAAAGAAGCAGATGATATTAATCCTGCTTCTTAGTAAAATTAGCATTACGTTGGACTTTTTCCCACTTAGGAGGCATGAAGATTCCAATAGTAATCGTTATAACATAAACTATTGAGAAAACTGGGAAGAGTAAGATACCTGAGATAAGTTCACGTTTCTTATTAGCTCCCATTTTTTTATAATCTGTAATAACAAGTAAACTTGCTTGAAGTAAACCACAGAAGACGAATAATAGAGAAATTGCTCCAACGATAATTGTTGTTGTAAATTGGACCCAATTCATTTCTATACCAAATAAGTTAGCAGTAAAATCACTTCCTAATCCCATAAAGTGATAAATATAAGCATAGATATAAAATCCTGGAAGCCATAAGCAGAGGATTGGGCAAATTGGAATAAATAGATAAGTTAACCAGTTTTCAATAAATGATAAATTTAAATTTTTGAAGGTGTAGAAGAAGAGCTTAGGAGTATATCTTATTAATAAACGTGTATTTCCTGCACCAAGTCTCTTATTTCTAGCAAGTGTTGCTTTAAATGTTGAAGGTAAATCTTCATAAACTACAGCGTCTTCAACAAAATGTGGGTGAATTTTTTCAAACATTCTTTTGAAGTTGAATTCAGTGTCTTCACACATTGTAACGGTGTCATATCCACCAATTCTTCTAATAATATCCATATCTGTTAAAGATCCTGGACCATTTACATGAGCATCAAGATGAATTCTCTCTCTAACTCGAGATGAACATCTAGAATCGAAGATGTAGTAGAGACCACAAGCTTTTGTAAATGAAGATTGAGTCATATTTGTTGCTGATTCATATGGTCTAGCGATTTTTGCACCGCTATTATATGCATCATTCATTAAGGAAAGGAAAGTATCATTAATATGATTATCGGCATCAAGTCTTATCATATAATCATAATGTTTTTCAGCATCAATTTTTAATAATTCTTTTAAGCCGTATTCAAGTGCAAAGCCAACCATATGGTGTTTTGGATTATCATCGATATGTTCAAATACTGTTGCTCCAGCTTGAATAGCTAATTCTTTAGTTCTATCAGTACAATTATCTGCAATAACATAAACATCAAATAATTCATGAGGATAATCTTGTTTATCAAAAATTTCTTTAACCGTATCAAAAATTACATCTTCCTCATTATGAGCTGGAATTACGATTGCTATCCTATTTTTCTTTTCAGTCTTTTTAAAAGTCTTTTTAGGAATAAAGAAGAAGAGCATGTAAATGAGTTGTAAGAAAAATGGAACACCAATTACATATAGAATAACCTGATTAATAATATCTAAGACTTGATAAATTGTATCATACCACATAAATAATTCACCTTTTTATTACTAAGAATTGTATTTTCTTGGCAATATATTAACAAAATTAGATAAACAAATTCAATTCATATATGAATTGATTCTTATTATCGCTAGTTAACTTGCTTAAATTTTTCCGTTAATTTTATATTAAAAATCAGCAAGAACAGAGCAAAAAACCTGCAAAAATAAAGTTTTTTCTAAATTATTCAAAATTTTGCTAGTTATTTTTTTAAATCAAAGTATAATATCTATTGAAATAAAAAATGAGGTATTATTTATGTCTTATATTAATGGGTTAAAAAGTTTTTTAGATAAGAGTCATAGCCAATTTCAATCTGTAGAAAATATCAAATCAATATTAGTTGAAAATGGTTTTAATGAACTAAAAGAAGATGAAGAATTTGTCCTTGAACAAGGTAAGTCATATTTTGTTTTAAGAAATTTAACATCTATTCTTGCTTTTAAAGTTCCTTCATATATTAAAGATTTAAGATTCCAAGTCGTTGCAGTTCATAGTGATTCTCCTGCCTTTCAAATAAAAGAAAATCCATGTGTTTTTGATAATGGATATGTCAAATTAAAGGTTGAAGGATACGGAGGAATGATTCGCTCTGTTTGGCTTGATAAACCTCTTTCGATTGCTGGAAGAATTGTGGTTGATGATGGAGAAAAATTAGTTTCTAGACTAATTGATATTGATAAAGACTTAGCGATTATTCCAAATGTAGCGATCCACTTTAATCGAGAAATAAATAAAGGATATGAATATAATCCTCAAGTTGATTTATGTCCAATCATTGGTCAAAGTGAAACGGATGAAGATTTACTTTTAAAAGAATTAAATAAATTTGTTAATAAA
>Ga0310691_10005879_pt1 | contig 13245 bp, 8 predicted proteins | sample 176DNAGHGlowgp2_FD_203887 | JGI IMG/M metagenome (GOLD analysis project Ga0310691, IMG submission 203887) | Sheep rumen microbial communities from Palmerston North, Manawatu-Wanganui, New Zealand - 1766 DNA GHGlow gp2 (v2) (version 2) | ecosystem: Host-associated > Mammals > Digestive system >... | reverse complement strand
GAAGAGGGTTATTTTATTCATCATCAGATATTTGGCTCCTTTGGCCATCATCGTTATTTTCATCAGTGGGTTGATTAAATAGCATCATGGAACCGGTTCGTAAGTGGTTTTCGTTCAACAAAGGCGAGCGTGTTGCCATCATCACGATTATGGCAGTCATCCTTGTCTTGATTTTGGCTTGCCTGTTTCGGCCTGCGCGAAAATCGCTGAGCGAAAGCACTTTGCATAATTTGGACTCACTTTTGGCCTTGCGCCAAGCTGCCATTGAGGAGGTGCAACAAAAACAAGCCGAGAAGCCTCAAGAAGTCAACGAATTGCATCCTTTCCCGTTTAATCCCAACACTTTGACGGAAGAGGAATGGCTTCAGATGGGCCTCACCGACCGTCAGGTGCGCGGCATCATGAACTATCGGGCCAAAGGCGGCAAGTTCTACTCGAAAAGCGATGTGGCTAAGCTCTACACCATCAGTGAGGAAGAATATGCCCAATTGGAGCCGTTTATTGTGTTGCCAGAGGTAGGAGGTAGACCTTCAAGCAACAGAACGGCTTCGAAAAAGTCAGAAAACCAACCAGTTGAAGAAGAAGCCAAGCCCAAGGAAAAGAAAGCCATTCCCATCGTCGACCTCAACACCGTGGATTCGACCGCTTTGGTCGAGTTGCCGCAAATCGGAGGCTACACCGCTTCGCGCATCCTTGCGTTCCGCGACAAGTTGGGCGGCTTCATCGACAAGGAGCAATTGAGGGACGTGAAGGGTATGGATTCGGCACGCTTCAACGCCATCCAGCCGTATATAATAATAGGTGAGGCCGATCTGCACAAAATCGACGTCAACCGCGCCGATTTCAAGACTTTGGTCGGCCATCCATACCTCAATTATGAGCAGGTGAAACGCATCGTCAACCAGCGCGAGAAGCGCGGCATGATCAAGAACTGGGCGCAGCTGCAAAGCCTTATCGAAAACGACGGCGAGGTGAACCCGCTGCTGGAGCATTATTTGAAGTATTGAGATGGAATTGAGACAACCGATGTCTATCCCAATCCATGCTGCAACACACTCAACATCTGCACGGCCTTGCAGAATGCCCGCGTGGAGGTGTACGACAGCAACGGCAGGCTCGTCCACAGCCAAGCCCTTACGGAGAACGTGACGGCGATTGATGCAACGGATTGGCCTTTGGGTGTTTATGTTTGGAAGGTTTACAAGGCCAGCGTTTCGATAGGCTCAACGGCCCTCGCTGAGACGGGAAAGTGGGTGAAGAAGTAAATCACATTCAAAAAATTCTTATTTTTGCAGCCATGAAGCCTTGGTTGCACATATTATTGTCATGTTTCCTTTTGGTCGCCTGCGCCAAACACGAAGCGCCGCCGCCCGAGGAGGACATGCTCTATCGTGTTGAGTGTTTCCTTCAGCAAAAGCCCGACAGCGCCATGCAAATCCTCGATACATTGGATGTTTCGGTGTTATCAAAAAAGGAACGGGCGCATTATTGCTTGTTGCAATTGGAAGTTTTGTACAACATAAGGTTTTATGACACTGAAACAGACTCGCTTCTACAAGTGGCTGTCAATGAGTTTGCTGGTGGCGACGACAAGTATTTTGAGGCATGGTCGTATTACTCCAAAGGCTATGCCTACCGTTCATCGCCTCAGCATCGGTGGCTTTGTATCGACAACTTTTTGAAAGCCAAGCAAAGCATCGACCAATGCAAGCATGTTGACGAGCGGTTGGTACGTTTTAAGCCTACTCCCACCACAGAACAAGATGTGATTGACCGCTTGAAATACAAAATCTATAGTGGTCTTGGGTCGGCCTACGGCGACTTCGGTTACCATACGGAAGCCATGGAGGTGCTGAAAGAGGCCGAGCAATCCTTGTCAGAACGTCAATGGTTTGACCAACATTGCTTTACTGCACTCATGATTAGCGAGTTATACCTTCGTTTCAAGGAATATGACAGTAGCGCGATGTACCTTGAAAAGGGCTTTCACTCAGCCGAAATGACGGGTGATGTCCAAAAGTTGGCCGCTTGCCACAGTTCGGCCGCCTTGAATGCGCTTTATCGTTACGAGAAGCAAAAGCAAACAGAAAGTGAGGACGGACCCCAGTTGTTGCGGGAGGCCATTATGGAGGAGAAAAGCGCCTTAAGGATTTTGGATGACCAAACAACCAAATTCAAGGCAAGTGTGATAGACGGATTGGCCCATGCCTATTTCGAGCTGAAGCAATATGATTCATGCATATATTTTGCGCAACAAGCTGTGGATCAATATGGATTGGAGGTGTGGAAGATGAATGCCAATATGTATCTTTACAAGTCTTACGAGGCTTTGGGTCAAATGGATAGTGCTATATGGTATGCGGAGAAGTATATGGATTCGAGGCAAAAATACGATCGCAGTGGCAAAAGTGTAGCCGAAGTAAAAGACGAATATGATCGACAAATGGAGTTGCAACGTGTTGAGAACGAGCACCAAACCAATCGATTGAAACTCTATCTGCTGATTGCGCTGCTCATCATTGCCTTGTTGCTGTTGTGGCTGTTCGTCAACCGTTATCGCAAGAAAAAGGAGATGGAAGCGACAGTGCTCCGCGAGACCCAACACCAGTTGCAATCCGACTTGGAGACCGCCGAACAACATTCGCAAGACTTGTTGCTCAAGCGGGCGAATGTCATCTACAAGTCGGAGGAAAAAGACAAATTGAGGCGCATTATGGCCGAGTTTGAGGCTGCCTATCCCCAAGCTATGGAAAAACTGAAATCGGCCTATCCCGACCTCAACGAAAACGAGTGCACGGTGGCCGTGCTCAACTTCTTGGGTTTCCGCATCAAGGAGGAGGCCGTGCTGCTCAATCTGAGCGAAAACACGGTGATGAAATACCGCTCCAACCTGAAAAAAACGGCGGGTTCCGACCCGATTTCACCGCTTTTGGGCTGAAAAAATCTGTACTCAAATGGTGCTAACTATTTGGTTTTCAATATTGGCTATTGAGAAAAATCTGTAATTGGCCTTTCCCATTGTTTTTTTGGCATTTTTTTGTTATAGTTTTGCATTGTCGCTTCGCGTCACTGCTTCGTTCCTCGCAGTGACGCTAGACGCAACCAAAGTAACAAATCAACTAAAACAACAACACAATTAAAACTCAAACATTATGAACAAGTCAATCAAAACCGCAAAAGTCCTTCTCCTCCTGCTGCTGGCAGTGGCGGGCATGGCGAAGGCACAATCTGATCTGCTTTGGTCAGAAGACTATCAAGTTGGAAATGTCAACTATATTTCCAGTACCCCTGTCGTCCGCGGCATTGAGGACGTGAAAGACTACGTCGAGGTGACGGGAGTGACGCTCAACAACGGTGAAACCCAGTTGGAGATGGTCACCTATGACATATACGGAACCATTGTTTCAACAAAGACAATTGGCACCCATTCATCCTACGAAAAGACGATTGTTGACTACCAGATGGATGGCTCCGAAAACGTCTATATCCTTTGTAATGAGCGACTTGAGTTCTACAAATCGAGAGTTGTCCTCCAGAAATTCACTTCGGATGGCGACTTGGTTTGGGAAGAAACCATCCAAAATGAGGCCGACACGTCATTCATGGCCCAGCATCTGGTTTTGTCCTCCGATGGCCGTTTGGTTTTGGCCTCCTACAGGGAATACGATTATCCCGCACCTGGCGATGACTACATTGTCACTGTTACTATCCCGCAGTTGTATTGCTACGATGCTGATGGCAATCTGTTGTGGCAGAGAGACTTTGATGCCAATGATGCCAATCCTTTCCTTTATGATGTTTTCGCCATGGACGGAACGCTGCTTTTGTTTGGGGCAAACAGGCATTTGACCAAACTAGATCTCGACAACAACCTGATTTTTGAGGGCACCGCATGCGATACAAGGGGATTCTCGAACGTCCAATCGACCCCTGACCATCATCTGTTGGTCACGGCAACAATGGCTTATAAAGTTTCCAAAATCGATTCGGAAGGAAACTTGGTGTGGGCGCATGATTATGGCACCAATTTGCCCAGTAATGTGTCGGGCGACGAAATCAGGGCGATGGTGCAAGATGAGGAAGGCAACATCTATGTAACGGGCAGACACTTCGGTTCGAATTACGGAATGCCCAACCACACCAACAACGACATTCTCACGCTGAAATACAGTCCCGACGGACAGCTGCTTTGGGAAAACCGCTATGCGTTTGGCGGCAACAATGCCGACATCGGTAATGCGCTTTTCGTCAGAAACGGGCATGTCTATGTGGGTGGCCAAAGCCAAAGATTGGGAGCGGGACACGGTTATGATTACATCGTGCTCAAATTGGATGCCGCAACGGGCGAAATGACGGGCTGTTATCGCCACGACAGGGACGACCGCGACGATGCCATTTCCTCGGTCTACGTGTTCGACGACGGAAGAGTGGCCGTTACCGGACGGAGTGGTGTCCAGCCTGAATATGTGTGGACGACGCAACTCTTTGAAGATATTACAATGTATTATCCTTTGATCCCAAAAACAGGCGAGAAGCAGTGGGATACAAGACGAGATTTCATTTGGGGTGAATCCGATTATCTGATATGTTGGTTGGGTGGCGACATTGAGCTGGACGGTGTGATGTACAGGAAGATGAACTATACGTTGGAAGGCAGTGACCATTATTCTACGGGCTTGGAGGGTGCCTTCCGGGAAGAGGACAAAAAAGTATATGTCAGATGGTGGGACTCTGGACTTCTGCATTTTAATGAAGAAAAGCTGTACTACGATTTCAACCTGCAAGTCGGTGATAGTTTCGATGTGGGTTACGATGAGCCTTGTTTTATACAAGTGGTTGCCATTGAGGAGGTGGAGATGGAGGATGGCACATTACGCAAAAAGTTTGTTTTCAATAATGGCTGGGGAATGGACGAAAATGAAACGTGGATTGAGGGCGTTGGCAGCCTGGCGGGCGTGGCTCATCGCTTTGATCCTGGTCTGACAGGTAGTTTCTTTTCTTATTTGCAATGCTATTTCGAGGATGACAACCTCGTTTGGACGGACGGTGAATGTTGGGACGATGTGGAGGAAGTTGTCGTTGAGAGCGTCAGTTTGTATCCCAATCCCGCCAGCGGGGTTGTGCGGATTGAAGGCGTTGAGGCTGAAGAGGTTTGGCTTTATAATGCTTTGGGGCAAGTGGTGAAGACGGTGCGGAACTCTAATGACGTGAGTTTGGAGGGATTGGTGGAAGGGGTTTATTTGGTGAGGATTAAGGATAAGGAAGGGAGAAGCTTTATGGAGAAATTGGCGGTGAAGAGATAGGATTTTCGTGCTATCGTTATACGTGCTAACGAAGTGGGACTTATAGGATTGATAAGACTAATAAAAACCAATAGAACAATGAAAACAACAAGAATTTACGCCCTTCTTGCGCTGCTGATGGCGGGAAGGGTGACGTTGAAAGCACAGGAACTTGAACCCGTGGAAATCTTTTCCTCGCCCACCGTCCTCACCTACCACATTTGCGAATGGGACGATAGCTTTTATCTCCTCAATTCGGTTGTGATGAACGACGGCCGCTTTGTGATGCTGATGGATCATGAAGGCAACCTTGCCGCTTCGGAAGTTTGGTACGAAAACACCAACACCTGCTCATTTCTCACAGAAAGCAAGTTCTTCCAAACCAGCAATGAACGGCCTTTTTTCTATTATGTGAAAGGTCCCGACAGGCCTATCGTCTGCAAGGTCACCATTTCGGAAAACTTTGAACTCACCACTTTTGAGTTTCCCGACCAGTTCCCCATCCCGGAGGAAATACCGCACGACCAATGGTGGGATTTTGAATGGCTGCCCAACGAGGATGGAAGCGTGTTTGTTTCAAGTGCCTATATTGACAACTACCATAGCGTGCATGTAATGGCACGCTACAATGAGTCGGGCGAGTTGACTCACCAATGGACTGAAACCACTGACCGCGCCACTACAAGCCTTTTGCCGCCAAAGAATGGCACTTCGGGATGCCGTCTTGTGATGGACGACACCGAAGCCAAGGATGTCAATTCGGAGTGCGTCGTTTTTGACGATAGTTTGAATGTCGTTGATGTCAAGCACAGTATTTATAATCAGGCAATCGGTATCTACAGGCCTCATTACGAGTATTTTGCTGTTCATCCCGAAACGGATATGGTCTATCTTTTGTCCGATGTCAGCTTTCCAGCCTTCAATGGCAACCCTGAAATAAAAATGGACATTTACATGAGCCAATTTGACGCGGATTTCACGCAAAAGAAGTATGTGCTGGGACCTTATACCAATGATCAGTATGACCAAAAGGCACTGTGTGAGTCGATTGACTTTCGCGGGGACAATGTTTATATGTTGGGTTTTATGAATACTGCGGCTCCTGGAGGCGGCGATATTGAGAATGTGGAAAACTTTTATGTGGCCTTGTTCGACGGGAACATGAACCTCAAGGGTGAGATTTATTACCACAACGAAAAGCGGATGCTGACGCCATACAGCATTTATGCCCTGCCGTCAGGCGGCTGCTTGGTTTCGACTGGCGGGGTCGACCGCCTTACATTTGAACAGCAACATGCCATCTACAAGCTTTCGGATGAGACTATTGTCGGCATTGAGGAGGCCCATGAAGCAGGTTTCGCTGTGGCAGTGGCTTATCCAAACCCTGGAAAGGATGTTTTGAACATTCGCACGGCTTTACTGAATGCTTGGGTGGAGGTGTATGATATAAATGGGAGGATGGTTTATAGACAGGAGATAACAGAAAATGTCACTGCCATCAATGCGACGAATTGGAGTGGGGGGACTTATGTTTGGAAGGTGGTGGCTGATGGCAAGGAAGTGGAAAACGGAAAATGGATAAAACAATAATTCAATGAAAACAACAAGACTTTACACCCTGCTTGCGCTCCTGCTGATGGCGGGAGGGGTGACGATGCAAGCGCAAGAACTGAATGAAATTTTTTGGTCGCCCGATTCGTGGGTTTACAGCATGATGTTTGAGGACGAACATACGTTTGTTGCGAATAGGACTATCGTTGACCAATACTCCAATGTTGCGGAAATTCAATTTGTCAGAATGACCGACGAAGGTGAGGAACTGGCTTCGCAACAATTGTTTTCAAGGGAAGAGTATGCCGAAGTTGTTTGGCAGAGTCCTATGCAGCGTCTTCCCAATGGTGGATTAGCTATTTTCTATGCGAAAAGGGTTGACGGCATTGCTACTTTTTATCGTGTAAATTTGAATGATGACCTTACATTCAGCACCCTTCAATTGGATTGGGAAACCGATGATTACTATGATGACGACAGGACTTTCTATCCTTATAATACAGGCGTGGTCGTAAACAAGGACAGCAACGTTATTATCACTTATCCACCTCACAGTCAATACCATCTTAACGGCACCGAAGCCATGCAGTTCTTAAAATTCGATGCTGAAGGACAACTTGTTGGTCAACGGCTGATGGAAGGCTTTCGTGGACAAGAACGCCATCACACACTGCCAACTCCTGATTCGCTGGGGTGTCGTATCATCCTTCGGAGTAACGGTTCGCCCAAACTGGATTGCCACACTTTGGATGCCGACTTGAACACGATAGCTGTCAAAGAAAACGTGGAAGAATTGTCGTGGCCTTACCAGTGCTGCCGTTTTGCCTATCTGTGCACCAACCCAGTTAATGGAAAGACATACTCCAATAACATCATAAACTATCCAGCATACGGTGGCAATCCTGCTATTGTCGAGGATATTATGATGAGCGTGTTTGATGCTGAAAACTTTCGTCAGACAAACTATGCTTGGGGTCTAACCACACAAAGCCACGATGGCGCTGGAATACTTCAATCGATTGGTTTTGACGATGACAACAATGTGTATATGGTTGGTCAGATGGATAATGTTATGGCTAACGAGTTTTTAAATCGTAACCTGTATATCGCCTATTTGGACGAAAACCTGAACAAATTGGGGGAAATCTACCATGTGGATGATTATGCTTATATGGTGAAGTCGATGGCGGCTTGTCCCGAAGGTGGATGTCTTGTGAGTTGCCATAAAATCCATGAAGCCACTAATGAAGCAGGGAACTGCCTGATAAAAATCACTAAAGAGACTCTTGTCGGCATCGAGGAAGCCCATGATGCTGGCTTCGCCGTGGCTGTTGCTTATCCCAATCCGGGGAAGGATGTGCTGAATATCAGGACGGGATTGAAGGATGCGCGGGTGGAGGTGTATGATATGAATGGGAGGCTTGTGCATAGTCAGGGTATTACGGAGAATGTGACGGGGATTGATGCAACGGATTGGGCTGAGGGCGTTTATGTTTGGAAGGTAATTGTAGATGGGAAGGAAGCGGAAGTTGGGAAGTGGATCAAGGAATGAAAATACCTTTGGAGGGATGAAAACAGATTGCGTGTTGTCAAAAAAAAAGGGACAAGCCGTTTTGCTGCTATTTTTCAAATCATTGAAAAACAATATTTTGAAGAGTTGGCAACAAGAAAAAGTATGGACAAGGCAGGAGTTGCCCGTGAAAAGCTCTTGACAAGTAATCTTTATCATTAACTTTGCGAAAATTTCAAAACAGTAACACGATGAAAGCAACAAGACTTTTCACCCTGCTTGCGCTCCTGCTGATGGCTTCAAGGCTTTTCGCTTACGATTTTGATGCAATATGTTCGACGGGACAAACGCTTTATTATAACATCAATGACGATGGCGTTTCCGTAACGGTTACTTATCCTTGTTATGGCGGACAAAACAACTATTATTCCGGTTATGAAATGCCCCAAGGTGATTTGACGATTCCTGATAGCGTGGAATATCAAGGTGTCACCTATGCAGTAACAAAAATAGGGGCACATGCTTTTTATGGTTGTTATTCTTTGGGTGCGGCCACCTTGCCCAATACTTTGGTTGAAATAGGTTCATATGCATTCCATGGTACCAACACAAACGGATATGGGCACCATCTTGTAATTCCAGATAGTGTGATTATTGTTGGATCCGAGGCTTTTTCTTGGGTTTCCGTGCACGAGCTAACCATAGGTGAATCTGTACAAAACATTTGATATCATGCATTTGATTGTTCTAACTTGAAGATTATACATTACAACGCAACCCATTGCAATGATGTGGTCTCGCCACCTTTCGGTTCGTCTAGGAATAGAAATAGAAATATTAATACACTTACTATTGGAGAAAATGTAGTGTATATTCCAGCAAAACTATTTTATTGTTTTGACGACCTTGCTTGCGATGTCGTCATCCCCAATTCCGTGACTCGCATAGGCGAACAGGCTTTTTTTGATGCCAATGTTACATCTGTGGTTATAGGAGACGGGTGCGTTGAAATTGGAGAATGGGCGTTTTTCAACGCTCATTATCTGACAAGCCTCAAACTGGGAAAAGGTTTAAGGACCATAGGAGAAAGTGCGTTTTTTAGTTGCCACATTGAAGGCGATTTGGTACTCCCCGATTCCCTTGAGGTTGTCGGCTATGCTGCTTTCTATGAAAACAATCTTACATCGGTACATATTGGGCCCTGTGTCAGTTTTATGGATTCTGAGGCGTTTATGATTTATGATTTACAATCGGTTTTCATTGATGCGACGGTGCCTCCAATTATCGGGGCGTATACCTTTGGCCGATATACAACGCCTATTTATGTGCCTTGTGCATCACTCTGCGATTATCTCGCCATTCAATCGACCAACCAATATTGGGCTAATTATACAAACATCACAGCGGTTTTTCCATACCAGATAACGGTGGAAAGTGCCGACGAGCAGATGGGATACGCTTATGTCACCCAAGAGCCAGATTGTTGTAACATCAGGGCATTTGCCAGAGCATATCCAAGACAAGGCTTTGAATTTGATTGCTGGAAGTCGGATGAAGTTGTCGTTTCGACGGAAGAGATTTTGGGCATTGATGTGATTGAGGATTTGCATCTTGTGGCTTATTTCAAGTTTTATGACGGAATTGGAGAAGATAATAGTACGATTGGGGTTTGTCCCAATCCTGCAAAGGAAAAGGTGACGATAGAAGGCATCGAGCCTGCCAAGGTGCAGGTCTACAACGCCCTTGGCCAGTTGGTGAAAACCGTTCAAAGCACTAACGAAATCAATGTCAGCGACTTGATGGAAGGGATTTATTTGCTGCGCATCACCGCTGCGGACGGAGAATGCTATATGAACCGCGTGGCGGTGAGGAGATAAACCATAGAGCGGTCACGACGCAGGCGGGAAAGTGGGTGATATCTGAAAATTATTGATTTTTTCACGCAGTTTTTTGTTTTTTGTTATTTTTGCGACCTATTAATAAGGTTATCCCGCTATGCGCAAAATATATTTTATCCTTCTGCTTTTGGTTTTGGCTTTGCCTTCAAAAGCCGCCTACCTTCTTATTCCCATGGACAACACTCAGACCAACCACCTGAAGGCCTACGGCGTGGCCTATTGGGTGCTGCAACGCGAGGTGGAAATCAGCTGGTTGCTGAACTATAGGGGAGGGAGCTACCTGATTCCTTACCACGAGATGTTTGAGCGCGAGTGCAAGATGCGCAACGTGTCATACAATGTCATCGCCGACGCACAAGCCGACGCCATCCTCGCCGAAATCGCCGACCCGGGCGTGAACATGGACGAGATGAAACTGCAAAAAGTGCCACGCATCGCAGTCTATGCACCAAAAAACAACCTGCCTTGGGATGATGCCGTCACCCTCGTGCTGACTTACGCCGAGATTCCTTACGATGTGGTCTACGACGATGAGGTGCTGCAAGGCGTGTTGCCCACCTACGACTGGCTCCACCTGCACCACGAGGACTTCACAGGACAATACGGCAAGTTCTGGGCACGCTATCGCAACTACCCTTGGTATCAGGAGGATGTGCGTGCACAGGAAGCCACGGCGCAACGTTGGGGCTTCACGAAGGTGTCGCAGCTGAAGTTGGCTGTGGCCAAGAAAATCCGTGAGTTCGTGGCAGGTGGCGGCTATATGTTCGCCATGTGCTCGGCTCCCGACAGCTTCGATGTGGCGCTTTCTGCCGAAGGTCTCGACATCTGCGACTATATGTTCGACGGCGACCCCATCCGCAGCGGCGACCCGCAACGGTTGAACTACGACAACTGCTTTGCCTTCACCGACTTCAAGGTGTCGACCAACCCGCAAGAATACGAAATCTCGAACATCGACGTCACCCAAGGCCGTATGCAAAAGGTGAGGGAGGAGAACGACTATTTCCTGCTTTTCGACTTTTCGGCCAAGTGGGACCCCGTGCCGACCATGCTCACCCAGTGCCACGAGCGTTTGGTGAAAGGCTTCATGGGGCAGACCACGGCTTTCCACAAGGCCACGGTCAAGCCGTCGGTGGTGGTCTTGGGCGACAACGCGGCTCTCGACGAGGACCGCTACATCCACGGCAACTTCGGCAACGGCTTCTGGACCTTCCTCGGCGGCCATGACCCCGAGGACTACCAGCACATCGTCGGCGATCCGCCTACTGAGTTGGACATGCATCCCAATTCGCCGGGCTATAGGCTCATTTTAAACAACATTTTGTTCCCTGCGGCAAAGAAAAAGGAACAGAAAACGTGAAAATGTTTATATTTGCGGCTTCAAAATGAAGTAAAACATAAAAATCATAGACTATGAGAAAACAACTACTCCTTAGCTTTGCCCTGCTGTTGGGCATGGCATCGCTTCAAGCCAAGCCTGTCGACGTTTCCAGAGCGCAACGTTTGGGACTGAATTTCGTCCAGCATAAGGCCGTGTTTGCCAAAAACGATGTGCAAAGCATCGATTTGGCCTACACTTTCCGCACTGAAAGCGGCATGGCTACGGCCTATGTCTTCAATTTCGATGGCGGCTTTGTCATCGTGGCAGCCGACGATTGCGCGTCACCCATCCTAGGCTATTCCGACTGCGGCAATTTCGTTTACGAACAAGCCCCCGACGGACTCCTTTTTATGATGGCCGAACATTCACGTGGCATTGAAAGGATGGTAAGTCAAGGCGCGAAGGCCAACAACGACATCCTAAGCCGTTGGGACAACCTGGAGGATTTCGGCGCCATGCGTCCCGCAAAAGGCCAACCTGTGGTAGGCCCTTTGGTGGAGCAAAAATGGAACCAGGACTCGCCCTACAATATGTATGTGCCTGCGGGTTGCCCGACAGGTTGCGTGGCCACCGCCATGGCACAGCTGATGAAGTATTGGGAATGGCCTGCCCAAGGCACAGGTGAGCACAGCTATCAATGGAATGGCCAAACGCTGAGCGCCAACTTCGGCGAGACCACCTACGATTGGGCCAATATGACCAACAGCTATGGAGGCAACTCAAGCCAGGAGGAAAAGGTGGCTGTGGCCACTTTGATGTATCACTGTGGCGTTGCTGTCGACATGCAGTACGCCCCTGATGGCAGCGGTGCCTATTCACAAGACGTGCCAGGCGCCATCAATGCTTATTTTTCCTACTCCGACCATGCCACCCATATCTCTAAGGGCGGTAGTTACGACGCATGGATCGCCTTGCTGAAGTCGAATATCGACCAGCAAATCCCTATTTATTATTCGGGCCAAAGCAGTCAAGGCGGCCACGCTTTCATCTGTGACGGTTACGACGAGGACGATTTGTTCCATTTCAACTGGGGCTGGGGAGGCTCCTCCAATGGCTATTTCCTCATCGATGGCGAGAACTTCGATTATTCGGGCAGTCAAGCCATCGTCTACGACTTCATCCCCGACCATGTGTACAACGATATGCCTAAGGCCCCCGAAGGCTTAAGCGTGAGCATCGACAGCGACGTTTCACGCATTGCCCATCTCACATGGACCAATCCTACCGAGACGGAGTCGGGTGAGCCCCTGACGGCATTGGATAAAGTGATTGTGAAACGAAATGGTGTTGTCGTTCAAGAGATTACAGGGGTTACTCCTGGTCAAGTCATGAACTGCGATGATGAGGTGCCATTCTTCGACCAATTTGAATATACGGTTTTGGCTGTCAGTGGCGATGTGTACGGCCGCACAGCTTTGACTTCTGCAGTCTTTGGCCCCTATTGCGAGTGGACGGTCATCATGACCTCCGCCAGTTTCCAAGGTTGGGATGGAGGTGGCATCACTGTTCAGAACGCGGCTGGCTCCTATATCGACTTCTTGACCACTACCACAGCATCGGCACAGATGCAACGCTTCCAGATGGCCCTCGGCAACAACAACCTTTATTGGACTGCACCTAACT
>Ga0310691_10005873_pt1 | contig 13254 bp, 13 predicted proteins | sample 176DNAGHGlowgp2_FD_203887 | JGI IMG/M metagenome (GOLD analysis project Ga0310691, IMG submission 203887) | Sheep rumen microbial communities from Palmerston North, Manawatu-Wanganui, New Zealand - 1766 DNA GHGlow gp2 (v2) (version 2) | ecosystem: Host-associated > Mammals > Digestive system >... | reverse complement strand
GACACCATCGTAGCTGACGCCCGTATGTTTGGCTCCGAAGCCACGCACAGATACTGTCTTCATACCACCAGCGCCACCATAGTCGCGCAGCGTGATGCCCGGCAGGCGGTGTAGCGCGTCGGCCATATCCGTCACGCCCTGCACCAGCATGTCACGGCGGTCCAGTACGTGCATGGGTGCCGTACTCTGGAGGGCGCGCTGATGGCGGTCTTTGCTGATGGTGACCTCGCGCAAGTGATGCGTCTTGCCAGCAATAGTGTCTGTCTGAGCGACACTACACAACGATATGCTGAACAAGATGACAAAAGACCATAATATCTTCTTCATTCAAATGTTTTTTCCAAAAAGTGGAGAGACTCCCTATCTCACGACATAAGCCTCTCCGAGACTTATATAATAATACACGTATCTCGCCTTACGGACCTAACCCCAGAGGTACAGAAGGCGAATGGTACAACAGGCAGGTATTCTGACTTGCAACCGGGTGGCGAACGTCTTCCCAATAATATCAGTGACATCGTGTTCACACCGCGAATGGCTGCTTACAGCTGCGGGACAGTCGGGGATTCTCACCCCGTTCCCTAACCTATTGCGGGTGCAAAGGTAAGAATAAACGAGCGAATAACCAAATTTATTTGGATATTTCACCATTTCTTATTACTTTTGCAGCAATGAAACGTCGTCTACATCCTATCATGTTTGCCGGAACAGGCAGCGATGTCGGTAAGAGCATCGTGGCTGCCGCCTTCTGCCGTATCTTCCGACAGGACGGATACAACCCAGCCCCCTTCAAGGCACAGAATATGGCCCTGAACAGCTATGTCACACCTGACGGACTGGAGATAGGACGCGCACAGGCTGTACAGGCGGAAGCGGCGGGCATTCCCTGTCATACGGACATGAACCCGCTACTGCTGAAGCCCAACTCCGACCATACCTCGCAGGTGGTGCTACACGGCAAGCCCATCGGCAACAAGGATGCCTACGATTACTGGGGAGCAGGCCGTGTGCAGCGAGATTTCGTCTCGCTGACCGGTCCCGACTTCCGCCATGAGGTCCATGCCGCCTTCGACCGTCTGGCCTCACGCTACAACCCCATTGTCATGGAGGGTGCCGGCAGCATTGCTGAGATCAACCTCCGCGACCGCGACTTGGTGAACATGTCGATGGCGCAGCATGCCAAGGCGGATGTCATCCTGGTGGGCGACATCGACCGCGGTGGTGTCTTTGCCAGTGTCTATGGCAGCATCATGTTACAGTCGCCAGAGGACAGGAGCCTCATCAAGGGCATCATCATTAACAAATTTCGTGGCGACATGCGTCTGTTCGACGAGGGCCGCCGCATGCTGGAAGACCTCTGCGGCATCCCTGTCCTTGGCGTTATACCTTATTATAAAGATATCTATATAGACGAAGAGGACTCGGTGAGTCTTGAAAAGAAGCAGCGCCAACTGGCTGAGGGCAAGGTGAACATTGCCGTCGTCCTGTTGCGGCATATCAGCAACTTCACCGACTTCGACACACTGGAGCGCGACCCGCACGTCAACCTCTTCTATACCAACAACACCAGCGACTTGCAAGAGGCCGACATCATCATTCTGCCGGGTACCAAGTCGACACTCGACGACCTGCTGGAACTGCGCCGCAACGGTTGTGCACAAGCCATTCTGCGTGCTCACCGCAATGGCAAGTTGATTGTTGGCATCTGTGGCGGCTATCAGATGTTAGGACAGACCGTCAACGACCCCGACGGCATTGAAGGCAGCATCAACAGTCTGCCAGGCCTCGGACTGCTACCCATCCATACCACGATGACAGCCGAGAAGACTACGCGTCAGGTGAGGTTCCAGTTCAATGGGCAAACGTGCCAAGGCTATGAGATTCACCAAGGGGTCAGCGATACCGACCAGGCCATCCTGCAGACCGACCACTGCATCGGCACCTACATCCACGGCTTCCTCGACAATGCGCCCGTCATAGAACACATATTGAAAGACTCCCCCCGCCCCCTCCAAATAGAGGGGGAGCTGGCTCGCACACCTTTCTCCCCTACTTTTGGAGGGACGGGGGGAGGCTCCACCTTCAAAGACCAGCAGTACGACAAGCTGGCAGCGCATGTGCGGCAGCATGTCGACATGGATAAACTCTATCAAATCATCTCCGACCATGATTAAAGGACACGGCGACGACGCCTACCAGTACCCGCACATCGTCTCAGACTTCTCGTCGAACATCTGTGCACAGAAGAGTCATCAGGCACTGATGGGCTATCTGGCTGCTCACCCTGAGTTCGCCAGCCACTACCCGGAACCTGAGGCATGGTCGTTGGAGCAGCTGATTGCCGAGCAACAGGACATCGCCCCTGAACAAGTCATCGTCACCAACGGGGCTACCGAGGCCATCTACCTCATCGCACAGGCTTTCCCGCTGCAGGCTGACATTCCGCGTCCTACGTTCAGCGAGTATGAAGACGCCTGCCAACTGTTTCCCCGTACTGACGAGGAGCACCGCATGCTGTGGCTCTGCAACCCGAACAATCCTACAGGCGATGTCTACGACCAGTCGGTGATAGACCGCATGATGGCGCAGTACGATCTGGTGGTTGTCGACCAGTCCTACGAGAACTATACCCACCATTTCATCATGCATCCACGATGGGCAGCACGCATGCCGAACCTCATCCAGATTCACTCCTTCACCAAGACCTACGGAATACCGGGCTTACGACTGGGCTACATCACTGCACATGCCGCACTGACAGCTCATCTGCGCCGCTTCCTGCGTCCTTGGAGTGTATCGGCATTGGCTGTCGAGGCTGGCAAGTTCCTGCTGCGCAATGACGAGTTGCGCTGTACGCCCGACCTGAACGAGGCCTGTCGGTTGTGCGACATGCTGCAACAGATTGACGGCATTCTCACGCAAGAGACGCAGACCAACTTCATGCTTTGTCAGTTTGAGTCCGAACACACTGCCGCACAACTGAAGGACTACCTGGCCCACCAGCACCATCTGCTCATTCGCGATGCCTCCAACTTTCGCGGACTCACCGCCCGCCACTTCCGCATTGCCGCCCAGACGCCAACAGAGAACGATGCTTTGGTCAGCGCTATACAAGAATTTGTTTTAATACATCAACAGGAATTACCATGAATTGCCAGCTATTTTTCATAAATATTATTCTTGATAATTCATGTTTAATTCATGATAATTCATGTTCACTGATTCTTCACTCTTCACTCCTAATAGGCTGGTTCCTCGACCTGTTCTTGGGCGACCCTGCATGGCTGCCCCATCCCGTAGTGGGCTTTGGCAAGATGATAGCCTTTGGCGAGCGTCGTCTGAACAAAGGGACACACCGCAAACTGAAGGGTGCCCTCATGGCCATCGTCTATATAATAGGGGTATTTGTTGCCACGTGGTTCCTGCGCACCCAATTAAGCATTATGCATTATGCATTAAGCATTGTCTTCGACGTAGTCGTCATCTTCTACTGCCTGGCAGGTACCACGCTCATCCGTGAGGTACGCCAGGTATTCCTGGCTGTCGACCGTTCGTTGGAAGAAGGGCGCAGACAGGTGGCACGCATCGTAGGTCGCGACACCTCAGCACTCTCTGCACAAGAGGTTCGCACGGCCGCCTTGGAGACGCTTGCCGAGAACCTCAGCGACGGCGTCATTGCCCCACTCTTCTGGTACATGCTCTTGGGAGTCCCTGGCATGATGGCGTATAAGATGGTCAACACCCTCGACTCCATGATAGGCTATAAGACCGACCGCTACCGCGACTTCGGCTGCTGGGCAGCACATATCGACGACATCGCCAACTACATCCCCGCCCGTCTCACCGCCCTGCTGATGATCCTTTCTAGTTTGGTAAGCATCAACAACAATGGCGGTAGCAAATTCTTCATTCTTCATTCTTCACTCTTCATTTTCGTCCGCAAATACGGACGAAATCACGCCTCACCCAACAGCGGCTACCCCGAAGCTGCCCTGGCAGGCATCCTTAACTGTCGCTTCGGTGGTCCCCACTATTATTTCGGCCAACTGTTTGACAAACCCTATATCGGCACCAACGACCGCCCGCTGACCACCGACGACATGAAAACTGCCGTACGAGTGAATCGCACGGCAGAGGTGCTGATGGTCTTGTTTACCCTTGCAGTGTCTCTGTTCATTTAAATGGTAGACCAGCGTTTAGATGCAACCTGCCGAGACGTCGCCCTTCAGATGTCACTCACCAGTGGCATTCTGTGAGACAATATGTTTTTAATGGTAAATTGCTAAAAACGGAGGAAAAAACAGAGAAATAGCAGTTATTTCAAGAAATTTGTACTATCTTTGCAAAAAAATCAGCTCACATTGAACGTCGTTTCAAAATAAATGCTTATCTTTGCATCGTGACGGATAATCCGTCGCAGACATGACATTGGAAGCGTTTAGCTTTCTCCATAGTGATGAACTTGGACACTCATCTGAAAGAAATGGAGTTAGTTCGGCGTACTTCCCTTGGTAGTGATGATATAGGTATATCCTATCATCATACAAGGGTGTGAGCTGTTTTTCTAATCTATTATCCAGGCTGTCCAAGGCCTATCACTAGGGTTAGCGATAGGCTCACACTTTTTTTGGTTGGGGCTAATCTATGAAACCTAAAATAATAAAATGATTGATGATTCTTTGAAACTTGAAACTTGGGATGAAACTGACTGGCAATATATTCAAGGATTAAGTCAGTCTGTTGAGTCTGTAAAAAGACAATATATCCGTGATTTGCGAGATGAAAAAAAGAAATACCATATAGAACGTATTTTTTCATATGAGTTGTATCATAAATGGAGTCAAAACCTTTCTAAAGTAGCCAATAATCCAAGTAAGCTATTTTTGAATGCTGAATTAACCAAGCACTATAATCATAAGGAGACGTTTCCAGACTTCGTTTTACATGGAGATTATACGAATCAAAACAAGCAATTTATCATATGTGAGGTTAAATCTTCAAGGAATTATGTAAACGACAATGCTCTGAAAAAAGATATAAAGACCTTGATGAATGGAATGTCAAAGTTGGGATACCACTGTGGTGTGTTTATTTATTTGGGCAGTGAAAGATCAACAATTGAACAGAGAATAGAGCGAATTAAAGCTAAAACTAAGGACGTCCATTTTAAAATTCTTTTAATCAAAGTTATAGATTATAATAAAGTAGATTATACGATTCTTTAATATCAGAAATAATGAGTAATGCTGTATATAAACATTTAAAGCCTGTTATAAGTTTAGTCCAAAGTTAGATTATTAAGGTATGAGCATATTTGATAAGAAATCAGGTGATAGCAGAAAGAGTCATACGATCCTTTCCACTCTCAAAAATAATGAGAGTGGTCGCTTTTTGGTGTGGAAACTTCCTGAGGAGGACTTTAATGATAAGTCTGTTTTGATAGTAAACCCAGGAGAAGAAGCTATTTTTGTACACAATGGCGTCATTGTTCAGACATTTGTTAATGGAAGGTATGAGTTGAGTTCAGAAAACTATCCTTTCATATCAGAACTGAGGAATATGATGACGGGTGGAGTTAGTACATTCACCTGTAAGGTGTATTTTGTGGCTCTTAATCAGAGTCATGAAATCCTGTGGGGAACAGATTCTCCAATAAAAGTGCGCGATGCTGTACAAAAGATAGTAACGAATGTGTTGGCTAGAGGTAGCTATCGTGTTTCTATCGAGAGCGCAGAGGATGGGGCCTTACTAATGAAAAAACTGATTGGGTTTGGAACTACTTTCTTTAGCGCTGAGAATCTTGAAGTTTATTTTGGAAGGCTTTTCCAACAGTATATTAAGTCTCACCTTACCAAAGTTCTCTCAGAAAGTGATGAAGAATTGCTAATAGCTGCTTCACATATGGAGACCTATGCAGAAGAAATAACCCCAAAGATTAAGGATACTTTATCTGAGTTTGGATTAACGCTAAACGCGTTTGCTATTTCAGGAATGGATGTTCCAGATATTAGCCAAGATCCTAACAGAAGACTTATAGAAGAAGGCTATGCCAAACAGCGTGAACTTGAAATTATGGGCCAAAATTATGGTAAGATAAAGGGGGTTGATATTCTTACCAACGTCAGCCAAAATCCAAGTTCTGGAGGATTGGCTGGTGCAGGAGCAGGTATTGTTGCAGGTGTTGAAGTAGCTAAATCTATTTCCAAATTGACTGATTCTGTTTTTGGTGATAGCTCATCAAAAACTCCAAAGCTGGAAGATGATGTAGAACGTCTTTCAAAATTGAAACAGATGTTAGATATGCAATTAATCTCTCAGGATGATTATGATAAAGTAAAGAATGAAATACTCAAGAAAATGATAGGTTGATATGATACGAACAGGATTGATGAAAATACTAATGTGGACTATTGTCCCCATTGCTTTTACGCTCATATTTTTCGCTACTATTAATTATGATAATAGTAGGACATGGTTAAGTCTTGCATTTGTCTGGATAGCCTATATAATAGCATCGGCTACTTGCTTGTTTAATAGGAGTAAGCAATTATCTGTTTTAAATTGGACCATGTATTACTGTGCTGCGGTATATTTCGTGGTAGAACTTGTTGCTGCTGTTGTGTTTCTGTATGTATATCCTGGATATCCAAAATGGTCATTTGCTGTTCAGTTGTTGTTGCTAGTTGTATTTGTTCTAGTCTTTGGACTCTCATATATATCCAATGAAAAGACAGAAGAGCAAATGCACGAGTTCATTGATAATAATTCGAGAGTTAAACAATGGAGGGCAAAGGTTGCATTAATGCAAATGAACAATCCGTCAAAGAATTTAAAAGAACTAATAGACCTGCTTAGTATTACTCCTGTAATGAGTTCGCCAGAAGTAGCTTCTATAGATGATGAAATATCCGCTATGATAGAATCTGGCACACCCAATGTTACTCAGATTTTCAATAAAATAAACGAAAGAAATAGTATCCTGAAAGCCAATAATTAAGTGATATGAAGAGCCTCAAATTTCCTTCTTTAGTTTTTGTAGAAAACAAACAAGAAATTGACCAATACGTTAATGCGTGTTTTTGTGTGATTAATGAACTTAATCCAAATGAATTCTTGCAATATTTCAACAATTCATTAGAGCTATATGAACGAAACTACATTATTTCATTTTCGTACAAATTAGGGTGTAAATACTCAAACTTATTAAATGATGATATTGTAAATGGCGAACTATCAAAGAAAATAGATGTTCGTTCCAATTTGATGAGTACAACATTAGAACGTGTAAAGTATTACAACTATGATAAACATACCTCATTTATACCAGATTTTGTAATTCATACAAATGAACCAAACAGGAAATTAGCTCCAGATACTCAGAAGCTTATTATGGAAGCTAAGACTACTCCATATCTGACAAAAAAGGGATTTTATTGGGATTTTTTCAAGCTTAATGTCTATCTTAACAAATTGAAATATCGTAATGCTGTATATTTTATATTGAATACGCCCAAAGATAAAGTAGAGATGCTGTTGACATCATATTTTAGCAAACACTATTATTATGACAAAAAACAGACACATCGTTTTTCGTTTATAATCCAGGAGAGTATAAATAGTGTCCCACAAATATATAAACTTCAAAAGAAATAACTATACGAATTATGGCAAATTTAAACCAATTGAAATGTCCTAGTTGTGGAGCAACTTTAAAACAGAGTTTTCCTGATCAGTTGATTGTAGAGTGTCCGCATTGCCACCAACAGGTAATTAATACATACGCATATAAAAATGCAAATGTAGGCGATGAACCTCGTATTTTAGAATTTAATTTCGAGGTTAAAGATGTTGTAAAGTTCATGGTGGACGAAATTTCCAATGATCAAAGTGTTCCAACTGACATCTTTGATAAGATGAGAATAACATCAACAAAACGGTTTTATGTTCCAATGTATATTTTTGAAGGAACATTTCGTGCACCATGGACATCGGAAATTGAAAGGCAAGAAAAAAGACAAAGAATAAACCGTGAGGGCAAAGTAGAAGATTATTATGAGACATTATATGACCCTCGCAACGGTGAAGCAGTTGGTAATTTTTCTTTCAATAGTATGCCATCAAAAGAGTTGAATGATTTAGGATTGGATATTAATCAACTTCAATATTTATCAATTAATGCAGCATCTCTACCTCAATTTTCAACAATCGAGATAGATAATAAAGATATCGAAATAATGACACCTTCTGGTAATTCCGAATCAGTATGGTGGGAGAGTGGAGAATCTGGTGGGGCTGAAATTGGTATTCATGCTGCTTATAGACAAGCACCTGGGCGTATTACTAGCTGTTCTGCAAGTTGTGAATTGAAGAAAACATCATTTGTTTATATACCTATATGGATGATAGAATACTTATATGATGGAATAACATATCATTATATTTCTTATGCTGAACAAAATAATGTTAGGACAAGTCCAAAAGGTGGTGAAGTATCTGCTCAACCAACAGAAGAGCAACAAATTGTTTTGGATAAATATGAAAAAAGAGATGGCATAATTTCGAACATACGCAATATTGGATGTTTGGGAATTATACTGATAGGATTTATTGGTTGTTGGAAAATGGATAAGTATAAATCAGAACACTATCTAGATTTTGATTATAATGGTGAAGACGGGGGCACTTTTATGTGGAAGATGTTCTTTGTCGGTATAGTATTGCTTATTATAATTAAAATCATTAGATATCTATTTAGACGCAAAGATGGCATTGATAATATAGAAAATGATATTGCAAACAGAACGAATATATTACAGAATGAAGCAGATAATTATAGGCATGAAACAGGAAAAGTTTTTTTAAATAACTATGTTGGGTTACAAGATCAATCATATTTTGGCAACTCTGCTGAAGCAGAATTTGCAAATCCCACTCCATTATATGATGCGAATCCTTCAAAGACAAAGACATGCGTTCGATGTAGTAAACAAATAGATGTTCACCATATGTACTGTAGATATTGTGGCGCAAAACAGAACTAATTGCTAATCGTATATGAAAGAGTGTATTAACTGTAAAGCTATTCTCGAGGATGACGAGTTGTTCTGTCACGAATGTGGCACAAGACAAGAAGAGATAGCAGAGGTTCAGAATAATGAATCACAAGAACCTCAGGGAAAGAAGTGTATCCATTGTGGAGAAGAAATAGAGTTGGACAGCATGTTTTGTCCTTTCTGTGGGAAGCTATTGGAAGATGAACAGGAAGAAGATATACAGTCATCTCAAGAATCAGAACAAATAGAAGAAACTCCTAAACTAGAGCCAGAGCAGGAAACTCAAACGGATTCGGAAGAAGCAACGTATGAATGGCAGGAGGAAGAGAACCATTCAAATAAGATACGTATCTATCTTGCAATAATACTAGTTTCTGTCATAATAGGAGGAATCGGTCTATATCTAGGCAGGAGTAATGAGGAATATAAAGAAGAAACAGTTGATACAGATATCATAGATGATGGCGGAGAACCTCTAAAATACGAAGACTTCTTAGTATTATACGACGCTCTGCAAGATAAACAAGAAGGTTGGTATAAAATGCCATCTAAAGAACTTATTGATAAATATGAACTAGAAGTGGAAGAATGGTGCCAACCACAATTTTCTGCCGTCAAGCGTGTAATAGGTAAAAACATTGTTCAAAATGAGGATGGAAATCCATTGGCAAATGGAACTCATGCTTGGTGCTTTTATTGGGAAACCAGTGAAAACGACCCTCAACTGTATCTGTATTTTTATGACATAAATGACTACAAAGAATTTATTGCAAGCGCAAAGAAGTTTGGTCTGATAGAAGTGTTGCAACCAGCTGAGTATGATGAAGGATACGAAAACGTAATCTATGCAGTAAAGAAACGAATTAGCGGTAATAAAAGACCGATTGTCAAGTATAATGATCGCAGTAATTTTGAAGCGATAGGACCTTTCGTGATTATTGGTGACTGTTCTATTAAATTAGGTTTTGGCGGTTTAGAAGGCTTTGTAATTGAGGAGGATTCCGTAATGGTGGATGAAGAGAGCGAAAATGAACTAAACAATGATGTGCCATTAGAAGAATCTGAATCTCAGTCGATGAATACCCATGAGAAAGCACAGAATACGGAAAGAACTCACTCCCAAGATGCACAGGAGTTCGCTGCTTATTACCTTTATGGAACTGAAAAGGATTTAAAGCGAAATGGTATCCTTTCTAACGATGGAGCATTGCTCGAAAACCATAATAAGGACTATTTTACGAAAATTGATACCCGTGTTGATAATGTAATAAAACTATATTCCCCATCAGCAAAGCTTATAAGTTCACATTCCCCTAATAGCTATACATTGACAACAGATGGAAACGGGCAAAGTGTTTTGAAGATAAGTAATCCTCAGTCTTTTTGGAGAAATAGTAAATATCTTGTGGTGTTGATAAAATAGTTTCCTTTATTCTTGCCTTATTTCAATTTCACCTCCGTTATATCCAAATATGTTAGAACCAATGTATCTTACAGTGGGTGGTATAGACAGGTGTATGGGAATTAGGCAGAACGCGAAAGCGAAGTCGGAAATAACCTCAACACCATCAGGTACTCTGTACTCTGGCTCATAATAATCTGCTTTAGTGTATAACAGAGTCTTTCCGTCTAAACTATAGGCTACATGGTGTTCGTCTACGTTACACGGAGTCTCTTCAAACAATTCAGATTCTTCCTCTTCTTCAGTTTGCTGAAGAGTATCAAGTTCTTCTTGACGTACTCTCTTGCGAACATCAGCAACAGTTTTGTTGATGTCGATGGGCATATACCAACAGTCAACATCGATGCTCACAAAGGAAAGCGATTGCATGAGAAGGGCCATGTCGAATGTGTTGTCTGCATGGAATGACACCTTTCCATCTTCATGTGTTATAAAATTAAGGAAGAAGAACAGGTAGCATGTTGTTGCCAAGCTATATTTTTCAACCTCTTGGGGAGAGTCTGTTATATGAAATGATAGAGTCATGGATAGTATTTCGTCATCCTTTGCAGTTACAATGAATTCACCACGAACGCTTACAAGGAAACCATAGTTCTGCTTATAAAGTATTGCAAGTTTTTGATTGACACGTTCTTCTAATACCTGCTCTGTTATGATGGCGTGCTGTTCCCCATCTGGGATTCTTTCGACACTAACTATTTTCTTCTCCATAAATTGATGGTTTAATATTTCTCAATCTCAGTAACTTCTTTCGTTTCACCACAGACCAAACATCGCACATGGACAATAGGACCTCCCAATAATGTGGGTATAAACGAAACGCCAAACTTCTCTGTTACTTTAGAACGGCAACTTGCATGCTCGTTAATAAACTCTCTGATTCGGTCTGACTCCACTTCAGTTGTTTCAAAAGAAAATGTTTTAGATGATTTTTTCATAATACTATGCTTTGATTTTTGGCAAAGGTACAAATACCTGAAACAGAATTGCAAGGTTTTTTCTGGCGTTAACATTATTTTTAACAGATGGAGAGTAATAATGGATATTTATGCTACGGGGAGTGGCAGAAGATGGAAGATAGGAGATGAAAAAGCAAGATCTGTCCCATGTTCCACTTGTCCAGACAGGATAATCGCGAAAAACTATTAACCTATTAACATAGCATGCCTCAAACCCTTTATACATCGGGGTTTGAGGCATGTTAAATGATGCTCCATCTATTATCGTTCATTTAACCAACACGGTGAAGTGCACCCCAAAAAGAGAAATAATTAAGAAAAATGCTGTCACAGTCACACATAATACTCAGTAGTACAGGGTGTTAGATGTGACACCTGTTTTTGTTGGGGTACTCATAGGAGCCCCGGAAAATCATTTTTGATAGGTCACAAACGGGCCTGTGACATTTACTTTATATAAACCAAGGGACTGGTACTGAAGTGAACCCAGAGACACCAATAACAAGAGAAGAATACGAAAGCAAAAGATAATGATGTTATCGCAAAATACTAAGGAACTCGTCAATATCTACAACCTCTATTTTGGGGAAGGGGATGTTGCGGAGAACATCATAATGGTGGTCTTGGGTTACAATGTATTTTGCATTGGCTTTGAATGCACAATCTACGAACTTGTCATCATCAGGATCTGCCGTGATAAGATGAAGATGGTAATAGACTTGCACCATCTTTGTATTTGGCAAATCGAGCAAAGCCTTGATAATGTTGGATGCGATTTGTGGCCCAACTTTCTGGGTAAGGATTTCTTCGTATTCGGCCAAAATGTCATTGGAAATACAAAGCGTATATTTCCCATCAACGAAATCTCGCCAGATGGGATAATATTGGCTGCGACGCGAAAGAGACATCAGCAGACAGTTGGTGTCAAGAACGATGTTCATCATTGCTTGTAAGGTGTGCGCATGTGCTCGTTTTTCCATTCGTTGATGGTGTCATCGTTGATTTTGCCTTCATCCCAAAGACAATCGATGGCATCCTCTGCCTGTTTAGCGAAATACTGGCCAAGCAAACGACGAATGTCTTTCATCTCTGACTCAGATTTGACTCTGGAAATAAGCTCCAACATCTCAATCTGGAATGGGGTGAATGGGGTTGACTGTAAATTTACTGCATCCATATTCAATCTAAATTATATGTTTTCTTTGGCTGCAAATATACGATAAATGTGCGATATATGCAAATAAATCAGTAAAAACTTAAATTTAAGCCATCAAGGACTGGCACCAGTTTCACCCTATTTGCATAACAAAAGTAGAAGAATAAAAAAATCTATTAACCTATTTATTTAACATGCCTCAACCCCTTTACATCGGCATTTGAGGCATGTTAAATGATGCTCCATCTATTATCGTTCATTTAACCAACACGGTGAAGTGCACCCAAAAGAGAGAAATACGAAGATAGGCTGCATCTCGGTAATACAAAGAAAAACATGTTTTCCTTTGGTATTTCGCTCTATTTGCACTATCTTTGCACGCAGAAAGCGTGCGAAATTGCTCACCCTCGGCAAAATGAGCAAGCTCTTCTACCCTCGCTTCATCGCAATTTTGTATGTCCGTCTGTCTCATGTGAGGTACCTGTCACCTGTTTCAATGGAATGTCTGGAACCAAGCGTTCTGCTGGAATGCAAGGAAGGTCCGTTTATTGAACATGAGGTAGATGGCATATTGGAGATAAAAAAATAAAGTACAGACTATAGATGAAAAAGATATTATTCCTG
>Ga0310691_10005872_pt1 | contig 13254 bp, 7 predicted proteins | sample 176DNAGHGlowgp2_FD_203887 | JGI IMG/M metagenome (GOLD analysis project Ga0310691, IMG submission 203887) | Sheep rumen microbial communities from Palmerston North, Manawatu-Wanganui, New Zealand - 1766 DNA GHGlow gp2 (v2) (version 2) | ecosystem: Host-associated > Mammals > Digestive system >... | reverse complement strand
AATAGATTCTTTTTTGTACAAGAATTACCATGACATTCAGTAAATTCAGTATCATAACCATAGCTTTCCAGGATTTCTGCTATAGTTTGCATCTCATTCATTGTAATCTTACGCTCAGACTCTTTGATTACACCGATATTGCGATCATTTGTATCACAAAAAATCACCACATGGAGTGTTTGGGCTTTTAGCAGAGACTGAAAACAAAGCATGCAGCTCAGCAATGTTAACTTTAAAGTATTCATATTATCATTTCTTATTTATGTATAATTCAACAAAATACTTACAAAATCGTTCAAATAATTTTGCGTCAGCATAATTGTATTTAAATTGTAGTTTTCCATCATAAATAATACACCATGAGCGATCAGATAAAGAAATTATAACACTCGCCAACTTCTTTTTATTTCCAATAAACTCAAATTCTAGTATTGGGATGTAAGGTGCTTCTATGGATATTATCTCTTCAGAATAGCTTTGTGCATTACTCAAAAGAAGATATTGAAAAACTGCTATTTGGTCTGTTTGTAGATTACATAGTAGCGTATCACGAACATATCCTTTAATTGGTTGAACATCCCCCTTCTTGATCTCTTGTTTATGTAACAGGTGATAGCATCGAACCTTTTTGGGAGAGAATAAAGTTTCGGTAAGGCTATTACTCAATTCTTGTTTGATGAGGGAATCTAATTGCATCCATTCTTCGCACGCCACTTTTTTCTTGCCAAATGGTGGCAAAGCACAGGCTGTAAAACTCAAGCTCATAATCAGAGTTGAAATTAATAAAAATTTTGTTTTCATAATTTATAATATTAAAAGTCTTGTGCAACAGATAAATATAGAGTCAAATGTGTTGATTTAATATCTTTATATGGATATGAAGAACCATTGTCTATAGTGAAATCCTGATTAAATAAATTATAATTATCTAATTCTGCCCCAAAAGTGAAAGAGAGTGTCTCAAATCTAGCTCCTAAGGCAAAAGAAGTCGTCATGCCATTATTAAATTGTTTTTTTTCATTCTCATATGGAGCCTTGCATTTAAAATTATAATTATAGGCTGTTCCAATTTCCAAAATAGGACTCCACCCAGATTTTTCTAATAAATTAATGAATGGTGTCACACGTATGCCAATACCCGGTCGTATATAATTTAATCTAAATTTTGACCATTCTTCACCATCTGGATTAAGAAGAGCTTCAAATTGTCGATGTTGATAAGCGCAAGAGATATAAACGCCAAATGGTGACAATCGAGGTTGCCAGCCAAATTTGAATCCATATTGGAAATTGCGAAACATATCCTTAGCCTTAAATCCCCAATAACTACCATTATCTAACTTTATCTTTCCCTCATCGTTTTTAAGTTTTAATATATCAAATCTTAAAGTTCCATTTAGGTTATTGTAATCCTCAAGAGCTGTAGATACAATTCCATTGATCAGAATCGTAGGAAGTTGCAAGTATACGCTGGACCACAAATTTGTGGAACCACCATAAAGATTGAAAAAGAAATCACCCTGTGCAGAACAAAATGAAGTTTTTCCCCACAAAAAGACCAAAAGAATACCTAACCTAAAGTGTTCTTTTATACAAACAAAACTATTGCCCGAAATCCATTCTTGACTGTTTTTTTTCATTTTTCTTCCTATTTAGTATGATACACATCTTTGTCTTGGCGTATATACCCACACTAACTCTCAGAAAGAAAAAGCGTGGAGATCCGACTTTGTTGCCCGTTCCACGTCTTGAGGCCTTCGCATTGCCCGATGTAGTTGAACGAGCAACGCGAAACCCACGCCGATGTTTTATTATAATGTATTCTGTTGACCAATCCCTATAACATTTTAATTAATGTATATAGGACAGATAACAGAGATGCTTATAAAAACATCCCATGAGCATCTACCGTTGCTATGTTCGTTGACTACATCTGAAAGTTGCGAAGTTTCAAGACGTCAAGAACAAGCGCCTAAGTAAACGCCTATCGATATATAGCGACCCTCAGGCCCAGCCCTCCTCGGTTGGATTTGCATGACAACTGCACACAAGGTACAGTACTGCTCGTCCGTCTTCGGCTCGGCGTGGGATGTCTTGACATTTTGGCAGTTCAGAGCACGTCTGAGATGCCCAAAGAGGCTCAAAACTTCAAGAGTCGCCGCAAAGTTATAAAAAGGTTTTGGAAACGGCCAAATAAAATTTAAGTTTTTTGTAAAGAAAGCACAAATTTGTTTAAATGATGGACAAAAACAGTTGCAAAGCAACGAAACAACGGAATTATGAAGGCACAAACACAACGTGATGTGCCACGGATGGATAATCACGGATGGAATATGGAAGTTTCGTCTATTTGTATATGTGCTTTTATTCGTAACTTTGCGCAAATATCTTCATGCGATGCATGAGCTTATAAGCGGCACCATCAACGAGAAGTCCAGCGCGGCCTCCTAAAACACATGGACTATATCGAACATATACAGAGGCACAGACTTTGAAATAGAAATGAGAAGAAAAAATCGAATAAAAAAGTGACTTGGAAAGGATAAAAGACAGGTAAAACAAGCTCAAAAAGAAGCGGATTTAGAGAAAACTGATAAAAAAATGAGAACTTTTCTTGGAACTATCGGAAAGAAGGCCTACACTTTACAGCGTGAGAGGAGAAACCAAGTAGAGCCACGATGTGCGGAACAGTGGCATCTGCGTGATGATGAGGGTTGGAACTACAGGGCAAGGTGCAGTCCAAGGCGGTTGCGCCGGCGGCCAGGTGTCTTTAATCTGGATTCCGACTTCCCGTTTGTGTTCTTTGCTTTCATTGGTTGTTGTTGTTTAGGCTTTTCGGACTTTCCAGTCTTTCCGGATATTCTGGAGTTTCCGGAGTTTCCGGATATTCCGGATATTACGGGTTATCTGGTTATTCCCGCCCTCGCTAAAATCTGCTTTAGGCGCGCATTTTCCTGACGCAGGGCTGCTATCTCTGCGGCCTGCCGCGCGATTATCTCACGCTGCGTCTCGCGCTGTCCCAGACGCGCGGCCGTCATGCGCTCGCGAATGCCGCCTTCGGTGGTGAATTCGCGGTCTCTTCGCTCTAAATATTTGGCCATTGCCTTATCCACCTGATGACACAGGCAGATGGCCATATTGGCCAGTTCTTCATCTGTCATGCGAGATGTCAAAGGCTGGTAGTCGTCCCAAAGCGTATGCTCTTGGCAGAAACGGTGCAGACGGTCAAAGCGTTCGTTCTTGCCGAACCACTCCTGCAAGCCCTTACGCTTCAGATAATCCTGATAATCCTCCAACAGCTCCTGATTGCTGCCGCGTGCTATGCCCAGCAGTTTCAGCTCCGTCTCCGTGGACGTCTGACCGTCCGTGCTCCCCTCTGCGATATTCTGTTTCGTGCTGCGAGCAGCCTGAACCATCTGATCTACAGTGCGGTCGCCATAATGCGGCAGAAAACGCTGACAAAACACCTGTGTCAGCTGGTACAGCACATCACTACGCTGAAAAAAACGCAACTCCGTATAGACCACAGGCTTGCGCATCACGCTGGCCGTTCCGTCCTCGTAGTGGCGGATGCGGGGCTGTTTGGGCTGTGTGAAACCCTTCTCTTTAGGAACTTGGTCTGAGGCCATATTTATCTCGTTATGTTTATTCTGAAGTTGTTGTTCGTCACCATGATTCAACACCTGTTGCCGCCATCCTCTGCATTAAGCAGGTTCACAGCGTGAAGCGTAGTGCCTGAGTCAGCAAAGAAATCTCTTTTCATTCGGCGGCAAAGATAAGTTTCTTTTGCGAAAGACAGCAAAAAAGCAGTGACGAATTATTGAGCGAAGGCGAAAAATAATATATGTTTCAGTTGGCGAATTTGGGTTTCAGTTCGTCGGGGGACTGGTTGGTGAAGAGGTTCACGGGGGGCTCGTCCTTATCGTAGAAGTCGCGAATCTGGTCGGGGGTGAGGGTGATGGACGGACGGAAGTCCTTACTGCTCATATACCGCAGGATGGCGTAACGCATCTGACGGGCAACGGGACGGCTGTCCAGATTGTTGGTGATGTCCATGGTGGTCATGATGAGACGGCCGGAGAGGACGTTGGCCTCTATGAGCATACCGAGTTTGCGGGATATGTGCCAGGTGTCGATGGGCTGAATCGGAGGCTGGTAGTCCGCGGGCAGTTCGGAGAGGTTCATCACCTGAGCGCGGTTGAGCAGTTCCCACCAGTTGAGGTTGGCCCAGTCGTCCGTGGGGAAATTGCGGAAGAGGGGGTGCTCGCGGTCTATGACGGCGCCCGTGGTGTGGGGCGGCTTCATCTTGAACCACGAGGTGTTCCAGAAGACGGGCAGATACTGCTGTTTCACGGCTGCCCCGTAACGCACCTTACCCGCTGCGGTGAGCAGCACGGTGCCGCCCTTGCGCAAGGTCTCTATGGCTTCGTGGGTGAGAGTTGAGGCAATTGAAGGCCCCTCTCCGACTCCCCCCGTGGGGGGGAGAGAACCCGTGGGGGGGAGGGCGGAGGGATAAACCCAGAGGTCGTAGGAGTTGGTGATGACGTTGTCGGCGCTGAGACAGAGGCGGAAACGGCGCGGGAGACTGCGGCCGCCGAGTGTGAGGGAGTCGAACGGGAGGGTGATGTGTCCGAGGGTGTTTATTTTGTTCAGCGGGATCTTCGCGGTGAGGAAGGAGTCCTGACGGCAAACGGTGCTGTCTTCATTCAGAAGTTTCCAACGCACTTGTGTCGGTTTCAGCGGCGCGAAGGCGTTATAAAGGAGGATGTCGGCGGAGAGGGTCTCGCCCTGGGTATAGACGAATCGCGGCAGAGCTGCCATGATGACTACGGGGCCGCAGGACTCGCGCCACTGGCGGGCAGTGATGTACCCCTTCTCGCGCCAGAAAGCGTTGAGGACGCCCACGAGGGCTGTGCCCTGGCCGCTGTAGTCGTTGAGTCCGAGTAGCTGGAAGCCGGTGTATCCGGGCGTGCGCAGGTTACGCTCCATCTCGAGTTTGTAACAGAGAGCCTGCAGATGGCCGCTGGCCATAAGGAAGTCGCGGGCGCGGGAAGACATCCCGTTTTTCTCCAGCAGGTCGGCGAAGATGTCGAAGTTGAGGGCGCGGTAGGCTCCGGTGTATTGCCGGCGCTCGTCGAGGTCGGGGAAAGCGCACCACTGGCCCTGTTCGTGGCTGATGTAGGGGGAGGTGTTAACCATTGAACATTGACCATTGACCATTGACCATTGAGGCCCCTCTCCGGTTCCCCCCGTGGGGGGGAGAGAACCAGTGCGGGGGAGAGAACCCGTGGGGGGGAGGGCTGGACGGAAGTTGCGGGGGATGGTGATTTCGTCGATGTAGGTGTCGAGGGTTTGGGGCGGACGGTTGAAGTTCAGGCCGCGGGCGCCGCCTTTCACGTGGTAGTCGCTGCCGACGTCCCACTCCCATCCGCCGCCGACGCTGGCACCACAGTAGATGCGGCGGGAATCGGTCTTACGCCAATAGTCGCACCAGTTGGCGGTCCACTCGGTCCACCGACCGGCGGGTTCGTTGCCGGAGGCCATCATGCAGAACGAGGGGTGGTTGCCATAAGCCTCGACCATGCGCTTTGTTTCCTCCATGAGATATGTGTCTATGGTCATGCCGTTGCCCAGTTTAACTCCATGGTTAGGCCACGAGGGGCCTTCAGGTTGCAGATAGATGCCGAGCCTGTCGGCAGCACAGAAGGCGGCTTCGGGCGGGCAGTAGCTGTGGAAACGGATGTGGTTGAGGCCGTACTCCTTGCATTTCTTCATGATGCGAACCCACTCTGCCTCGTCTGTGGGCGGATAACCCGTAAGGGGGAAGACGCAGTTCTCCACGGTGCCGCGCAGATAGATTGGGTGGTCGTTGAGGATGATGTCGCGCCCGCGGACGCTAATCTCGCGCATACCGAACTGAGTCTCGTATTCATCATCACCAGCATATACCTTGAGCTGATAAACAGCTGGCGAGAACTCATCCCACAGCTGCATCTGGTTTCCCATGTTGAGAATAAGGGTAATGCGGCTGCGCAGAGCTTCAACCATGCGACTGGTGACACGGATGGGCTTGCCCGTTTTGGGGTCGCGGCATACGGCCTCGGCCTTTACGAAATAGTCCCAAAGAGGCAGCAGACGGAAGCCGTTGGTGTGGTTTTCGAGCGTCACGACCACCTTGGCCTGCCGCTTATGGATGTCGGGATAGACCTCGACGTGGCGAATATTCAGTTTGTGCGGACGGCCCTGCAGCTCCACACGCCCCACGATGCCGTTCCAGTTGCCCTGAGTCTGGTCAGTGACGCTGTGGGAGTCCTGCCCCACCCCGACATTCTCTATGCCGTTATACACACAGATGGAGATGTCGTTGCGGTGGCCCGGGTTGATATAATCCGTGACGTCATAGACATGGGGTGCGGAGAGGCTGTTGCGGTGCCCCACCTTATGTCCGTTGATATAGGCGAAGGTCTCTATATGGGGGCGTTCCAGGAAGAGGGTGATGCGCTCTCGCTTCCAGCTCTTCGGCACATAGACAGAGGTGCGGTACCAGGCGGGACCTACGTAGCGGTGTGTGGGCGTGAGGAAGAAGGGGAACTTCACGTTGTCATCGCGCCGGTACTGTTCCATCCATGGGTTGAAATAATAGCTGGAATCGTACGTAGAACCGGTCCACTCGGTGCGTACCGTGACGGGAAAGCCCTTGTGCTCAGCGACCATAGAACCGGGAATGGGCATCTGGTCGTTGAAGTGGAGCGAGTCACCCAACGAAAGCTCCCACACGCCGGTGAGGTCAATGACTATCTGCGCAGGGAGGGGACTACAGAGGAGGAAGAAGAGGAGAAAAAGAAGGGACCCACCCCCCTGCGCCTCCTTTGTAGGGAGGGGAGTAAAATGAGGACAGCAGGACGCTATCAATTTACGGAACAAATTATTCAAATTAAACGAATTTTTATTAAACAACGGATTACACGGATTTAACGGATTTAGATAAATGCATAATTCATAATGCATAATGCATAATTAAGAATGCATTATTGGCAGGACGCTATCATTTAAAGGAACACGAATTATCACGAATTAAACGAATTTTTATTAAACAACGAAGTAAACTAATTATTTTTCAAACAACGGATTACACGGATTACACGGATTTAGATAAATGCATAATTCATAATGCATAATGCATAATTAAGAATGCATAATTGGCAGGACGCTATCATTTAAAGGAACACGAGATTTGTCGAAGACCCACGACCTTGGGAGTAATGTTCAGATAATTAACCATCGCGCAAGCCTGATTCGTACAATTAACTTTGTTGATTGTACTCCCGCTCGGCAGACTGAAAGCAAGCTTTCGTATGCTCTCGCTTATTCGTACAATTCGTATGATTCGTGTTCAAAAACTAAGCATCGCGCAACCTCTTTTACTTTTTACTTTTTACATTTTACTTTTTACATTTTACTTTTTACATTTTACATTACTCAGTATGTTACCGACTCGGTGTGGGAGCCGACGTAGCGGCGGTCGAGCTCCTTCTCGTCACGCGGATAGTCGTGTTCATCCTGTCCGCACTCAGAGCAGCGGTAGATGTCGTCCCAGATCTTGACGTGATAGAGCACTTCGTAGTCATGCATACGATAGGTATCTGTGGTCTGCGAGTGGTTCTGCACGTTGGTTTTGTAAGAGCTCACCACACTGCCGCCACGAGTAACGGTGTTCTGTGTCCAAGTCTGCCAACGGTCGGTGACGCTGGAGAGCAGCTTGCCACGTTTGGTCTCGGTGCGCCACTCGTCATATTCCTGATGCAGGGTGCGGGTCTCGAACGACATGGTGTTGAGGCGGCGGCAGCCGATGCAACGGGTGTGCGGATGGGTGTTGAGCACCATCGTGGTTATGGCCCAGGCGAAGGGGAAGGCAAAGAAAGCGGCCGGGAAGACAAACCACCAGTAACTGCCCCAAATCAGTATCATAACGCCCCAGGCGTATGCTCCCAAGATGCCTATTATCGAGAGCAATACGGTCAGGACGGTGTCGCTCAGAGGATAATAGACATAACGGTAATGAATGAGGAAGGCGGCCAGGAACATCGGGATATATCCGATGAAGGCTTGCCAGAGCAGTCCGAAGAAGCCATAGATGGCAGCAAGGAGGACGAGGAGACCCCAAACTACCCAACTCATATTACGGCCGGCGGGGAAGGTCTCATAGATAGGTTCCTCGATGAGTTTTGCGAGCCAGCCCTGATCCACTATCTTGTCGGCCCAAGGCAGATATTTCAGGATGAGGCGGTTGCGCGTGCGCTTGGCGAAGGTGTCGTATGACTGAATGACGCCATCGGGCGAGCAGATGAAACGGACGCTATAGACGTTGCCATCGTCGGGGTCGAAGATGCGGATTCGCGAACGGGCAATGATTTGTCCGCCCTTGTGAGCCACGAAGCGCATCGGGAGCGTGAGACTGTCGGCCTCAGCCAGCGTGCGGCCTATGAAGCGGCGCTCCAGCTTGGCCTTTGACATATAGACATATCCGCCATCCTCTTCCATGTCCTTGATGCTGTCGGGGAGAAGCGGCTGGGTATATGTGGCATGGACATCGTATGTGCTGTCGTTGCGCAGGTCCAGCACACGGTATCTGCCGTTGGACAAAGTGGTGAGAATCCTAAGAGTGTCGCCTATAGGAGGGGCGTCTTTTATCTTACCCCTTTGTCTGGACATCATGAGATTCCAGCCCATAACAGCCATATTCATGTAACCGCGGGTGCCGTCGGAGGTCTCCACATAGAGATAGTTGTTGTCATACAACGAACCGGACAATTCATATCCAAGAACGCTCACGGTGTCGCCTGCCGGAATGGTGATTACGACCGTGTCTCTATCCGGCACGCTTATCGGAACAGCGACGGTGGTCTTCTCGGTGATGGCATAACGAATACCGCGGTTCATCTTCTTGTTAGAGTCTCTCATCACCATGAAGTTCACCAGCAGGAAGATGAAGCAGGCAATTGCGCAAAACAGACTAACGAATGTGTCGTCGTAGCGGAAATTGAATGATGGCATTTTCATATAGGAAAGGCTTTTTTTAGTTTCTTTTTCGATAATAATCTCACAATTATGGGGCAAAGTTAGCATCTTCGGGCCAAACAGCCAAAAGAAAAGGGCATAAAATCACTTTCATTGTCTTTGAGGCCAAAAAATATCGCTCCTCTTTGCTTTCTTTGCAGAAATAATCATAACTTTGCAGCGGAAAACAAAAAAAAGCCCCTATAATCCCCCGGTGGGGGATAAAGGGGAGAGAAAAAGAAGCGGCCTTTCGGTTATTCGATTAAACGATTATTCGGGATTCAGAGGCCGCGATCTATGTAAAATGTTAAATTCCTCCCGCAGGTCTCCCCTCCATTACGGGCCGGGCTGGGGGTGGGTCTTAAAATTATGATAATGAATAAACAAAGTTTTTTTCTGGTCGCAGCAGTAGTTCTGTTGTCGGCCTGTGGAGCAAGAGAAGAGACCAAGTTTCTCAACGCCAATCCTGAGGCTGTGGTCATCACCAGTGACGGTAAGGCAACCAACGGGATGGTATGCGAAGCCCACGACCGGTGGCTGTATCTCGACCACATCCTTTACAGAATTAGTGGCAGCAGTATGGAAGTTGGAGGATGTGAGTCCACTATGGCCCCAAGCGTAACGATTGTGCCGTATATCGTGTTCAATGGCACTGAATACAAAGTGACTAAAATAGCTAATAGTGCTTTCAAATCCAATAAGGTGTTGAATAGCATAGAGCTTCCCAAGACATTAGAAGAGATTGGAGACGAGGCATTCCGTATGTGCAAGACTCTCAGGTCAATAAACATCCCCGACGCAACCAAAACCATCGGCGAATGGGCATTTGGATCATGCGAAGGGCTTACCTCAGTCACCTTTGGAAAGAAGTTAGAGAGCATCGGCGAAGCTGCCTTTTGGAACACCGCAATAACTTCTATTTCACTGCCCAGCACAGTAAAGACTATTGTGTCCGGAGCCTTCGGTTCGTGCGATAACCTGCGCACGATGCGCGTTGCAATGACGACTCCGCCCTCTGAATCTGGTCTATACACCAATAAAAGCAACGTAACTCTCTATATCCCTCGCGGCACTTACGATGCATACTATGCCATCTATTCCTGGCGCTGCAAAGAAATTATAGAAGAATAGGCCCCCCATATCCCCACGGAGGGGGAAAGGGGAGAGACGAATTGTTGAGCGAATGCGAAAAAAGAGAAGAAGAGAAAAAAGAAAAGAGAGATTTTCAGAGAAAAGAGACGAATTGTTAAGCGGAAACGAATATGAATAATAAGAATAATTTTCCCCATTAATAAATAATAATTTATGGATTAGATTATTCATATTTTATTCACATTAATTTCGATAACATAACGAAAACAATAAGCAATAATAAACAAGAATTAAGACCAACAATGAGCAAAAAATATTCTTGGACCCGAATTTTTGCGTATTCTTGCGAATTCTTTTCCAAAGTCTCTGTGTCCTCATCGTAAATAAATCGTAAATCGTTAAATCGTAAATCGTTAAATCGTAAATCGTTAAATCGTCAAATATCATCGTGTTACAGATTCGCTGCAAGAACAATAACGTAACGAAGAGTTTCTACGAAGGCACTTCGCTGCTTGAGGTCTATCAGGAGTTTGCAGAAGACCTGCAGATGCCCTACCCCGTTGTCTCCGCCAAGGTGAACAACACATCACAGGGACTCAAGTTCCGCCTCTTCCAGAACCGCGACGTGGAGTTCCTCGACGCTCGCGAGGGTTCGGGGCGGCGGGTCTATGTGCGCTCGCTCTGTTTCGTGCTTTACAAGGCTGCTTCGGACATCTTCCCCGGCAGTAAGCTGTTCATAGAGCACCCGCTCTCACGCGGTTACTACTGTAATTTTAAGAAACGCACAGGCGAGCCTGTAACAGACGAGGACATAGAGCAGATATGCCAGCGGATGCAGGAGATCATTGACCTCGACATGCCCTTCCGCCGCACGGAAGCAACTACCGAGGAGGCCGTGCGTGTCTTTGCCGAACGCGGATTCCAGGACAAAGTGAAGCTGCTTGAGACCTGCGGCGAGATTTATAGCGACTACTACACTCTGGGCGACACCGTGGATTACTACTACGGCCCGCTCGTCCCCTCAGCCGGTTATCTGCAGGTATGGGGGCTCGAGCGCTATGCCGACGGGCTGCTGCTGCGCGTGCCGGACAGCAAGAACCCCACCCGACTGGCCGAGAAGGTGGATATGCCGCGCACGTTCGATGTCTTTGCCGAGAAAGTGCGCTGGGACATCATCATGCGCCTCTCCAACGCCGGAGACGTGAACAAAGCCATCCTCCGAGGTTTCGCATCCGAACTGATTCAGGTCAGCGAAGCCCTGCAGGAGAAGAAAATCGTGAAGATCGCCGAGGAGATAGACCGCCGTTACCACGCGTCAGAAAACCCCATACGCATAGTGCTCATCACCGGCCCGTCGAGCTCCGGAAAAACCACCTTCTGCAAGCGCCTCTCCGTGCAGCTGCTGGCCTGCGGACTCCGCCCGCTGTCATTCTCCACGGACGACTATTTTGTGAACCGCGTGGATACGCCGCTGTTGCCCGACGGGCGCTATGACTTCGACAACATCGGTGCCGTGGATTGCAAGCTGCTCGACGACCATCTGAGCCGACTGATGCGAGGCGAGCGCGTGGAAATTCCGGAATACAACTTCACCACTGGCAAGCGCGAATACAACGGCAAACGCATCAAACTGCAGCCCGAGAGCGTGCTTATCATCGAGGGTATTCACGCCCTGAACCCGCTGCTCACCGAACAGATTCCCGACTCAGCCAAGTTCCGCATCTACGTGTCCGCTCTGACAAGCGTCTCGCTTGACGACCACAACTGGGTGCCTACTCGCGACAACCGGTTGCTGCGCCGCATCATACGCGACTACAAAAAAGGTGCGTTCACTGCCCGCGAGACCATCAGCCAGTGGCCCAGCGTGTGCGAGGCCGAGGAACAGTGGATTTTCCCTTTCCAGGAGACAGCCGATGTGATGTTCAACTCGGCTCTGAACATCGAGTTCGCCGTGCTGCGCAGCAACGCCGAGATTATCCTCTCCACCGTTCCGCGCAACTGTCCCGAATATGCCGAAGCTCACCGCCTGAAGAAATTCATCCATTATTTCCTGCCCGTGAGCGACAAGGAAATCCCTCCCACCTCAATCATGCGTGAGTTCGTCGGAGGGTCCAGCTTTAAATACTAAGCCCCTCTCCGGCTCCCCCCATGGGGGGGAGAGAACCCGTGGGGGGAAAACTGCTATGCACTGAATTTTTATTTTACGCAACGAATTATACGAATTAAACGAATTAACTCAAAATCTGTGCGCAGCCTATATTCGTCCGATTCGTGCAATTCGTGTTCAAAAACTAAGCATCGCGCCAGCTCTTGAACTTCTTGAACTTCTTAAACCCTTAAACTCCCCCCTTGGGGGGATACGGGGGGGCTACTCCGGTTGCCAGTCGTCGGGGCGGTTGGTGATGATGCCGTCAATGGGCCAGTGGGGGGCTTTGGAGCGCTCTTCAAGCGTCCAGAGTTTCACTTCGCGTTTGTGGGCGTGGATGTCATCGATGAGGCTGCGGTTTACGGCCCCGTAGAAGAAATTGAAAGACTCGATATAACTGTATTTCTCGAAGGAGAAGCGGGAGAAAGAGGTGTCGAAGATAAACGGGAGACCCGGGAACTTCATCACAATGAGCTTCTCCAAACGCACGGATGGGTCGAGACGGTGAGTGTTCTCCAGAACGGAGTCGTTGAAGCTCTGCACCACTACCCACGACTTCGCGTTGTGTGCCCGCACGGTCTCCAGCATCTTCTGCTCTATACCCTGATAGATATTGCCCGTGCGCTTGATCTCGATGAGCAGGTCACAGCGGCCATCGACAAGGTCCAGCACCTCGTCCAGCGTGGGCAGCGTCTCGTCTGTGGTCTTTCCCTGATAAACCACATGCAGGCGTTTGATTTCCGCCAGCGTCAGGTCGCGTATGCGTCCGCGGCCGTCGGTGGTGCGATCAACGGTCTGGTCGTGGCATACAATCAGTTGTCCGTCCTTGGTGAGATGTATGTCTATCTCTATCATTTCCGCACCGGCCTCTATGCCGCGCTCGATGCATGTGAGGGTATTCTCCGGGCCGAGCGAAGCGCCGCCACGATGTCCCACCACAGTGAAATCTCCCAATTCGT
>Ga0310691_10005870_pt1 | contig 13259 bp, 11 predicted proteins | sample 176DNAGHGlowgp2_FD_203887 | JGI IMG/M metagenome (GOLD analysis project Ga0310691, IMG submission 203887) | Sheep rumen microbial communities from Palmerston North, Manawatu-Wanganui, New Zealand - 1766 DNA GHGlow gp2 (v2) (version 2) | ecosystem: Host-associated > Mammals > Digestive system >... | reverse complement strand
CCAAAGGATGATGCTTTATCAGCATTACATATTCTTCACCGAAATGTTCATAAAATGCACCTACATCCAGCATATCAGGTGTGACAGCAAGTCTTGCACTTCCGCGGAAGGTTGGCGCATACAAAATAACCTTCTTACCCTTAGCTTCCGGCATGACATCATACAAATGTGTATATGCAGCATCAATAAATGATTGTCTGTAAAAGACATCCGTTCTGCTGATTCCGGTAGCTTTAACACATTCAGGGTGTTTTTCTTTACCCATAGCCTCTACGTACGCCCATTCAATCTCCGGGCTGCTCACGGTAACAAGGTCATACTCCGGATGAAGTCCGTATATAGCCTTCTCTTTTTCAGTACCACCGAATATCTTATTCATAGTACTAAAGCCGAATTTCTTAAATGCGCCACAAGCATGCCATGTATTGAGGACATGTGTGCCTTTTCTTACACGAAAAGAGCCTTGTGTATCACTACTATCATTATAAATAAGATACTTAGCAGTCGCAGCATCTTTCACAAAATCTATCTGTCTTTTAAGTTCATTTTTGGGTGTCACAAATCCCTGTCTGAAAAAGTGGCAGTGAATATCAAGCTCATAATTACGAACAAGCTCATTAAAGATTTCCTGATAGCTGTCTGTAAGCTCAGAAAATCTGATTTCCATGAAAATTACTTTGTCCTGTTGTATCGGCTTTAATGCATAGATGTGATATAAAACGGGAAATAATATCTTTCTTGTCAGCCACCTTTTTACCATAGCGGCTGTGCTTCTATTTAGCTCAAGGCTGCTTCTAATGATATTTTTTCCACTGACTCTTCTGTTATTAACAAAACTCATCTTTATCCTCTTGGCTTCAGCATTCAATATGCCCTATTCAAATGTTAATCAAGCTTTCTATATGCAAGTTTCAATGCTTCCGGTCTGTTTTCTCTAAGTATTGCAAGGGCTGCCTCTACTGCAGGCTCGCTCTCTCCTTCTCTTAGCATTTGCAGGAACCTTTCTGTTTCTCTCTTAGTTTCTTCTCTCATGGCTTTAGCATGTCTTTTTTCAAATGCCGCATTAAGCTCGTTCAAATCATCGCTATTTTGGGGCAGCTTACCTGTTGCAAGAAACTCCTCATAGCAATTACATAAAAACTCAGCATTGTCTCCAAATGCTATCTGATTGCCGTGGTCAATCCACAGTATCTTATTACATAATTCTCTGACCTGAGTAATAGAGTGGGATACAAGAATACCGGTTATTCCTTCACTGAGGATCTGACGCATTTTATCTCCGCTCTTTTTTCTGAAGGCTCCGTCTCCTACACTTAGAACTTCGTCCAATATAAGTATATCCGGGTTAACCAGACAAGCTATGGAAAAGGCAAGTCTTGATCTCATACCACTTGAAAGAGCAGAAAACGTATAATCCTGAAACTGTTCCAGCTCAGCAAATTCAATGATCTGATCATATTTATCATCCATAAACTGACGGGTATAACCAAGCATTGCCCCTCGTAAATAGGCATTTTCTTTTACCGTCAGATCAAGGTCGAATCCACTTGATAATTCCAATAAAGCAGCTATATTTCCTCTTGTTTTTACATTTCCCTTCACAGGATCAAGAATTCCTGTGATAGCCTTAAGAAGGGTACTTTTACCTGCTCCATTCGTTCCGACTATTCCAAGCATATCTCCTTCCTGAAGAGAAAAAGATATGTTTTTATCAGCCCAAAACTCCTTTATCACATATTTTCCGGTAACTCTTTTAATTAAATAGTCCTTAAGACCCATGTGCTTAATGTCACCGGTTTTATATCGTATACTTACATTATTACACTCAACTACTGTCTTTCCCATTTTTTCACCTATACTCAGATATAATATATAAACTCTTTATTGTACTTCTTATATATAATGCTGCCCAAAAGCAAGAAGAACAAAGCATAAAATGCAACCAGACCATGGTATTGAACTGATGGCAGCTTTCCATCGATAACTACAGTTCTAAAGTACTTAATGACAACATAAACAGGATTCAGCAAGAATATATTTTGTATTTCCTGTGAAAATCTGTCTACCCGGTAAAAGATTGCAGATACATAAGTTAAAAGAGTTAAAAATACATCATACAAATATTGCGTATCCTGAAAGAATACATACAGAGCTGACAATATAAGGCCTATACCTACATTCATTATTGTAAGCATTACTATAGGATAAATCAGCGCAATCATATGGAAACCAAAATGTATTCCATCGATCATGCAAAACATGAAATATACCAAAAGTGTAAGTGAAAAATTCACCAGAGCTGACACGTTTTTCGAGAATGTAAAAAGATACTTGGGCAGGTTTATCTTATCTATTATTCTGCGGTTGCTTATAAGACTGCTCATGCTGTTTTTAGTTGCTTCCTTATAAAAGGACATGACCAGGTTACCGCTGAAAAGATATGTTGTATAGTGAGGTGTATTTCTTCCAAAAAACTCTGTAAACACAATTTTCATGACAAACAGTGTAAGTAGAGGTGACAACACACTCCATAATACTCCCAGAGAAGTTCTCTTATACTTTTGCTTGAAATCACGCTTAACAAGTTCAGCAAATAAAAACCTGTATTTTTTAAATCGACCAATCCACTTTTCTATCATCTTTCTATCCTTCATTTTCATTCAAATTGCAACGTGCTATTTTATCAAAAAATAACTATATAGACAAATTAATCTCTGCTGCAATCATTTAATCTTATACGCCTGCATACTGTGGGTTTTGCGCTTATCTTCCGGGGGAAGTGTCATATAATCGCCAAACAGATTAGTAAGGTATTCGTTCCAATATGATGTAGCCTTGAAGGTATGTCCTTCGAATTCTACATCTATTGATTTTTCGTAAGCTTTTTTCGGAATAGCTTCTTTAACGCCGTAAAGGCCTTCCGTCACGATGCCCACAAGGTTTGAGGTTTCGTAGGCATTGGCTCTTGCAGCGCTGACAAGCTTAATATTGTATTTGTCCGTATTTATGATATGTGCAAAAAGGTATAAAAACGGCTTTGTCACTGCCTTTACCAGACTCTTAGCCTTAAAAGGGCGCACATATTTCATCTGAACAAGCTTCCTGTATCTGAACATCTTCTTATAAAGAAGCTTAGTCTCTTCCTCGGAATTCGGTATGCCGTCCACAGGCAGAAGATCAATCCAGAGATTATCATACTCACAGCTCTTGAAAAAGTCGCTTTCCACCCATGTTCTCTTATCAAGCACCTTGATGAAAGGGAACCTTGATGTGCCGTTTTCGTAACAGACTATCTCAAGCCAGTCCGGCTTATCCAGTTTATTTTCTCTTGCAAGTAGTGTAAGCCTGTCGTATTCAGGTCTTGTCATACATATATCAATGTCATCATCCCAGGGAATAAAGCCTTTATGCCTTATAGCTCCCAGAAGGGAGCCGCCACATAGATAAAATGTCAGATTATTTTTGTCACATATCTTTTGAAACTCAAGTAATATATTTAATTCTGTATCTTTTATTTCCTGAAGTGTCAAGGGAGTATTAATATTCATAGTGTTAAAGTCATAATTTCCTTTTACTAAAACCTTAATTATCCTATCAACATCCAAACAAAAGGAATTTCTAGCCACAAAGCACCCTCGGAATAATTTTAACATCTAATTTTGATTGATAATTGTAGATTATCCTTCATTATTTTATGCTTCTTCAATCAGACAATCATGATGCTTATAACCGTGCCTGCTACTTGCATCATTTTCATAATTTATACCGACAATAATAATATTCCCTTTATACTTCTCAAGATTATCCGGATAATTACGCTTTCGAATTTGATCTATAGCAGTGGTCGCATCTTTGTCATATTTTAGCTCTATTAATAGCACCGGCTTGTCCGGGTATTTAGGAGACGGTATATATACAAGATCAGCGTAACCCTTACCGGTGTCCATTTCCTGAATTAAAGTGTAATAATTCTGTGCACTATAATAAGCTAATTGTATAGCGTAACTCAAGGCAGCTTCACTGTTATAGGTTTTATTATTTGCCTTGTCATGAGCTTTTTCAACCAATTCAGATACTTTGGCAGCATCTTTATTCCAGGTTGCTTCAAGTAGTTTTTGTGAGTTCTCGAGAGCTTTGAAAACAACGCTCCAGTCATCCTGCTTTGTAGAGGCCTCAAATTCAGCCAGTATTTCTTTGTTTGGTATATAGACTTCTTTTTTATCAATGTCGTAGGCAAGATATCCCAAATGAATCAATAAAGTAAAAATATCATCTTTACTATGAAAAGTGGTCATGTCATTTTGATAATTATCAATTGATATCGGAATGCGATTTCCTGCCATTAATACAGCAACATCTTCTTTTAAACCATCATAATTCCTACAAATATACTCAGACAATGCCTGATATGTTTCTGTCTGATTCCAGTAATTTTGTATTCTGCCGGTTTGAATTGCTTTCACGACCGACAAAGGACTATATATTGACCACTTTGCCGGAACTGGTTCTTCTGAGATACTGCAATTCTGTTGTCCCATCGATTTGGGAGGAATTATTCCATACATTTCGTATCCATCATACCAGTCTTTAATCTCCTCATGCTCTCTGCCGTACTGCTTACACAAATCTTCTACTTCGTCATCTGTGAATCCGGTGTACTTAGCCATTTGCATAGGAAAAATCATTGAATACTCATCAAACATATTCAGTGCTGAATGCTTACCATATTTTTTTATTGGAAGAATCCCTGTCATATATGCAAGCGCAACATAGTCTTTGTCTTTAAGCCAATCCCGCAGAAAATCTAAATATACTCGTTGTCCTTCGGAATCTGATTTATTCTCTCTGAAGATTGCATCCCACTCATCTATAATGATAACAAACTGGTGTCCTGTCTGCGCATAAATATCAGACATCGACTGAATAAGATCTTCAGTGTCAAAAAAATCTACATCAGAATATTGATTAAGAACATCTCGCATCACAAGCATCTGGAGCCTTTTTAACATTTCTTCAGCAGATTTATTTTTCTTCACAAAATCAGTCATTATTATTTTGACAACATCAAATTTACCAAGGTATTTATCCCATTTGTCTATATTTCTATCTGCCGCAATTTTTTTATTTTCAAACAGCTCTCTGCTGTCAGCACACCTATCATAATATGCTGCAAGCATGTTGGCTGTAATTGTTTTTCCAAATCTTCTAGGTCTGGAAACACACACATATTTTTGCTCAGTAAGAACAAGTGAGTTTATATATAATAGTAAATCTGTTTTATCTCTGTATATTTCAGATTCTACCGCTTGCTTAAATCGCGCGTTTCCAGAATTAAGATAAGTCCCCATTGTTGTCACCTCTAGATATATAAAGCGAATAGTTTAATTATCTTCATATTGACTAACTACAAGCATTCATCACATATAATTTTATCATGGCAAACAGGCCCTATTATCAAAACCGATTTAATCAAAAATTTTAAATTTTCCTAAGCACCTCGATGGTCCTGATGAGGCCATCCTTCATGTCATAGGCGGCTTTCCAACCAAGGCTCTTTAGCTTGGATGAGTCGAGGATTGCCTTGGTTGCCTTGGAATAGCCTGCTGCCTCTGTGGCATCCGGAATTTCGAACACTACCTTTTTGCCTGCATAATCAGCTATAAGAGCAGCCATATCTCTAAGTGTTATGTCAGAACCGGGATCTGCTATATTGTAAGCTCCGCCGCTTTCTCCCAAAAACAGGCAGTAGAGAAGTCCCGAAACAGCATCTGATACGTAGCTGTATGAATAAAGCTGCGTGCCTTCTGACTTAAGTACTATGTCCTCGCCATCAACACCCTTTTTAATGAACTGTGAAATAGCCTTGGTATCGCTCTTTAGCATTGAAGGACCATAGGTTCTAGAAAGTCTTGGTATTACGACGTCTAGATTTTTCTGGCTCTTATAAGCCTGGCAAAGAGCTTCTCCCGCTCTCTTACTCTCAGGATATCCCGCACGTACTGTATTACAGTCGATATATCCAAGATAATCCTCTGCAAAATACTCGGTATCTCCTCTGTTTTCGCCATATACCTCAACTGAGGATGCAAACAGGAATCTCTCCGCCTCGCTATCTGCCGCATAATCGAGCATATTTTTAAGTCCTATGATATTGGTGATAACAGTACCTATAGGATCTGTAGAATATTGAAGCGGATGTGTATTACTTGCAAGGTGAAGCACATAATCAGCCTTGATACCCTTAAGCTCAGGATTAAGGTCATCGTTAACGTCCTGCTCTATTGCTGTAAAAAGTGCATTATCTCCTGAAAGGCCGAATCTTTTATAAATGCGCTCCTTACTTCTTCCAAGTGCTACAACCTTTACATTTGCGGAATTGTTCTCATTCCTGTATCCAAGTACATCAATAAGAAAACTTCCCACAAGTCCTGTTGCACCTGAAAGCACAAGTGTTTTTCCTTCGAGCTTTTCCCACGGAAGCGGAAGCTCTGCTACATATTTAACGTCTTCAAGATATTTTTCATTCTCAATAAGTTTCATCGCTGTTTGCTCTTTCCCTGTTTTAAGCCGGTTTATTTAAGCCAGTTGTCTTTATCTGATTTAAGGTAAGCCTTGAACATCTCAAGATCATCCTTGGTAGTAAGCTTGATGTTCTTATCGGAACCTGCTGCAAAATGAAGTGTTTCGCCGAGGTCTACCATCATTGTATTGGTATAGGCGCTTCCCTTAATGCCGATCTCCTTTTCAAAAGCTTCATGATAAGCCCAGTCAAGTTTTCCAAACTTATATGCCTGGGGAGTTGAAACCCTTCTAAGTGTCTCTCTCGGGATATACTGCTTTGTTGTACCTTCCTCAGCATCATTTACAACGAATATCTGCTCATTGTAAGGAAGTGAAGTAACTGCATTGCCGTATTTCTGGCATACTACGATAACATCTGATAAAACATTCTCATCTACAAGAGGACGGATTCCATCGTGTACTATCACGATATCATCATCCTTAAGTTCGCCTTCAAGGTTAAACACGCCGTTTCTTATGGATTCCTGACCACTCTCGCCGCCCGGAACGATCCATTTGAGTTTTGTTATATTAAACTGCTTGGCATATGCCCAAACCATATCCTGCCAGCCATCTATGCAAACAAGCTCGATCGCATCGATCTGAGGATGTTTCTGAAATCCCTCAAGTGTATAAATAAGAACCGGCTTGTCATACACGTTGATAAACTGCTTGGGAATATCCTGCTGCATACGATGTCCTGAACCACCTGCAATGATAAGTGCTATATTTGCCATATTTCCTCCTAATGAAAAACAGTTGTGAAATGCTCATAACCTAAGCATCTGCAATTATAATCTATTTAATAAGTAATAACAACTTTCTAAAATCAAAGCCGCCTAAGAGGCCAAAACCTTTTATAACTTAAATTCTATTATCGAATGTATTTCTCTGTCTCCTACGGGCGGAATCTCCATATATCCATCGCCATATAAAACATGCATATATTTATCAGTTCCCTTAGGTATCCTGACCTTTAGATTCTCAAATGTAGCTTCTTTGGATTCGTTCATGTCGCTTCTAAGATACATTTCTCCAAAGTAATGCTTTCTCCCGCTCGGAATGCAGACATATTTTGTATTGTCATCTCTGCATCTTGAGTAGAGCTTCATAACTTTCTTTGAGAGTGCATCGAGACTTATAAAGAAAAACAGTTTTCCTATGATCATCTTTTTTCTGTAGGCTTTTTTTAATGCATCAACATAGCCTATATAGGGAAGAAGCGCATCATACTCATTTGCTGTCTTCTTACAGGTGAGTGCATAGCCCCAAAACAGGCATCTGTAGCCATGGAGCTTTCTTAAAAGAGCATTGTCATAAGTATTTTCCAGAACAAAAATATCGATATAGATGCCGATGTCCTTCATCTTAAGCTCATTTAGAGCCTTAAATACTGTATTTTTCTTTTTGATCTGAACATGGCTCATCCCATAGCCTCTGCCGATTTCCGGCGCGCACAGAACATATTTATCGCCCAGCTTTTCATCAAATATTTCTTTTAAATGCTCAAAATCACGCCTCGGCATATTTATGTCTATATCATCATCCCAGGGAATGAAGCCCTGATGCCTTATTGCTCCAAGGACTGAACCGCCGCTTAAAGTATAGAATATTCCTTCTTCTTCAAAGACCTCTATGAAGTCCTTTAGCATGTCAAGAAGCAGGCTCTGAAGGTCCTTTAACTGCTCATCATCAAGCTCGAATGTTCCCGGAACTTCTCTGAATATTGTCTTGAAAAAATGTCTCTTATCCGTACTTCCGAGAGTACCTTTACTCATCTTACTTTCTCCTGAAACATAGTCCTAAAATGCTCTGCCGGGATCCCTAAAATCTCGTCACGAGCCCTGCCCAAATCATAAGAATTGCAGCCATAACTTTAATTATGCCTGCAAGCCTGTGTCTGTATTTAAAAACTATGCTTATATTTCTTGTGAAATACCTTTGCACGTAAAAACGCATATCCTTTTTTTAACCAGTTGATACGCTCCATGTGTATGCAAGGCAGCTCTTTTATCTGATATCTCGGAACTTCTCCTGTTGTAATCTGATAATCAAGCCATACATTAAATATGATCTCACCGATACGTCCTACATATCTGCCCTGATAGGGATCAAGTCTATTATCCTTTAATTCATTCTCCAGTTCACCGAGGATATCAAAGAGCCATTTGCAATATCTTGATAATATATCTCTTCGCATTATCATCATATTGAACATATGCCCTGATGTCTGACTCATAACACGCTCGTAGGAATCAAGATATTCGGGATATTTCTTCTCTATAATGCTTTTTGTCTTGGTAAGCTGCTCCTCATAATGTGTATGAGAATAATGTGAATGAAGAGTTTCTATATAATAATTTCTCTTTGCCGGGACAACTATGCTGGATGATTTAAGTATCTCTTCCAGTTCATCCCTTTTAAGTACTCTGTCAAAAACATCTTCTGCCTTGGCATTCTTAGGAGAACCAAAATATCTTCTGTAGTGAACAAGTCCTATAAAATCGGCATTCAGATTCTTCCATGCCCAATAAAGACCTGTGAGCTCACAATACTGAGGATTTTTCTCAGATATATTGTCATCTCCGTTATCGTCTCTTTCATAGCCGGGGATTGTACTCTTCGAATTCTTAGCACCTACATGCAAAGGAAGATACATATTGTCATCCGGCATCTTATATTTTTTTGTAGTTGCAACAACTATCTTAATATTCGACATCCTATGATGCGCTCCTAAACAACTGCGTATTTCTGCGTGCAAGACAATTAAGCACGCATGGTTATTAATCCAACAATCGTATTATTGTACCAATAATCAGATAATTTTTCCATCCCTATCGATAAGAATCCAGCCCTTCCAGTATTCATGCATCTTTTCAGGATCGCACTCCTGATTATTTCTCATTCTGAAGGTTCTGACAAATTCTCTGTCACTTCTACCGTTAAGCCTTGCGCCCCAAAATGAAAAGGTTGAGTTCGCACAGATATTGCCCATGCAATGGCTCATAAGCTCGATATCAAGCAGGCTGTTTCTACCGGTATTATTGGTAACTACCGTGAATTTGTCTGTATCGGAATACTTCTGCCTTGCGTATTCGGGATCGTTTGTGAAGATATAAAAGTGAGCATCCTCATATTTATCTGTAAAATACTTAATTGCACTCTCGTAATATTCATCCGTAGAAATATTCCCAAAAAGTGCCGCATTTTCAGGATCTAGGTAATCCCCTCTTCTTATGTGGATACTTATGCTCTTTTCACTGTCCATCTTTTGCATAAGCTCCTCGTTTTTCCTCTGCATATTTTCATCTTCATGGGATGGAAAAACAAATAGCTTCTGAAGCTCCGGCAATATATCATCATAATATTTCTCGCAGGCAAAATAGCCCTCTATATAGCAGTCCTTTAGCTCAAAGACCTCCGGATGATACATTTTGCTCTCTTCAAATATCCTGCTCGTTCCGGGAACAAACTTATTAAGTGCCTTTGTAAAAACACTTCTTTTTAAGAACGAATCCCTCTCGTCCCTGGTGCACTCAGGAAGTGGGATATCCTTAAAAAATCTAAGCTCAAGTTCTCTCTTTGCAAGGACTCCCTTCTGAGCAGATTCATCAAACCATGAGGTATCAAGTTTTACATCTCTATCTGCACCCGCAGCCATGAGCTTTCTGTACAGCGCATATTGCTGCATCTGATTTCCAAGCCCTCCGGCAATACGTACAATTATCATTGGTCACACCCCGTTTTAAACAAAATATTTCACGTTGCCCGATGCCCTTTTTATATACTCGGGCATAACTTCACTTAGGCGATCTCTTATCTCATCTTCTTTACTCATTATCCATTTAAAACCGGATAAAAGGTCATCCTCTTTCTTAAGTCCCCAAACAGGGATAACGTAGTTCTCATCTGTTCCAAATAAATCCCTGGCTATTCCCCTTGATTTTACGGAATATCCTATAACAAGTGTGGGAACACAGCTTGAATATGCAGCTATCGTGGAATGTGTCCTTGCTCCGATAAAGAATCTGCACTTACTTATTATTCCTTTTAGCTTACTTGCAGACATATCCTCTATGAGCACAACTCTATTTGATCCGGCGGCGCTATCAGAGTCTGACTTATAGCCCTTAAATTCATCATAAAGGTCCTTTAGAGGCTTCCTGTCATCATTACTGTTCCATACAACATGAGGCACAAGTGCAATTCCATAACTTGTGTTATCAAGGATATACTTGATAAGTTCCCTATAATTCTTCATTGTCATTCCGGGAGAGCTTTCCTTTCCCTGGACCATGGGACTTACATTTATTCCAATAACATCAGTTTCTTTAAAAATTCCGGGAAGCTCAACCTCATCCGTGTTAAGCGCAAAAGCAGGATCAGGGCAAAGTGACAACTTCTCTTTATCTATACCACCTGCTATGAGTCCTTCGTAGGTGATCGATTCGCGCGCAATTATGTGATCATATCTGTTTAAGTCATCCCTTAATCCCTCTACAGAATCAGGCTCAACAGAACACCCCATAAGGTATGTCTTCATGTTTTTCTTTTTAAATACATTGTGAGACAATACCAGGTCTTTGATCATCTCAGGATAGCAGTAGTTATCTCCACCTATAGAAACTGCTATATTGTCATCTCCCGATAACCGGTTTAAGACATCCCTGTATCTATATCTGAAAAAAGATTCAGCATCCTTCGTTATCTTTCTGTATACATAATACATAACATGTGTGAGCTTGTGTCTTGCTATATGACGCTCCTCCACAATATCACACTCTCCCCTGTCGCGAAGTCTCCCTAGGCCGTACTCCATATCTTCGCTTTCATTATTCGTAACAAAAACTATATCGTTATCTTTAGTTTTATTCTCATCCATTAAAAGCTTCATGGTACTTACGGCGATCGCTTCGCAGCCATGATTCTTGCTTCCTGCATGCATATAAAATATCATTTGTTTCTTTTTGTTCTGCATATTTTCCCCTGTATCTGTTTGTACCGGCAAAGTTTGTATTTACAATTACAACTACTCTTTTCACTTCCATCAGTACAAACATTTATGCCTTAAATAATCCATATAACCCAAGGTACAGTTTGGCATTCATCCTAAACACAGATACCTTGATCTTATATCCTCCCGGCAGTTTAGAAAACGCCCGTTTTCTTTCAAGTGCATGTTCTATAAGGTCCTGACATGTACTTAATATGGCATTTATCATATCCGCATCAGCAGACTTTTTATCTTCTCTGCTCATACAGGCTATCTTCCCCGCAACCAGCATCGAGTTCATTATCTGGATCACTGAGAGCCTGTCCTTAACATCCTCCGAAAAAGCATAACCGCTTTCTGTCATCTTTTCCTCTGCCTTTTTCCAGCAGATAAGCTGATTTGCGTAGCTCTCTTTAAAGGCGCTTTTCATCGCACCTTCTTCATTGTCATAATAATTATATCCACCTTCAGTAATAACATAGAAATCCCTGCTATCTCCTTTTTTCAGAGCAAGGTCAAGAAGAAACAACATATCTTCTCCAATTGAAAGCCCTTCGGGAAATACCACCTTATTCCTGACTATAGCTTCTCTCTTAAATAGCTTCCCCCACACATGGGTATTCTCTTGCAGTGTAACCAGGCTGATATACTCTATTCCGCTAAAGCAGCTTCCATCTTCAGCGCCATTATACATGTCAATAACATCCTTGCCGCTATCAAGCGCTTTTCTGTATAAAGTGCAAAGATATTCTTCTTCAACAGTATCATCCGAATCCACAAAAGCAATGTATTTACCGGAAGATAGCTCTATTCCGATATTTCTTGCATGGGACACGCCATGGTTACCGGTATGTCTTACAATTACCTTTTCTGATGCAAATTCATCGCACATCTTCTTGCTGTCATCTGTTGAGCCATCATCCACCAGAATGATCTCGCAGCTTGCACCCGCAAATTCAGGGCTGCTTTCAAGATGTTCTACCGCTGCTTTCACTGTTTCAAAGCATATTCTAAGTCTTTTTTGCGCCTGGTATACAGGAATAATGATACTTATATCAGTATTTGTCCCATTCATCCCTATCCACTCCTAAAAGCGTTTTAAATCCATAGTAATTTGCCATCATCATATTGTTCCAGTTGGTCCAGTCCTCAGTTATATCGCAGTCGTATGCTGCAGTATATCTGTTCTCAAACTGGGGCCTGAGCATAGGTGCCTCAGCATCCTCCGCGCCTGTTTTTGACCATTCTTCAAGATAGTCGTATCTTTCTTTTTCTTCGCGGTATATTCTCGCAAGGCTCGCACCACAGTCAAGATATGTAAATAGCATATAAAGGAGCATTAGATAAACAGATGCCCTCTTTATAAGCTGTATCCACGTTTCATTTGCGGCAACATACTCAAACGCTTGAACTATAGCGATAATAAGGAATATGTCGCCTCCAAAAAGTGCTCTGTCCTGAGGTGTCACGGTCAGTATCAGACTATAAGATGTCGCAAGAAATAAAAATCCAAAAACAAGAACATCCAAGAGTTCTGCCCATTTTCTGCCCTGGATCCTGAGAAAAACAACAAGTACAATAAACGCACCAATAAGCACTATAAATTCATCCCTGATAGCAAGGGTAATGTTCAAAAATCTTGCAGCCATTCCAAGAAGACCTGTGTGAAGCTCTTCTCTTCCTGCTGCCCTCAGCGCATTTCCGG
>Ga0310691_10005868_pt1 | contig 13262 bp, 11 predicted proteins | sample 176DNAGHGlowgp2_FD_203887 | JGI IMG/M metagenome (GOLD analysis project Ga0310691, IMG submission 203887) | Sheep rumen microbial communities from Palmerston North, Manawatu-Wanganui, New Zealand - 1766 DNA GHGlow gp2 (v2) (version 2) | ecosystem: Host-associated > Mammals > Digestive system >... | reverse complement strand
AGGCTTCCTGCCGTGGGGTAATGGCCAACATTTTACGTCGCAAAGTTAAGGCGAACGGTCAATGCGCCAAGTACCGGCTGAAGCCTATTTCGGGATATTAAACTGGCAGCCTTCCACAGTTTTCGGTCGAAAACGGGGTATTCCAGATGAATATGCCGAAATTCCTTGTCTTCATTCCCCTATAGGTTCTCCTTCTGTTTCGCGATGTAAAAGTTTATACCCTACGGCATACAGCCAATAAAAAAAACTGCCCATGAGGGTTTCAAAACGTAAAAGTTTACCCCTTGGCTCCAGTCAATAAAACTTCAAAACATCGCAGATATGATTAGATACGCATTATACGACTACCTTCCGCAACGATACCTCAAGCGGGCTTCATTCGAGCAGATAGACCTCGACAGACGTATTCTTGACTTCAAGGACGGCAGAGGTTATGCCACCCGATGGGCTGCAAGGGAAATGGCAAGGTGCCTTTCTCTGATGGACTTGCACAACACCGTTATCGTGTGCATCCCGGCCAGCTGCAAGCGTACCAACGACATCCGCTACAAGCGCTTCACGGAGGAACTTTCTCAACGCCTCGGAGCCGTGAACGGGTTCGGTCATATCATCGTAAACGGACATCGGCAGAAAGTTCATATCAGCCATGTGCATGAACTCGCAGACGGAGCAAACGAGTGCTACCACATAGACGAGGATTTCTTCCGTGGCAAGAATGTCTTAGTCGTTGATGACATCACAACCACAGGCAAGACCGCCAACGCATTTATAGAGCGCATGGAGTCGGCAGGTGCCCATGTCCGCATGGCAATGTTTCTCGCAAAGACACGCAATTTCAAACATTAAAATATATCAGATTATGAACGCAACAACAGTTAAGCTTAGTGTTAGACAGTGGGCATCGGAAGACCGCCCAAGTAACAAACTCCAGACCCTCGGCGCAGAGGCTCTGACTGACTCGGAACTGCTGGCCATCCTCGTGGGTAGCGGCACTCAGCAGCGTAATGCCGTTGAGATTGGTCAGGATATTATGAGCCGTTTCGACCATAGCCTGAGCCGTCTTGCAAAGGCTGACTTCCGTGCCATCAAGGACATCGAGGGCGTCGGAACCTATACCGCCTGCAAGATAATCGCAGCCATAGAACTGGGTAAGCGCAGACAGATGGAAAAGGCTTTAATGGCTCCCGACCTTTGCACCGCCACCGCTATCTATAATTATATGGCTCCTCGTATGCAAGACCTCCAGGTGGAAGAGGCACACGTCATTCTGATGAATCAGAACTTCAAGCTGATTAAGAGCCTTTGCATCAGCAGAGGTGGCATCACTGAAACTGCCGTAGACATCCGCATCATCATGAAGGAGGCTGTCTTGAACAATGCAACAATCCTGGCTTTCTGCCACAATCATCCCAGTGGAAACGTCCACCCGAGCAGGTATGATGATGAACTGACAAGGTCAATCAAGAAGGCTTGCGAGCTGATGAGAATCCATTTCAGCGACCATGTCATAGTTGGGGACTGTCAATATTATTCGTATCATGAGCAGGGAAAGTTGTGAGGTGGAACCGCCCTCACAACGTCGCGCTCTTACGGAGAAAATCATTCCCCGTAAGAGCGTTTTCCTTCTATGTTACATTTGATAAAGTGCCTAACTTCATCCTAACACCTCCTAATACATCCTAACAATTCGTAGCACCATTGCACCACCATTTTTCCACCATTAGCACCATCCGTTTTTCGGGCTTCAGCGTCTTGGCCATATTAGATCAGCACCTCTTGCACCATCTGGATTGCACCATTTTGGACCTTTTTGCACCATTTTGTACCATGTAACATGCGCCTAACTTCATCCTAATTTCATCCTAATATTATCCAAATAGAATCCTAATACGATTCATAACAAATCATAACCTAATTCATAACTAGATTCATACCAATTCATACTCTCTTTTCTTGTCGGATTTCATGACCTCCAGCCCATACTCATGCCACCAACGGGCAGAGTCGCTCAGGGCGTAGACAATGCTCTTGATGTTGTCGGGAAATCGGCTTGGAACCTCTTCTTGGTTGTAGCCTGCCAGGGCACTGAAGAAACTTAGGTCGCCACGGACATACTCGTGCAGCTTTTGCTGGCCGATGAACCAGCCCAGCTTCCGGTCAAACTCGGCTTCATCAGCGGCAAACTGGATGTTTACAACCACGTGGGGCTCGGCCTGCTGATGGAGGAGCCAGTAGTCGCCATGCCCCTCTACATGCCGCAGCTCAGCCCTGAAGGCCTCGCGCTCCACATGCCTCGGTTCTACACCTTGCTCCTGCAGACGCGGGAACAGTACCAGATCACTCTTTTCAATCTTCTTGATTTCCATAATCGTTAATCTTTAGTGAATTAAACATTCTCACTCGCATCTCTTTACCACCGCTGCCAACGATCTTCTTCAGGCCGGTTGGTGGGCTAATGTAGCCACTCTTGATGCAAAATCTGGTGCAAAGGTAAGGATTATTTCTGGATTAGAAAAATATTGAGGCCAATTAATTCAATTAATTCAATAAAATGCCTTTAAATGAATTGATTGAGTTAGCTGATGACCGATTTTCGGCAACCTTTGATGACAAGGCCAATCAATTCAATTAATTCAATAAATTGAAATTTCCTAATAATTGAACTGCATAGAGACAACAAAAACAGGCAGCATCCACAACGGGGTGCTGCCTGCTGCTGTTTTAACAAGATGACTTCTCATTACGAGACCTCAATGGCCTTGGTGACTTTCTCCTTCGGCTCGGTCTTCGGCATGGTTGTAAAGAAAATGGAGCAAAAACAGAAAGGCTTTCCAAAAGAATGAGACCTTCTTTGATTGCTTTGCTTTTATAATATTATAGAAATCTAGGATCTAAAAAGCCTAGTAGGCTACAAGATGAAATAAGAGCCAATATATTTGCCCCAATCATTAGCAGAATCCAACTTAATGGAACTGTAACTATTGGACAGAACAACTTAATCAGAAAATTATCTTTGTATGCATATCCTGTATAAAATGAAAGAATGCATGCAATGAACCAGCCGATTAATAACCCAAAGACCAGACAGCCCCATCCGAGGAAGCTCCCAAAACCATCAACATTATTCGTTGTCTTAATTGCAACATACAAATATGGTATAACACAGATTATTGTGAGGTACCAGGTTGAAAGATTAGACATCTTATTTGTATAAGAGCTAAAATCCTTATATTTCTCTTCAAGTTCTTTTTCCCTCTGTCTTTTTTTTCGATCCTCTTCTTCCCTTTGACGTTTAACTTTATTGTCAGATTCTATCATCCTGATTTTTCCAGCAGAATAATAATCATCTTTTTCATTCCCTTTTACAATAATACTGACAAGTTCTGGAGAATGGTCAATAAACGTTTCTATGGAATCATTAAGACTTTCAGGAATTGTCAAACGCTCTAATTGGTCATATTGCCAGAATCCGATCTCAGTGACATTTTTACCAATGCTTAGTCGTTTAATTTTTCGCAGTTTTTCTGTTTTCCTTAATGCTGTCCAACACTCTTTGACCGCACAATTCCCAACTCCGCCTATATAAATCTCATCTGGGATAACAACATCTTCGACGTTTTCTTCTATATCCACTGCTATGCAATATGTCTTGAACTCAGGTCTATATTGAAAAACAACTCCATTCTCTTTAAGAAGCATATAGCCCAATGAATGAGAAATGTATCCATCCTCATCCAAATATGCTTCATCATTGACGTTTTTATATATTGTTGCCATACCAGATTCTTGACATTTCATTATATTACCAATCAGCATCCATAATAAGACTTGTAATCTCATCATCCAAAGAATGTACTGTTCCTGGTCGTACATGTTTGGTTTTACCGAGTGCATAACCTCCAACAACAGTAGCTCCCTTTTTCTCCAGCATCGTCTTGTATTTTAGCATTGTATTGCCCCTTGTGATGACATCATCGAAAAGCAATACATATTTGTCGTTGAACCAGTCATCAAATCTGACATCAGGTTGAATACTATGTCCTGTGGTATTCTCTGGAGAATTTTTGGATAGACCATCCTTAATGATATGTATGTGATCAAAGCCATTCTCTATACATGTAACCTTACATAACCGTTGTGAAAAGTCTTTGTAACGTGCTTCATTCTTTGACTTCGTAGATGCAGGAAGGCAAACAAGGGTCAGATAGCTCATGTTTTCACTACCTGAGAAATCATTCTGAAGTGCGACAAAGAGTCGCCTTATTAATACTTTCAAGACGTGCTCGTGCCTTTCTGGGTCTATATCTTTATCTGGATCATTCTTGAAATCCCAAATCAATCGACGGTGTGCCCATTCTTCTTCGGTAGCCTCGAAATCGCATGTGGTAGGATAATAATTGAATAAGTAATTGTATTTGATCCCTCCTGGCAATGTGTGCCATGTCTGTACAGATTCGAGCAGATGTTTCCTTACTTGTTCCTTAATTTTTTTGTTTTCCTCCTCTTGAGCTTTCTCTCTATCTTTCTTATTAATGAGTTCTTGCATTTCTTCTCGGTCATAGCCTTTATAAATGCTTATGAAAGAAAGAAGAGGTCGTTTATCCTCAATCTTATTAATAATATCTGAACAAATTTGAATAAGACGGGTGTTCTCTGTTGTAAGGTCTATAATAACAATATGTCTTTGAACTTGTTTGTACCATTTCCCAAGTTCTTTATCATTGTTCATAGATGGTATGAAGATTTGGGCTGCATCAACACAATTGTCCAAAATTGATAGTATCTTCATATAGAGTGATTCAAGATCACCTTTCTCCTCTGGTATTTCTGGGGGGCAAAAGTATATGGAAGTTTTTTCCTCACCGTTGAGTTCTTTAATGTAATTGCTAATTTTCTCTATGACATCATCTGAGAAAATGAGTTTTCTCTGTTTTACTCTATCGGTATTTCTCTTTATATGGTTGAAATTGGAATAATCTAAATCATCTTCTTTGCAGAAAGAATAGGAGAAATGTTGCCATAACGCAAATGCTTTAGAAGTGTTAGCCCCTTTATAAGCGATGTTAATATTATAGACATAGCAACCGAAATTCTTCAATTGACTATCTTTAAGATTTCTACAGTGATCAGAAAAAGCATTCTGCTCCGTCTTCCATTCAGTCAAAGTCTTCTCGTTCTTTTTAATCTGATCGTATTCTTTAATAGTCGTGCGTTCATGCCAGAACTTTTCAAGTAAAGTCTCATTCAGAGGTGTATGTGCTTGATTTATGCGTAGCCATTCCGCAGTACCTAATGGATAGTCCTTTTGAGATAGTTCAAAGTCTCTTTGAAAATTGGCCAGATTTCTTTTACGTATTAATTCTGAATCGACCTTTTTTATTTCCTCTTCTTTGTGAATTGCAATAACCTTGAGCCAATTTTCATTTCTTGGATTAAACTCCTTCACGCCATAACTATACTTTCTCTCCAAATATTTATACTGATCTCTGACATATTGCTCCTTAATTACTATTACTTTGTGTGAGCAAAGTACTCTTTTCTTTGCTTCGTAGGACACTTTCTTGACGGAGGCATCTGCAGAACTTATCAGTTTATTATCAAGCAGCCATTCTGTCACACCGTTGGGATAAGATTGGCTCAATTCATTAAACGAATTAATGCATTTGATTCTATAGGTTAACCACATAGTCAGTATTCCACAGACTATAGCGAATGGGATAGAACCGGGATTCTCGATAGGTATTCCGAAAAAATTCACGAATATAACAGCTCCAGCAAACGCTCCGCCTATTCCCGCAAAAAATGAAGTTATTATCTTATCTGTCTGTTCGTACATAACTATATGCTAAAATGGAAGTTCTTCATCATATTCATTAGTATTTTGCCCTGATTGAATAGGTCTTTCATGTCTAGTTTTGCCAAGACATATTCCACCAATAACGATTGCGCCTAATTTCTCCATTTCTGATTTATACTTTAGCATTGTCTCACCTTTCGTTACAATATCGTCAAATAGCAAAACATATTTCCCTTTGAAATAGTCCTCTTCATACTTTATAACAGGCTGAATACTATGCCCTGAGTGATTGTCTGGATGCTTTTTTGACATTCCATCCTTCATGATGTACATATGATGGAAACCATTTTTCATATATGTTTCTTCGCAAATCCTTCTTGAAAAATCATAATACCTTGAATAATTGTTTGAACTTGTAGATGCAGGAACACACACTAACGTTATGAACTGAAGAAGTTCTTTCCCCAATGAATCTATCAGCTCCTGCTTGATTAGGGATGTTACTTCATCAACAGCGGCCTTGTGCTCTGAAGGATCGATGTTTTTATCTGTATCGTTTTTAAAATTCCATGTCAAACGCCGATGTCTCCATTCTTCTTTTGTTGCCACAAACTCACATGTAATAGGATAGTAATAATATAGGTAGTTAATATGAAAATTATCGGATAGCTTGTCCCATAAAGAAACTGCAGATTTCAGCTTAGGTAATAATTCTGCGAATTCGCTTTTCCTCTGCTGTTCCTTTTCTTTGACCCTCTCAACTTCAGATTCCCATTTTATGTGGTTATCCTTTATTTTGACTTTATCTTCATCTGTTAGAGATGTTAATGTTCGAAAATCCATTGTAATACAATCCGTTTCGCCTGAGAAAATAAATAAACATTTCTCAAAGTCGTAATAACATTTCCGGTATTTCCGATTTGACCAATCATCATCTATAGCACGAATAGGTGCCTCTTTGTTCTCTTTGAAATTAATGAAATGCCAGTTGCAATAAGCGTCATATCCATAATATGGGTATGCGACCCATAAATAGTCTAATTTCAGGAAATCCGAAGTCACAAATGTGAGGTAAGTAAATATTCCATTTTCAAACACATAACTATATTCAACATAATTGACAACCACTTTCCCTTCTACAACATCTTCTATCAATACAGTTGCATCACTATTATAAGTATCCTTAAAGTAATAAATGTTATATACAAAAAGACTTCTTTTATCAAGAATAACAAGAGCAGCACCTAATCCTTCGTTTGTGATGTCTTTGCTAAATTGATCCCCTTTATTGAAATCACTCCAGTAATCATCTTCTGCAAAAGCATTTTCTTTTGTTTTTATTAAATTACCTGTCAATCCAGGATCGTATATTACATTGTAATTGTGTATAGTCTTCGTTTTAATATAACATGAAATGTATACATAGTCACCAAGTGTATTGACCAAATGACAATTACTAACAGATTCTGGTTTTAAAAAATCAGCATTCGTCCTAAAGAATTCATTTGCAATATCTATATTCGTTATTAACATGTCTGTAAGTACTTTAAAATAATGGTATATCATCTTCAAACGGAACAAAACGTTGATTTTCAGGAGGCTCATGCTTTGTTTTCCCTAATGCGATACCCCCAATAACTGTGGCCCCCTTACGTTCCAACATTTCTTTGTATCGTAACATAGTTCCACCTTTAGTCACAATGTCATCGAACAAAAGCACATACTTGCCTTTAAACCAGTCATCGAAACTGACTTCTGGCTGAATACTACGGCCAGAAGTATTGTTTGGGTCATTTTTAGAAAGTCCATCCTTAGTGATGAATGTATGGAGATACCCATTATCCATACCTGTTTCTGCACAGAGTTTGAAAGAGAATTCTTCATATCGGGCTTGATTTTTTGCGTTTGTAGAAGCAGGTAAGCATACCAAAGTCAGGAACTGCAGGTATTCTTCACCAAAAGTATCACTTAGTTTCTGCTTAATTTGAGGTATTACTAAATCGATAGCTCTTTCATGTATGGCTGAAATTATGTTCCTTGCAGGATCATTCTTGAAATTCCAGACAATACGTCTATTTTCCTTATCTTGATAAGGAGGATCGAAATCACATGTAGTAGGATAATAATAAAAAAGCCACGTATAATGGAAATTTAGGAATAGTTTATTCCAACTCATTGCCTTTCTAACGAGTACGTCCTTTGCAGTACTTTGAAGCCTTATTCTTTGCTGTTCTCTCTTTTGATTCGCAATACGCTTCTCTTCTTTTTTGCGTTGTTCCTCTTTTGCAATAAATTCATCTTCTAAGATGGATATAGCATCCCGACTACGAACCATATACCTCTGATTGGTCGATAACAATGGATATCTTTCTTTCCATATTCTAAGCCCATTAGGATAATGACACTCGATTTCTTTCATCTGTCGGTTCTCCTCAGCCATTTCCTCTTCTTGTTTTTTCTTTATCCTATCCTGTTCTCTCTTTATCTTATCTTGTTCCTCTTTTACAAGAGCTATTTCTTCGTTCTCCCATATTATTTCTTGGCGCTTTACAACACTATTTCTAAAAGAAATGGGTACTTTTGTTGGGTCTGGTTGCCCATTTTCAGCCAGATATTTTGCAAATGCTTTAGGATATTTCGTGTGTATTTCGTTATATTTCTGATTTCTCTTCGAGTCAAAATGTTCGATTATCATGCCCAAAAGGTACATAAGTATGAACAATATAACAAATGCCGATATAATAATAGCAACAGGACTAATACCCCATTCTTTTCCTATACTCCAACAAAATCGCAATACAAGAACTGCTACAATTAGGCCAATTGTGCAACCACACGAAGATCCATCTTTACCCATATTATCATACTTTTAAAATGGCAGTTCAAAATCATTATCAGAGAATGTAGTTGGCTGAGGTGGGAATGGTTGTGTGGAAGAGCTGGATACACCACCTTGTGTCGGTCTCTCGTGCTTAGTTTTTCCTAAGGTGAAACCACCTACAATTATAGCTCCTTTACGCTCCAAAATCTCTTTGTATCTAAGCATAGTCCTTCCTCTTGTGATAACATCGTCAAACAACAGAACATATTTCCCGTAAAACCAATCGGCAATAGTCACTTCTGGTGGAGCAATCTGACCTGTTTCATGTCGTGGAAGTCCATCTTTCACAATGGTAATATATGGATAACCATTTATCATTCCAGTCTCTGCGCATAATCTGTTCGAGAACTCCTCATATCTTGCAATGTTCTTCACCTTAGTGGAAGCAGGAAGACACGCCAAAGTCAAGAACTGGAGATATTCTTCGCCAAAGGTTTCACTCAGTTTTTGTTTAATTTGAGGAATTATCTCTTTTAATGTAATCTCATGATCTTCAGGAAGGATGTTTTTCTCTGGATCATTTTTGAAATCCCATACGTTTCGTCGGTTCCACCATTCCTCTTGAGTCGCCTCAAAATTAGGAATATTCGTTGGGTAGTAATAAAATAAGTAGTTATAATAGAAGTTCCCATATAGATGCTCCCAGCTTTTAACATTTTCTGCAAAGATTGCAGGTGCCTGAAGAGATAATTTAACTCTTTTTTCTTCTTTACGCTTTCTTTCTTCTTCTTTTTCTTTTGCTTCGGCAGCACTTCTTTCTGCCTCTACTTTTGAACGCTCTATATAAGCTATCATTTCTGACCTGTCATAAGCCTTGACGAGACTGATATATGCGAGATTAGAATGATTATCTTGAAGTGCATTAAAGATGGATTCACAATTCTTTTTCAATTGCTCGTTAGTCGTGAAAGCATCTATTACCACTACACAGTCAGGAGATTCTTGTACTAATTGCTCTATACCACTTTTACACTCTAAACCTAATGATCTTTGAAGAATGACATTTATTTTCTTAACACTATCAGGCTTCTTTATATGTGCATATGTAGTGGAAAGAGCATTATCTGTCCAGCTATCAACATTTTCATTACAAAGTAATACAACCCTCTTCCCGTATGCTAAATCTGCAATAAACTCTTCTATCTGTTTTTGGTATTGTTCCGATAGAATTAGCCCCTTTTCTTTCCAGCATTGTAAGCTATTTGTGTTATCAAGAGCCAACTGATTGTAGGTGTAATCAAGGTCTCGTTCAAGACATACTTCATATGTAAAGTGCTGCCAAATTTTCATGGAGAGGCCAGTGCCCCCCTTAGTAGTGATATTGTATGTATATGTGTAGTTTCCATAAGTTGGAAGTTTCTCACCTGCTAAATTGCGCATTTTTGATGCAAAAGCATTTTGCGCATTTTCCCATTCCTTAGCTTCCTTCTCCTTCGTTTCTGCCTCTTTTCGACTTTTTACCCTCTTTTCAAGCTCTGTCCATTCTAAATCGGTAAATGATTCATTGGCTTTCCTGAAATTAGTCTTACTATATCTTCCCATGACACCGTGATATAGATAATACGGTGAAGGATCAACTTCTTTTCCCCAATATTCAGCATATGCGTTGGGGTAGTCCCTTTTAATATGAGCTATCCTCTCACGTTTCTGCCTGGCTTCTTCGTATTCTCTTTTTCTTTCAGCATCCTTGGAAGAAGAATAGGCCCAGATAACGACTATTACGATAATAACAACAACTAACCACATTCCTCTTATCTAATTAAAGTTAATATCTCGCGGGGATGAATGATTGCATGTCGATAGCCTGATGAAATCAACCCCTTTTTCTCTTTTGTACCCCAGAAGCAGGCAACACTTTCTATGTTAGCAGCATTGGAAGCCTGTATATCAATTACTCTGTCACCAAAGGAAATAGCTTGGTCTGCAGAACATCCCAGTTTTTGTAATGCAAGTAACATGGGGGCAGGAGCTGGCTTATGCGGTTTAACATCGTGATAGCCAATAATATGGTCTACAGGTATGTGGAAGTATTCAGTCACATTCTGAACATATTTGCCAGGGGATGTGCTTACTATTGCAGTGGGTATATGATGCTTTGCTATCAAATCAAGGACTTCTTGGATACCGTCAAAAAGATGGCATTCTCCAATTTTGGAATAGGCCAACTGCCAATTCCTTTCTGCCCGTGCTTGCTCCAAAGGAGTGGTGTCAACAAGCGTCAAGTCGAGGTCAAATATAATATTACGCATAATCAGTCAAAGAAACTGGTTTTTATAGGCTGAATATTCTTCAGCGTATTGGCAATTGAATCTATGTCGTCTGTTTCACATATGTATTTGGCACCATTTTGGCGTTGTGCAAGGTACACATTTCCTTGTGTCTTCTCATGTCCCATAGTATAGACATCCTGATATTTCACCACGTATAGAGGCTTCTGAGCTGCTAAAGTTGAGTTTACTGCATGCATTGTTCCACCAGAGCGTCCGGTCTGAATGACTAATGTAGCCTTTGACATACCGCTTTGAAGACGATCACGGGCTACAAGATTATAAGGAGACAGACTGGTACCGATTGGATATTCCGACATCAGTAGCCCTCCTTTCTCAATTATCTCTTTTGCTAAAGATTCATTCTGAGGTGGATAGATAGAGGTTAAACCATGTGCCAAAAATGCCGTTGTTTTACCACCAGCTTTCAAGGCACCACGATGACCACAGGTATCACATCCTATTGCGAGGCCAGAAACTATGTTAAAACCTCGCTTCGCAAATTCTGCTGCAAGGAATTCGCCTATACGTTCTCCTTCACTAGTAGGCTCACGTGTTCCAATGACAGCAAGGCCTGGTAATGAGGCTGTATTAATATCTCCTTTATAATAAATGATAATCGGCGCAGAAGAACTTCCTTTCTCGTCTACGGTCTTTAACAATTGTTTAGGATAGTCTGAATCAAGATAGCTCACAGTATGTATTCCGGCTGCTTCGCTCTCATTAATGATACGCTGAGCAACCATAAATTTCTGAGCGACATCGTCTGAAGTAAATTCAGGTAGACGTGGAACGAGTTTTCGTTCTTTGGCCATGGCAAGGAAATCATACATTTCTTTGGACGTTGTAATGCTAATTTGCTTTTCATCCAGTACTTCGCCAATACGCATGACGGTTTTATTGCCAACTCGATCTAACAAGCTCAAAGCAATTACTTGTAATGTTGATAGTTTCTGCATAACTCTATTTTTTATACTTGAACAGGGACGGGAATGTACATAACATTTTCACGTGTAGAATTGAGCAAATCCTTCACATCTATTTCTAGAAGTGAGGCAATCTTGTCCAGAGTATGAAGATCTGGCTGAGAGGTATTTGTACACCATTTGCTAACAGTTGTCACATTTTTACCAAGTTGTTCAGCTAACCATTTATTGGTGCGCTTTTTCTCTGCTAAAACTACTTTAAGTCGATTTAAATCTTTCATTATTTCTAATATATATGATTTGAACGCAAATATAGTGATTTATTTCGACAAGACTATATGACATAAATATTATTTTATCTTTTTTAATTAATTAGAATACAATCTCTTTCTTTAATGAACTTTTTTCTTGTCTTAAAAGCATAGAAACTCCTATATGTCTACATCTCATCATTAGAAAAAAAGCCTCATTCCTAGCACATCCCAGAGTAAAGCTACGTTTTCACTCCAATTACCTGAAGAAAACTCTTCCTGATTATTCACAATATTTCTGATTCCTTCCGTCTCTGCCTTACCAAAGCCCAGACGGTTCACAAACTATCCAAATCTACTCATAATTCTACCTTATTAATTTCTTATTTTTATACTTGTTCTTTTCGTGCCGTATTTCCCTTCGAATGTTGTGACAATTGCCAGGAACCCTTTGGGGAGATTGACAGACCTTTTTCCCTCGCATCATTAAACGATGTTTCCGCCTGCAAAATTAGGGATTATAATGGAAATAGTCAAATAAATGAAATCCACAAGCCTTGCGGAAATGAAAGATTTGTAGCAGTAACTACTGCTTTTATTTCATGAATCCCTAAAATATGTTGCAATTTTAGCCATATAAACCGATTTTTGTGTAAATTTGATTATTTTTGTGACCAAATTTGAGAATAATTAGGATTTAGAGATGGGCAATATCAAGATAATCAAAGGTGTTTTTGACACTAAACTGGAGCTGGAACATGCTGAAGTGGTTGCCGGATTCCCTGATATCACGGTAGACTATTCGCATGAGACGTTGGACTTCAATCGTGATTACATCAAGCACCCTGAAGCTTCGTTCTACGGTGATGTGGAGGGTGACTCGATGAAGGATGCTGGCATCTTCGACGGCGACCGTGTGATTATAGACAGGGCTGTTGAGCCTCATGACGGTTCCATCGTCGTGGCATGGTGGGGTGGTGAAGGCTTCACGATGAAGTACCTGGATCTTTCTCACAGGAAGGACGGCTATATCGAACTGCGCCCGGCTAATGACGAATATCCTGTTTTCAGGATTGACACCCCTGAGTATTTCGAGGTCTGGGGTGTGGTGATTCACGTGATTAGAACTTTGGAGAAGAT
>Ga0310691_10005866_pt1 | contig 13266 bp, 12 predicted proteins | sample 176DNAGHGlowgp2_FD_203887 | JGI IMG/M metagenome (GOLD analysis project Ga0310691, IMG submission 203887) | Sheep rumen microbial communities from Palmerston North, Manawatu-Wanganui, New Zealand - 1766 DNA GHGlow gp2 (v2) (version 2) | ecosystem: Host-associated > Mammals > Digestive system >... | reverse complement strand
TCAAACCATCCTAATCGAATCTCTAATATTTTACATAACTTGCAATGGTTATATTGAATTATATACTTTAGGGAATAAAGTTTTCAATAGTATTGCTTGTTATTTAATTAATCAAATTATACCACAACATCATGTGTCCTGGCTAGTGTAAAGCCCAAGATGTTCGTACGCAAGATCGGTTACAACTCTTCCTCTGGGTGTCCTGTTTATGAGGCCGTTTTTTAACAGATATGGCTCATATACATCCTCTATAGTGCCTGCATCTTCGCCTATTGATGCTGCCAGAGTATCAAGACCTGCGGGTCCTCCCGCGAACTTCTCAATAAGAGTAAGAAGCAAAGTCCTGTCGTTGTGATCAAGCCCGAGTTTGTCTACATCCATAAGGTCAAGTGCTGTTTTTGCAACTTCCTCAGTGATAACACCGTCATACCTGACCTGCGCATAATCTCTTACTCTTTTAAGAATCCTGTTTGCAATACGTGGCGTTCCGCGGCTTCGTCTCGCCATTTCTTCAGCGCCTTTTTCCCTTGTTTCAACGCCCAGAACCTTTGCGGACTGCATTATTATCTGCATAAGCTCTTCTATCTCATAGAATTCCATTCTAAAGAGCATTCCGAACCTGTCCCTTAAGGGAGCTGAGAGCATACCCGCTCTTGTTGTTGCACCAATTAGCGTAAACCTCGGAAGGTCAAGTCTTATAGACCTGGCTGTTGGTCCCTTTCCTATCATGATGTCTATCTTAAAATCTTCCATTGCAGGATAAAGAACTTCCTCTACCTGCCTGTTAAGTCTGTGTATCTCATCGATAAAAAGGACGTCGCCCTCTTTTAAATTATTAAGTATAGCAGCGATCTCGCCCGGTTTTTCAATTGCAGGTCCGCTTGTAACCTTGCAGTTTACGCCCATCTCCTGCGCTATTATTTCGGCAAGGGTCGTCTTTCCAAGTCCGGGAGGTCCGTAGAGAAGGATATGATCAAGACTTTGATTTCTCTTTTTAGCGGCCTCGATTGAGATAAGAAGATTCTCTTTTATCTTCTTTTGGCCGATGTAATCCTTTAATCTCTTTGGCCTAAGTGACCCTTCAATTCTTAAATCCTCTTCTGTAAATGAAGCATCTGTCGTTCTTCTGGATTCACTTGCAGAAGTTTTAATACTTCTTTTTTCCATAAAAATCCCCATTACGAAAATATTATTTAATGAAAGATGAAAATATCTCTTTCATGTTGTATCAGAACAGTTCTTTTAAAGCCATCTTAAGAATAGCTTCAGTATCATCCAGCGATACTTCTTTTGAAGATAATACCTTTCGTACTGCTTTAGAAGCCTCTGATGCGGAATATCCAAGAGCAACAAGTGCTTCGAGTGCTTCACTCTGTGCGCCCTCTTTTTCGGATGATCCGGGAATGCCATCGCCGCCAAAATCTGCGCCTGTTATATCCTCTGCAGAAATCTTATCATGCAGCTCAAGAACCAGTCTTTCTGCTGTTTTCTTGCCAACCCCCGGTGCTTTACTTATTGATTTGGAATCTCCTGCCAGAATTGCAAATCTCAGATCGTCAGGCGTCATAACCGACAAAATCGCCTGTCCAACCTTAGGACCGATGCCGCTTACACTGATAAGCATCTTAAAGAAATCAAGCTCATCCCTTGATAAGAATCCGTAAAGGCTCATTGCATCTTCCCTTACACTAAGATATGTATAAAGCTTTACTATCTCACCTATACCCGGAAGCCTGTCCGCAGTATACCCTGAAATATTAACGTTATATCCGACACCCTGAACATCGATGACGCAGCTCTGCCCATCTGTCATATCCAGAATTCCGTTTACAAATGCTATCATAAAAATCTCCCGGTCAAACTTTTTTCAAGATGAATTTTCATTCTCTCAGCGATAAAGCCGTTTACATAACCTGTAATTGCACCCGCAATAAGAAGCGGCGGCAGATAAAACAAAATGCCGCTTGTCTTTACAATAAAGCAGGCCACAAAAAGCTGCCCGATATTATGGGCAATCCCTCCTATGACACTAACTCCTCCCATGTCAAAAAAATTCATCTTTTTAAATAATACCATAAAAATGAAGCTGAAAAGAGCCCCGAAAACAGAAAAAAGAATCCCAAAAAGGCTTCCAAAAAGGAAGCCTGTAAGTACAATTCTAAGAATATTTATAAGTATGCCCTCTCTGCTTCCGTATACATATAAGATGAAAACAATTGCCATATTGGGAAGTCCGAGCTTCATCCCGGGAACTCCGTAAAAAAACGGAAATAATGATTCCACATATGACAATATCATCGCATAAGCAAGTGACAGAGAAAGAATTGTAAGTTTTTTGGTTGTTATCCTGTTTTCCATGAAAACAATTATATCACATCATGCGCTCTCAAGGTCCTCAATCTGAGCTGTGTAGAGTTTGTAATAGTCACCCTTTTTGGCCATAAGCTCTTCGTGAGATCCGCACTCGGTTATTCCGCCGTCTGATATATACATTATCTTATCGCACCCTGTAATGGTTGAGAGTCTGTGGGCGATAATAAAGCTTGTTCTTCCTTCAAGCATCGCATTAAGTCCCTTTTGAAGGGCTTTTTCAGTCTGCACATCAATACTTGACGTAGCCTCATCAAGAACAAGTATTGCAGGATCTGACAAAAGCGTTCTAGCAAAAGATATAAGCTGCTTCTGCCCCTGTGAAAGAAGTGCACCTCTCTCCTTAACCTCAGTATCATATCCTTTTGATAGTTTTCTTATAAATTCATCGGCACATACGGTTTTGCTTGCTCTGTAAACCTCTTTTTCAGTTGCATCAAGTTTGCCGTATTTAATATTATCCTCAATTGTTCCTGAGAATATAAAGCTGTCCTGAAGCATTATACCCATCTGGCTTCTTAGTGATTTAAGCGATACTTTCGAAATATCCTGCCCGTCAATAAGTATCTGTCCCTTGTCAACGTCATAAAACCTTGAAATAAGACTCACAATTGTACTCTTTCCTGCACCTGTAGGTCCTACAAGAGCGATACTTTCACCCGGCTCAACAGTAAATGATACATCGTGGAGGATTTCTTCTCCGGGCTCGTATGAAAAAGATACATTTTTGAATTCAACCTTTCCTGTAACCTTTTTCATCTCAATGCATCCGGGCTTATCATCGATCGTTACGGGTTCATCAATCGTTTCAAAGATACGCTCAAGGTAAGCAATATTATTTATAAAGTTATTAAATATATTTCCAAGGTTCATAATAGGCTGCCAGAATCTTGACGCATAGTTGGAAATCGCGATGATCGTTCCAAGAGTCTGATGTCCGTTTGTAAACATTACTATTCCGGCTGTATACAGCGCTGCTGTTACGAAAACAGAAATAGTATCGATGCCCGGCCAAACAAGTGTGGAATAATAAATAGCCCTCATCCATGTCTTTCTGCAATCATTTGAAAGCTCCTTGAAAATGGCTGCATTCTCATCTTCTCTTGCAAAAATCTGAGTGATTCTTGCACCTACGATATTTTCCTGCAGATAAGCATTCAGATTAGAGTTTTTGTTTGAAACCATCTGCCATGCTATTCTCTGCTTGTTCTTTATCCAGAACATGAAAAACATGAGGATAGGAACTCCCGCAAGGACAACAAGGCTTAGCTTAACGTCCACATAGAGCATGAAAATAACAATAAAGATCAGATTCAAAAACTCAAGTATAAGATTTATAAGTCCGTTACTTAACATATCAGAAACGGAATTTACATAGTTTACAACTCTTACAAGAATCTTGCCGTGCGGTCTGTCATCATAATACTGGAATGATAGCTTCTGAAGATGCTCATACAGATCACTCCTTATCTGATAAATAATATCCTGACTGACATTGACCATGATATAAGATCTGATAGTTGCAAACAAAATGCTTATAAGATAAACAGCTCCCATTAAAATAGCAAGCTTAAAGAGCATTATCCTATCTGAATTGGGAATTGCCTCGTCCAATGCCTTCTGAAAAATAATAGGGCTTATAAGCGCTGTAATACCGCCAATAGCTGAAAGCACAAGGGCAATTATCATTTTGCCTGCATGTTTTTTAATATATCCCGAAGCACGAAGTAGGTGCTTTATGTCAAAAGGCTCTTCTAAGAGTTCATCCTGTTTATACGTATTTCTTGCCATAATTTAACTCCCCTGTCATGCGCCCATCTGAAGCTTAACAAGCTCTGCGTAATAGCCACCCTTTTTGATAAGCTCCTCGTGAGTTCCTCTCTCAGTAATCTCGCCGTCCTGCATTATAAGAATCTGGTCAGCATCTTTTGTAGTTGATATTCTCTGTGCAATGATGATCTTGGTGCAATTAAAATCAAGGTTTCTAAGGCTTTCCTGTATAGCCTTCTCTGTCTCAAGATCCACAGCAGATGTCGTATCATCAAGTATCAGTATCGAAGGTTTTACAGCAAGCGCTCTTGCAAGAGATATTCTCTGCTTTTGTCCGCCGGACAAGCCAACACCTCTTTCACCTACTATGGTCTCATAGCCTTCAGGCATTTTTGCAATAAAATCCGATGCCTGAGAATACTTTGCAAATTTAACGACTTCATCCCTTGTTATATGCTGATCTCCATAGGCAATATTTCCATCGATCGTATCTGAGTAAAGAAGCACATCCTGTGTTGCAAGCCCTATGTTCTTCCTAAGCTGATGAAGCTTTATCTTTGATACATCAACGCCGTCTATAAGTATCTGGCCATCAGTTGGCTCATAGAATCTGGGAATCAGGTGAATAAGAGATGTTTTTCCGCATCCTGTTTCGCCCATTATGGCTATAGTCTGACCGGGCTTTGCTGTAAAGGAAATATCCTTAACAACAGGAAGCTTACCATCAGAGTATTTGAAAAATACATTCTTAAATTCTATTTCGCCCTCAAATCTCTCGGGCATATCGACAGCATCAGGGCTATCCACGATTTCAGGCTCTGAATAATAGATTTCCATAACCTTTACAGAGCATGCTGAAAATCTCTGGAATTCGTTCATGATATTTCCAAGCTGTCTCATAGGATTGGCAATAGCCCATGTAAGACCTGAAAATGCTACAAATTCACCCATAGTCATCTGGCCACCTATAAGGAACAGGCCGCCGACTACAAGGAGTAATAGAGGCAGCAGGTTTGCAACGCTCTCAACTATCGGGAAGAATCTGATCCAGGTAAATGCCGTTTTCTTATTGGTATCCCTGTAATCTTTGTTGCACTTATCAAATCTTTCTATCTCGTAGTCTTCCCTGGCAAAGGCTTTAACTACCTTGTTTCCGGATATGTTTTCCTGAGCCATGGTATTCATGCCTGCAAGCTTTTCACGAAGAAGAGCATGCATAGGTGCAACCTGATTTTTGAAGATGATGATAACGCCAAAAATAAAAGGAGCAACTGCAAGAAGTGTGAGTGCCATCTTCCAGTTCATGAAAAAGAAATAAATACTTGTTGCGGTTATAAGAGAAAGCGCTTCTACTACCATTCTCACAACCCATGCAACCATATGGCGCACCGCATCGAGGTCACCTGTTACTCTCGTCATCAGGTCACCTGTTCTGTATGAAGCATAAAACTTCATATCCTGTCTTTGAATTTTGTCATAGAGATAATTTCTGATCCTGAAGAGGACTCCCTGAGATACTTTTTCATATCCCACGCAGTCAAAATAAACTATAAGGCATCTTATGACCGTAAATATGATCATAGCTGCTATTAGTTTATAGAACTCATCCGAATGATTTAAAAAATTTGTTTTTCCTTCTTCCCCTGAAAGGAATCTGTCAACGATTTGAGAAGCAAAGTAGGGAACAGTAAGCTGCATAACGTTATATACAACCGTTCCAATGACTACTGTTAAATACAGCAGTCTGTACCCTTCCATGTTGTCCCAGAGCCATTGCAGTCTTGTTCTTGGGAATTTCCAAGCTCCGTAACTTTTTTTCATAATACACCCCATTTTTTTTATGTTAGTGACCTGCAATGAAGTTCTACCCACAAAAACTGCATTGCAAAAAAGGAAAAAAAACACGTTTGTTTATTATGTTTACAAGAAACTTATTAAACAAACGTGAATTACTTTAGTCACTTCTTTAAGATATTATAGCTATTTTGAAATTAAGTCTATACCTTTATTCGATTTTCCTAAAATTTTAATAATTACCCTGTGAGGAAGACAGATTACAGACTCCCCGTTGCTATCAATTATGCCCTGTTCGATGCACAAACAATCGGGACAATCCGCACTTTCAACAAAGGCCTTGCCGTCTTTTATAACAAGGTCATTGTATCCTCCGTTATAGCCCTCAATCCTTACTTTCCTGTCTTCTGAAAGAGGAAATGACTCTATATCTTTACCGTCTACGGATATTACCACCATCTCTCCTTTTTCTCCAAATGCCTGATTAAAGCCATAGATCAAAAATGAAATGATGATAATAGCACATAGTAGTAAGATGGAATTTTTTCTTTTTCGTGATATGTCACTCATATATTATTTGATTACGTGAACCCATCCTTCAGGAGCCTTGATCTCGCCCATCTGGATACCTGTAAGAGTATCATAGAGCTTCTTGATAACAGGTCCCATCTCTTCCATTCCGGACTCGAAGCAGATTTCATTGCCGTGGTCATTGATCTTACCAACAGGAGAAATAACAGCAGCTGTTCCGCAAAGACCCATTTCCTTAAAGTTTTTAACTTCATCAAGACGTACAGGTCTTTCGTCAACCTTAAGTCCAAGATAGTCTTTTGCAACCTGAACGATAGATCTTCTTGTGATAGAAGGAAGGATTGAATCAGTAAATGACCTGGGAACAACAAGGTTGCCGTCAGCATCTACAAAGATTATGTTAGCTCCGCCTGTTTCCTCGATATATGTTCTTGAAGCTGCATCAAGATATACATTCTCTGCAAAACCTTCATCATGAGCTGTAACAATAGCATGAAGGCTCATTGCATAGTTAAGTCCGGCCTTGATGTTACCTGTTCCGTGCGGTGCTGCTCTGTCAAAATCACTTATTTTTACAACGATAGGCTTTGCGCCGCCCTTGAAGTAAGGTCCTACAGGTGTAACGAAAATTCTGAACTGATATTCATCAGCAGGCTTAACTCCGATTACATTACCTGTAGCAAACATAAGAGGTCTGATATATAAAGTTGCACCACTTCCGAAAGGCGGAACCCAGTCCTCGTTTGCCTTAACTACTTCTTCTACAGCCTTGATAAATCTCTCTTCAGGGAATGGAGGCATCTCCAGTCTCTTTGCAGAGTCAACCATACGGCTTGCATTGAGGTCAGGACGGAAGCATACGATGTGTCCGTCTTCTGTCTCATAAGCCTTAAGGCCTTCAAATACTTCCTGTGCATAATGAAGGACACCGGCATCTTCACTAAGAACTACTTTTGAATCCGTAGTAAGCTCACCATCATCCCATTTTCCATCCTTATAGTTGGAAACATAGCGAAGATCCGCTACGTGATAGTTAAATCCAATGCTTGACCAGTCCAAATTCTTTTTACTCATTTTAAAATACTCCTTTCTACTCTTCCTTTTTCTCCTCCGGTTCTATTTCATCAGACTCTTTTCCATCAAGTGGTAATTGAGTCTGCATAGCCGCATTTTTAAGATACTTTTTGCTCTTTTTATAGAACTTGAATATTCTTCTCCAGCTGGATGCTTCGTTATGGACATAATATTTTGTATTATCAGCATCTTCTATGTTAACGATACCCTCCTCATCATCGATATAAGCTGCATCAATATAGGTCGAAGTATCTCTGGGAAGCTTTTTCTCACGCAGTTTTTTCTTTGTGATATATCCAAAAAATGTATAAATACATGCAAATACAGGAACACCGATAATCCATCCGATAGGTCCCCATATTCCGCCAAATAGCATGATCGCAAATATAACCCAGAAGCTCGAAAGCCCTGTAGAGTTGCCCAAAATAAGAGGTCCTATTATATTGCCGTCAACATTCTGAAGTATGACAATAAATATCAAAAATACCAAAGCCTTTATCGGATTGATCATTATAAGCAGGATAATGCCGAATGCAGCACCGATATAAGGTCCAAAAAACGGTATCAGATTGGTAATCCCGACCGCAAAAGATAAAAGCACAGGGTACGGTATTTTAAGAAATGATGTGACAACAAAACATATAAGTCCTATTATCAGTGAATCTACAATTTTGCCGTTAACAAATCCCGTAAAGGTATAATGTGCATATCTGAATGCACCGATAAGCTCATTGGCAACTTCTTTCCTAAAATAGGCGTAGCATATCTTTTTGCCCTGGCCCATGAATGTTTCCTTGGAGTTAAGGACATAGACAGCAACAACAACGCCTACAACAAAGTAAAAGAATACCTTGATCGCACTGACCATACTCTTTGAAATGATAGTAATGGCTGACGAAACGTTTGGCAAAAACTTTTGTTTTACAAATTCCATTAATGTTGCGGAATAGCTCTGTATCAGATTATCAATTGCTCTTCTTACTGAAGGATTATCATTTAGATATGTATCTGTCCACTTCTGGAGATTAGCTACATATAAAGGAAAATGAAACACAATCTCTCTGATACTCTTAACAAGTTGAGGGACAAGGATCATGATCATTCCATAAAGCAAAAGAAAAAACAAAGCCATTGTAATAAGCACGCCAAGTTTCCTTGCTTTCTTTTTTTCTTTCCAATATCCCTGCTTGCTTAGGTCGATTCCCCTTAATCTGTAAATCGGATATAGAATCCTCTTCTCAATATTATTAAGTATAGGGGACAAAATATATCCAATAACGCAGCCATAAATTATCGGCGTCAATATATGTAGAAAGCTCTTGATGCCGTTTGTGATCTTATAGCCTCTAAACAAAACATAGTAGATAAGCATGACCACAAGGCTGCAGATTATAACAGACAGCATAATGCTGAGCTGCTTTTTACCAGGTTTCCATTTCATAAAACGCCCCCAAAAAAGTTTTTTCTTACCCCAATAAATAATTAAAGCTGTTCAAGCTTGTATACAAGAGAATCCATAAAATCAGGAATATATTCCTCAATCTTACCTTCATCACATTTCTTTGAAAATTCCGGATCAAGCGGGATCTTTGCAAGTACATCTATTCCTCTTGATGCCGCATAGGAGTCAATCTTGCCTTCTCCGAATACATATATGGGCTTCCCACAGTGAGGACATGTCATATAGCTCATATTCTCAACAATTCCGATAACCGGAATATCCATCATTTTAGCCATATTTATTGCTTTTTCAACGATCATTGAAACAAGCTCCTGCGGAGTGGCAACAACTATTATTCCGTCCACGGGAAGTGACTGGAATACTGTAAGCGGAACATCACCTGTTCCCGGAGGCATATCAACAAACATATAATCAACATCGCCCCAGCTTGTCTCTCCCCAAAACTGTTTAACGACACCTGCGATAACAGGACCTCTCCAGATTACCGGGTCTGTATCATTTTCCATAAGAAGGTTGATAGAAACTGCTTTTATACCGTTATCTGTTTCTGCAGGAATCATGTTTCCGTTTTCATCTGCATATCTGATCGGCTTTACACCGAACATCTTGGGAATTGAAGGTCCTGTAATATCGGCATCAAGAACGCCTACCTTGTATCCCTTTCTGTTCATAGCGCAGGCAGAAAGGCCTGTTACAAGACTTTTACCAACACCGCCTTTACCACTTACAACGCCAATAACTTTCTTAACGCTGCTTCCTTCTGCAAGCTTAACCCTGAAGCTCTCCATACTTTCTTTTTTGAAATCTTCGGGGGTCTTTTTCTTCTTCTCTTCTGACATACTAAATTAAATTCTCCTGTTACTTTAAAAATTTTACATCTCTTAGCATCTGCTCATCTTCTTTATCACCAAGATATGTACTGATTATATACCTTGGCCTGTTTTTGGTCTCCAAATATATTTTGCCAATATACTCTCCTATGACTCCAAGGGATATCATAGTAAGACCGCCAATAGCCCATACCGACAAAACAGTAGTTGTCCAGCCGGGAATAGTTGCACCTGTAAAATGTCTGATAAGTGAATATATAAGTACAATAAAACTTATAAAGAATATAAACACTCCAAGGCCTGAAATAATCTTTATGGGTTTGGTACTAAGCGAAGTAATACCTTCAAATGCAAACTGAAGCATCTTAAATAAGGGATACTTACTTTCACCTGCAAATCTCTCTGCTCTCTCATAATATTCCACATCAGTCTTAAGGCCAATCATTGGAACTATTCCTCTAAGGAACAGATTGACTTCCGAAAAATCAGACAAAAAATCCAGAGCCCTGCTGCTCATCAGTCTGAAATCAGCATGGTTATATACAATGTCTGCACCCATCTTATTCATGAGCTTATAATAACTCTCAGCTGTATACCTCTTGAAAAAGGTATCTGTTTTTCTCTGGCTTCTTACTCCGTATACGATCTCTGCGCCGTTTTCGTATTTTTCAACCATGCCGTCTATTGCATTAATATCATCCTGAAGATCGGCATCCATCGAAATACTTATGTCACAGATATCCTTTACTGTCATAAGACCTGCAAGAAGCGCATTCTGATGGCCTCTGTTTCTGGATAATTTTACCCCCTGAAAAATCGGATCTTCTTTGTGAAGCTCCGCTATCATATTCCAGGTATTATCGCGCGAGCCGTCATCAACAAACACGATCCTGCTGTCCGGAGAAATCTTTTCGTTCTTTATAAGAGTGTTTAATTTCTCCTTAAGTCTTTTTGAAGTTTCAGGTAAAACCTCCTGTTCGTTGTAACAGGGAATTACCATAAAAAGCTTATCATTCTTTGCCATTTATATAATTAACCAGTCCTTCACTATCGATTATTTTCTGCATAAAGGGCGGGAATGCCTGTCCCTGAAAGGTTTTGCCTGTAGTCTCATCGGTGATAACACCGGTATCAAAATTAATATTTACAACATCACCCTGCTTTATTTCTTTTGCAGCGTCAGGACATTCTACTATCGGAAGACCGATATTTATAGCATTTCTGTAAAAAATCCTTGCAAAAGTTTCGGCAATAACACAGGAAACTCCTGCAGCCTTTATTGCAATCGGAGCGTGCTCTCTTGAAGAGCCGCATCCAAAGTTCTTATTAGCAACAATGATATCACCTTTTTTAACATTTTTGATAAAGTCTTTATCGATATCTTCCATGCAATGCGCTGCAAGCTCCATCGGATCAGCAGTATTTAAATATCTTGCGGGAATAATAACGTCCGTATCAACATTGTCACCAAAGCAAAATACACTTCCTCTAGCTTCTTTCATATCGTAAACCTCTTTTCCTAAAGCCTTTTACTGTAATTCCGAAGGCTGACTTAAATATCCGGTAACAGCACTTGCTGCAGCAACTGCGGGTGACGCAAGATAGATTTCAGAATCAACAGCACCCATTCGTCCCACAAAGTTACGGTTTGTTGTAGAAACACATCTCTCACCTGATGCAAGGATTCCCATATAACCTCCAAGGCAGGGGCCACAGGTAGGCGTTGAAACAACTGCGCCGGCTTCTATGAATATCCTAAGAAGGCCCTCTTCCATAGCCTGCATATATATGCTCTGAGTTGCAGGAATGATTATGCATCTAATACCGTCCGCAACCTTTCTGCCCTTAAGGATCATTGCAGCACATCTTATATCATCAATTCTGCCGTTTGTGCATGATCCGATAACTACCTGATCGATCTTTATCTTATTTATCTTATCAATCTCATCAAAAGTATGTGTATTCTCAGGAAGGTGAGGGAATGCAACAGTTGGCTTAAGCTCACTTAAGTTTATTGTGTACTCCTCATCATAAACTGCATCTTCATCAGCTTCATAAACAGTAAACTTCTTTCCGGGCGCGTGCTCTTCCATATAAGCTATTGCCTTGTCATCAACAGGGAATATACCGTTTTTTGCACCGCCTTCAATTGCCATATTAGCAATAGTGAATCTGTCATCCATTGAAAGAGAAGAAACGCCCTCTCCTGCAAATTCCATTGATTTATACAAAGCGCCGTCAACGCCTATCATACCGATGATATGAAGAATAACATCTTTTCCGCTTACATACTCACTAAGCTTACCTGTGAGATTGAATCTGATTGCTGAAGGAACCTTAAACCATGCTTTTCCTGTTGCCATTCCGCATGCCATATCTGTAGATCCCACGCCGGTACTGAATGCGCCAAGAGCGCCGTATGTACAGGTATGAGAGTCAGCACCTATTATTAGATCTCCTGCAACCGTTAAACCTTTTTCGGGAAGAAGCGCGTGCTCAATTCCCATCTGACCAACTTCAAAATAGTTGGTGATCTCATTCCTTTTAGCAAATTCTCTGACACACTTGCAGTTTTCAGCTGATTTAATATCCTTGTTGGGGACAAAATGATCGGGTACCAGCGCAATTTTGTCCTTGTTGAAAACGCCGTTTGTCTTAAACTTTTCCATTTCCTTAATTGCAACCGGACTGGTAATATCATTGCCAAGAACAAGATCCAGATCTGCTTCAATAAGCTGTCCTGCACTAACACTTGAAAGTCCTGCATGGGCTGCCAGAATCTTCTGGCTCATTGTCATACCGCTCATAATAATCTCCTTTTATAAATTCTATACCAAATTATATATGATATAAGTAAAATAATACCAACAAAACTTAAGAATATGCCCGGATAATAGCCATCCGGAATATATGTAACCTCGATATTATGGACCCCGTCTCCGGTTTTTATAGCCATAAGACCATAATCGGCTTTTATTATCTCAGTTTCCTTACCATCTACATATGCTTTAAAACGCTTTGAGCATGGAACTGAGAAAAACAGCAAACTATCCTTCATAAGATTTGAAGTTTCTGCAGTAAAACCTCTGGTTGATGTTTCAAAGCTGTTGCATGAGGTTTCCTTTCTATCTGCGCAGTTTCTTTCAAATACTTCATCCGGAAGAACTTCGCTCATATATCCATCAGGAAGCTTTTTTAAAACATCAAGAACTTTCTCTTCATCTTCATCCGGAATGATCAGGCAAACTGATAATAGTCTGTCCTTTAAAATGTCATCTTCAAGCTCTTCATAGTCGCTTTCTGTCAGATAATAATCATATGAAAAGCCCATCGGAATATAATTAGTATTTTCGTAAATATCAATTCCGTTTTGGGACTCCTTATAATAATATCCCGTTATGCCTTCCTTGGAATTGAAAATGCCATCTTTGTTTA
>Ga0310691_10005865_pt1 | contig 13266 bp, 9 predicted proteins | sample 176DNAGHGlowgp2_FD_203887 | JGI IMG/M metagenome (GOLD analysis project Ga0310691, IMG submission 203887) | Sheep rumen microbial communities from Palmerston North, Manawatu-Wanganui, New Zealand - 1766 DNA GHGlow gp2 (v2) (version 2) | ecosystem: Host-associated > Mammals > Digestive system >... | reverse complement strand
TTTGAGTCTGTCTCGTCTGCCAATTCCGACATGCCGGCGCATTGCAGATATCAATATATCACGATTCCGGTGAATTCGTCAAGATTGAATCCCGCGGCAGTGTCAAGTGTATTAAAATCGCGGAAGCGCCAAGTGTATTGAATCCTGCGGTAGAGTCATGCGTATTGAAACTTGCGGCAGCGTTAAGTTCTCTTCGAAGAACGAATGAAGAACAAATGCTGAACGAATGAAGAATGAAGAATGTACCGGAATAAAAAAGGAAACAAACGAACCTTTCAGGAGGAAAAAGCATGAAATTTCTTGTAACAGGCGGAACAGGATATATCGGCAGTCATACTGTTGTGGAACTGATCAGGGCCGGCCATGAGGTTGTGATCTTTGATAATCTTTATAATTCCAAGCTGGAAACGCTGGATAAGATCAAAGAGATCACTGGAATCCGTCCTGTTTTCTACAAGGCGGATATGCTGAAACCCGAGGAGATGGAAACGGTTTTTCAGGAGCACAGCTTTGACGGCGTGATCCATTTTGCCGGACTGAAGGCTGTTGGTGAATCCGTAGCCAAGCCTCTTCTTTACTATGAGAATAACATTTCCGGTACCATAAATCTGATCAAACTGATGACGAAGTATAATGTTAAGCGGATCATTTTCTCATCCTCGGCGACAGTATACGGTTCTCCGAAGACTGTACCGATCCGTGAGGATTTCCCGCTTTCCACAACGAATCCCTACGGAACGACCAAGCTGTACCTTGAGCGTATCCTTTCCGATCTGACTGTTCCGGATCCGGATTGGAGCGTTGTTCTGCTCCGGTATTTCAATCCCATCGGTGCGGATGAGAGCGGACTGATCGGCGAGAGTCCTAATGGAATTCCCAACAATCTTATGCCTTATATCATGCAGGTAGCTCTCGGAAAGCTTCCGGAGCTCGGCGTATTCGGTAATGATTATGATACGCCTGACGGAACCGGTGTAAGAGATTATATTCATGTAACGGATCTTGCGAAGGGGCATGTGGCAGCCATTGCTAAAATGATGTCCGGAAATGGCGTTAACATCTATAATCTGGGAACAGGAAACGGCTACAGTGTACTGGATATTGTAAAGGCGTTTGAAGCTGCCAACGGAATTCCGGTTCCGTATTCCATTAAGCCGCGCCGCCCCGGCGATATTGCCACCTGCTATGCGGATCCGGCAAAGGCTTATGCCGAGCTCGGATGGAAGGCTGAACTGGATCTGGAACGGATGTGTAAGGATTCCTGGCGGTTTGCCGAAAAAACGCTGAGAGCGGAGCTGGAGAATGAGTAGAAAAAAAGACTGGGAAGAGGAAGACCTTACGCCGGAGATCATGGCAAGAAGGGAAAAACAGGAACGCATTAGAGAAATCAGAAAGATACTGCTCCTGATCATCTTTACGGTTCTTGTCCTTGCGTTCATGATCGTTGTCTGGATTGGTTTTCATTCAGATAAACAAAAGCTTCGCAAAAGAGGGATTTCCGCCTATAAAAGCGGAAGATATGAGGAAGCGGTAAGACTGTTCGATGAAGCCCTGGATGAAAAACAGTGGGGCTCGGGTGACCTTGACCGGGACTGCCGGCTGTATAAGGCGGCGGCGCTTTTCCATATTGAAAAATATTCCGAGGCAGAGCGGACGTATAAAGAGATCATTCGCGGACCGCATGACGAGAAGGATGAGATCTGGCTGCAGTCCATGGTCCGTCTTTCTGCGGCAATGGCAGCTCTGGATGTGGATAATCCCGATCTTTCCGTGCTGGTTCCCACCCTTTCCGAGGCGGTTGCCGCAGGGGAGGATGAGCTGGGGCTCTACCTTGGCGCGGCCTATCAGGCGGCGGGAGATAAAGAAAATATGTATCAGGCCTATGCTGCATATGCGGAAAAATACGGTATGACGACATATATTGCATATCAGCTTTCTACATATGATCTGGAAACCGGCAATCTGGAGCAGGCGGAAAAGGACATCCAGAGCGGCTTTGATTCAGGCGATCAGGTTTACGCCAGCATGCTGCTCTATAATGAGGTTGTTCTGATGGAAAAGCGCGATCCGGATAATAAAGAAGCTGCTCTGGAAAAGATGAAGGAGCTTCTGGATATGTTCCCGGATAACGAAACCTTTAAAAAGGAATATGATTTCCTTTATAACCGACTAAACACCGATCCCACGCCGGTCAGAAATCCTTTGGATCCGGAACCGGGAGAGGATACGGAAGAATAAAGCAGAAGAGGATTTGCCATGCTGCTCCCCCCGGCTTTTGCGGAACGAATGAAAATACAACTGGGTTCTGAGGCTTTTCAGGAATACGAAAAAAGTCTGGACCGGAGCCTTTCCCATGCACTCAGGGTGAACAGGCTGAAGCTTACATCGGAGGAACTTTTAGCGGTTTCTCCGTTTGCTTTGCGACCCATCCCCTGGTGTGAAAACGGATTTTATTATGATGCTTCAAAATGCAGTCCTTCAAAGGATCCTGCATATTACGCAGGGCTTTATTATCTGCAGGAGCCATCGGCCACCCTGCCGGCGGCGCTGCTTCCCGTGACTCCGGGAGACCGGGTGCTTGATCTTTGCGCCGCTCCGGGAGGTAAATCCACGGAGCTTGCGGCTAAGCTTGGCGGCTCAGGCTTTCTTTTGGCTAATGATATCAGCGCCACAAGATGTAAGGCACTGATCAAGAATCTTGAGCTTTTCGGCGTAAAAAATGCTGTTGTTACAGCGGAAACGCCCCAGAGACTGGCACAGCGTTTTCCTTCGTTCTTTGATAAGATCTTGATCGATGCGCCCTGTTCGGGAGAAGGTATGTTCCGGAAGTCAGCGGCTATGGTGAATGACTGGACGCCGGATAAGCCGGCGGAATATGCGGCTCTGCAGAGAGAAATCCTTGATTATGCCGTTCATATGCTCCGTCCGGGAGGGATGATCCTCTATTCCACCTGCACCTTCAGTCCAGAGGAGGATGAGGGCAGTGTGCAGGCACTTCTGGATATGCCGGAGGCGAAGGAAAAGGGGCTCTTTTTGAAAAGTATTCCCGATCATCCCGGATTTTTCCCCGGCAGGCCGGATTGGATCTCCTCCCGAAATGATGACCTCAGAAAGACGGTGCATCTTTTCCCGCACATGGTTGAGGGAGAGGGACATTTTGCCGCATTACTGGCCAGTCAGCCGGATGATACATCGTCGTCCGTTCCATCTGTTGATGAGAAAAAAGGGAAAAACAGCGGAGAACTGAAGAAGATCAGTCCGGAATTTGCTGCTTTTGCAGAAAATCTGAATCTGGATTTACGTCCCGAAGAGCTTGTTCTTTCTGCCGGATATCTTTCCCTCGTCCCCCGGTCGGTTCCGGATCTGAAGGGACTCCGGGTCATGCGCCGCGGACTCTTTCTCGGCGAGGTGAAAAAAAACCGGTTTGAGCCGTCTCAGGCTCTTGCAATGACGCTCTCACCGGATACGTTTAAAAATACACTTTCCCTTTCTCCCGGGGACGAACGCATCATTCGGTATCTCAAGGGCGAGACCATTTTCCTGACCGAAGAGGAGGAAAAACTGCTGAAAAACGGATGGCTTCTGATTGCCCTTGACCGGTATCCGCTGGGGTTCGGCAAGCTGGCGGGAGGAAGCGTAAAAAACCGTTATCTTACCGGATGGCGGATGGAGTAAGCATGAAAAATCAAAATCAAGTACAAAATTCGGATCCTGTACATAATACAGAAAATACGGATCTTAAAAAGGATCATGATGAAGATAAAAAGAAATCCGGTGCCCCCGGGGAATATGGTCATCTGGATAAATACAGACAAAAGCATTTATTCTGGTGTGTCTTCTGGTTTCTGATCATCCTTACGGATGTGGTATTCAGCCTGCTGGTCTTTCAGACGCGCAAGACACTGTTTACCATCATTGGCTGTGTCATGGCTATACCGTTTGCCCAGAATGTTGTGGCATTATGGCTGTCTGCCGGCTTGAAACCGCTTTCCCGAAATGATTATGAGGAAGTGGAGAAGGCAGCTGCGGATAATGGGATCCGGGTGCTTTACGATGTGACGATCACCGATGAGGTCGGGACAGCCTTTTATCCCGCAATGACACTGGAAAATGACCGGATCGTTGCGCTTTCCCTGCGGAAGAAAAATCCGGAGGAAAAGAAAATGGCAGAACGGATCCGGACGGAATTCGGCGAGGATATGCGTTATCTGCAAAAAAACAAGCTTTCGGATTTCCTGAAGGAGCTGAAAAAGATGCCCGCCGCTAAGGATAAGCAGCGAAGGAAGGATAAAAAATCCAGAGATAAGCTTTTGCATCTTGGATTCTGAGCAGTGTTTGTTAAAAAATCAAGGGGAGAGGGACAGGCGTTTATATCAGCGTTTGTATTGGCGTTTATATAGGCGTTCGTTCAAGCGTTCGTCCGTATGAAGGAATGGAAGATCGGCCGGGAGGATGCCGGCCAGCCGCTGAAAAAATTCTGTATGAAATATCTCCGTAATGCGCCGGCCAGCTTTACATACCGGATGCTCAGAAAAAAGAATATCCTTCTGAATGCAAAAAAAGCGGACGGAAGCGAGGTTCTCCGGGAGGGCGACAACGTTACTTTTTATCTTGCGGATGATACACTCAGTAAATTCACCGGTTCAGGCGGCCGGGAGAGCATTCAGGATAATACAGATACAGGCACGCAATCCTTTAAAACCAGGGAAAAAGGAGCTGGCGGAAAGGTTTACCGGCTGAAGGATGAACAGATTCTCTACCGGGAAGAAGATTATCTGATTCTGAATAAGCCTGCCGGTCTTTTATCCCAAAAGGCGGAGGAAAATGACTATTCCGCCAATGAGGCTGTCCGGGATTATCTGGGTATCCATGAAGATTCTCTTTTCCGTCCCTCCGCCGTTAACCGGCTGGACCGGAATACAAGCGGAATCCTGTTATTCGGTCTTACCGTAAAAGGCGCGGCGGTGCTTTCGGAAATCCTGCGGGAAAGAAGCGTGGAAAAATACTATCTGGCCATTGTTAAGGGAAACTGCCGCCTGCAGGGAGAATATGTGTCTTATCTGCAAAAGGACAGCGCAAACAATAAGGTCAGCCTTTCCGCAAACGGACCGGGAGAGGAGATCCGGAACCGGTTTACTCCGCTGAAGGTGGTTAAAGCAGAGAATCTTACTGTCATCAGGGTGGAGCTTCTTACCGGAAAGACCCATCAGATCAGGGCGCAGCTTTCCTTTCTGGGTCATCCCATCATTGGTGACCGGAAGTATGGAGGAAGCAGCCCGCTGGCACGGCGGCAGCTTTTACATGCCTTTCAGCTTCACTTCCCTGATGATGACCGGCTGGGGAAGCTTTCCGGAAAACGTATAGAGGCGCCCCTTCCCGGCGATATGAAGCGTTTTCTTCCGGAAGATTTGTTGTAGATCAATCCGGAAATATACTTTTTTTGCAAAAGATTTAAAATAGTTAACGGTAATCGATTTATGTCAACTTGGAATTCCCGCGGGCTTCGAGGCTCCACCTTCGAGGACCTGATCAACTCCACAAATGAATATTACAGGAAGCATAAGCTGGCTCTTGTGCAGAAGATCCCCACGCCTATTACACCGCTGAAATTCAATTCGGAAAAGAAGCTGATCACGGAAGCGTATTTTGAAAAGGATTCTACTGTTGATTATATCGGCGTCGTGCAGAGCATCCCTGTCTGCTTTGATGCAAAGGAATGTAAGACCGATACCTTTTCCCTGCAGAATATCCACGACCATCAGTTCCGGTTCATGACGGAGTTTGAGGCGCAGGGCGGGATCAGCTTTCTGCTCATTCATTTTACCATGCGGAATGATTTTTATTATATGCCCTTTGCCGATCTGCGGCAGTATATGGAAAGAGTGAAGGAGGGGCATCCGAAGAATGTGAAATATCTTGAGCTCCGGGATGAATACTTTATCAAACCCCAGGGAGGCGCGCTTGTCGCATATCTGAACGGGCTGCAGCTCGATCTTTCCGAAAGGGACGCCGCCGGTTCCGGAGATTGATCACCTGGAGTTTCAGAATAGCCATAGATAAAAAAGGAGAATTGTTATGTTTGATTTTTACCGCGTAGCTGCCTGCATTCCACGGGTTACCGTAGCAGACACAGAAAAAAACACAGATGAGATACTGAAAAAGATCCGGGAGGCTTCCGCCCATTCACCGGCTGTTATTGCGCTTCCTGAGCTGGCACTTACCGGATATACCTGCCAGGATCTCTTTTATCAGGATACCCTCCTGCGGCAGGTGAACCAGTCTGTCCTGCGGCTTCTTCTCGAAACAAAGGATGAAAAGTCAGTCATCATTTTCGGTGCCCCTGTTATGATCGAGCAGGCACTTTATAACGGTGCATATGTGATCAAAGAAGGCAGGATCCTGGGTATTTCCCTGAAGACCTTTCTGCCCAACGAAAATGAATTCTATGAGAAACGCTGGTTTTCTTCGGCAGAGGATCTCCTGACAGACAGTGTAACCCTTCGTGAGATCGGGCTCAGCATAGCGGAAGAGGATGATTATGAAATTCCTGTCGGAAATCATATTATCTACAATATTTCCGATGAGCTCCGTTTTGCCGTGGAGATCTGCGAGGATCTCTGGGCGCCTATTCCGCCTTCATCGCTTTATGCACTGGGCGGAGCAGAACTCATCGTCAATATTTCCGCCTCCAATGAGATCATTGCCAAGAGAGAGTACCGCAGGGATCTTGTCCGCATGAATTCCGCGTCCTCTCATTGCGGCTATCTCTATGTATCCGCCGGAAGCAGTGAATCCACACAGGATCTCATTTTTTCCGGACATGCCATTGCGGCGGAAAACGGCAAGATCCTGAACGAAAACCGGAATTATATCGATGATGATTATGTCCTCATCGCAGAAATGGATGCGGGCAAGATCCGGGCTGACCGGAAAAAGAGCACTGCCTTCCGGGACAGTATGAATGTCTTCATGCCGGATATTTCCCAGAAGATCATTCAGGCGGTATCCGATACCGGACTTCTTTCCTCCGACGGAAGCTATATCCAGGTGAAGAAGCATCCCTTTATCCCTTCGGCCAGATCGGCAAGAGAAAGGCGCTGCCAGGAAATCTTTACCATGCAGGTGTGCGCCCTGGCCAAAAGGCTGGATATTACCGGAACAAAGCCTGTGATCGGCGTTTCCGGCGGTATGGATTCCACCCTCGCCTTACTTGTCTGCTCCGGTGCTTTAAAGAAGCTGAGCCGTCCGGCCTCTGACCTTGTGGCCATTACCATGCCGGCCTTCGGTACAACAGGAAGGACCTATGAGAATTCTCTTTCCCTCATCAGAAGTTTGGGCGCCGAGCCGCGTATCATCGATATAAAAGAAGCCTGCACCCTTCATCTGAAGGATATCGGCCATGATATGGAAAAGAAGGATACAACTTACGAGAATACCCAGGCCAGAGAGCGCACACAGGTCCTCATGGATGTGGCAAATCAGGTTAACGGCCTGGTTGTCGGTACCGGAGACCTTTCCGAGCTGGCTCTCGGCTGGTGCACCTATAACGGAGACCAGATGTCCATGTACGGCGTAAATGCCGGGGTTCCCAAAACACTCATCCGCTGGATGATCGAGACCCTTTCCGAAAGCGAAAGCTTTGCGTCCAGCAGGGATGTTCTGAAGGATATTCTGGCTACCCCAATCAGTCCGGAGCTTCTTCCGCCGGACAAGGATGGTAATATCCAGCAGAAAACGGAGGATGCCGTCGGACCCTATGAGCTCCACGATTTCTTCCTGTATCATATGCTCCGTCACGGCTTTTCTCCCGCAAAGATCTTTTTCCTTGCGAAGAAGGCATTCCGTCAGGATTATACCGAGGAGGAGATCCGCCGCTGGATCACTATGTTCTACAGACGGTTTTTCAACCAGCAGTTTAAGCGGTCCTGTATGCCGGACGGGGTAAAGGTCGGTTCCATCTCCCTTTCCCCCAGAGGGGATCTGCGTATGCCCAGTGACGCCAGCGGACGTTTGTGGCTTTCAGAGATCGAGAGGCTTTCATGAATCAGATAATGCGAAAAAGAACCCCTTCCACCTTTGCCATCGTCACCTTCGGATGTCAGATGAATGCCAGAGACTCCGAAAAGCTGGTCGGTATTCTGGAGAAAATGGGTTTTAAAGAAACAGAAGAGGAGCAGGCGGATATCGTGATCTACAACACCTGCACCATCCGGGAAAATGCCAACCAGAAGCTCTACGGACATCTGGGCACGCTGAAGAAGCGGAAGGAAAAGAATCCGGATATGATCATCGGCCTCTGCGGCTGCATGATGCAGAAGGAGGATACTGTTCAGTATGTAAGGGAAAAATTTCCCTTTGTGGATCTGATGTTCGGCACCTTCAATTTCCACCGCGCGCCGGTATTTATTGAGCGGCTGCTGAACGGGGAAAAGCAGGTAATGGAAATCTGGGACAGCCCGAAGGAGCATGTGGAGCACCTGCCGGAAAGAAGGAAATATGCCTTTAAGGGCGGTGTGAATATCATGTACGGCTGCAATAACTTCTGCACCTACTGTGTAGTTCCCTCCGTCAGAGGAAGGGAAAGGAGCCGGATTCCCGAGGATATCCTGATGGATGTGCGTGCTCTCGCTGAAGACGGCGTTAAGGAAATCATGCTTCTCGGCCAGAATGTCAATTCCTACGGCGTGAATTTCATGGAAAAGGAGAAGAGTGAGATCCTGAAGAGTACGACCGGTTATGCCTTCCCGAACCTTCTCCGGGATGTATGCCGTATTGAAGGGATCGAGAGAGTCCGCTTCATGACCAGTCATCCCAAGGATCTTTCTGAGGATCTGATCCGGGTAGTGGCTGAAGAAGAGAAGGTATGCAAGCATATTCATCTTCCCGTACAGTCCGGCTCCACCGATGTGCTTCGCCGGATGAACCGGCATTATACCCGGGAGGATTACCTCCTTCTTGTGGAAAAGATCCGCAAAGCCGTTCCGGACGTCAGTCTGACTACGGATATCATGGTAGGCTTCCCCGGAGAGACCGATCAGGATTTTGCCGATACGGTTTCTCTTGTAGAGCAGGTAGGCTATGACCAGGCCTTTACCTTTATTTATTCTGTCCGGAGCAATACACCCGCGGCGGAAATGGAGCAGCTTCCGACCGATCTGGTAAGCCATCGCTTCCAGACGCTTCTCGAGGTGGTCCGCAGGAGGAGTACCGAGGTTACCGCCCGCTTTACCGGACAGGTGCTCCCGGTTCTCTGCGAGGAGGAAAACCGGCATACGCCGGGCTATATGACGGGCAAGACAGAGCATAATATTACCGTTCATTTTCCGGGCACACCGGACCTTCTCGGCCAGATCATTCCTGTCCGGCTGGATACCTGCAAAGGATTTTATTATTTCGGAAGCATTATGAACGAATAACGGTTTAGCAGGTAGCTACCTGCATTAAGGAAACGGAGAAAAAAATGGCAGAGAAGCTCTCTCCCATGATGGAACATTATCTGAATACCAGAAAAGAATACCCGGACTGTATCCTATTTTATCGTCTGGGCGATTTTTATGAGCTGTTTTTCGACCAGGCAGAGCTGGTTTCCCGCGAACTGGAGCTTACGCTTACGGGAAAAGACTGCGGAATGGAGGAAAGGGCACCCATGTGCGGCGTTCCTTATCATGCAGCCGATAATTACATCTCCAGACTGATCGACAAAGGCTATAAGGTGGCAATCTGCGAACAGGTTGAGGATCCGAAGCTGGCCAAAGGTCTGGTGGAGCGAAAGGTGATCCGGATCGTCACGCCGGGAACCAATCTGGCACCCGAAAATCTGGATGAAGCCAGGAATAATTACCTGTTCACGATATCCGTACTCTCCGGAAGGTACGGTATTGCGACGGCGGATATCAGTACAGGAACCTTTTATGCAACAACTCTTTCCCGTCCGGAAAGTATAATGGATGAGCTGCAGAAATTCCGCCCCCGGGAGGTTCTTGCCGATCCGGAGATCGAAAAGGAAGAGGAGACGCTTTTCCGGGAACTTCAGGCTTATGCCGCAGAGGCCGGCGCCGCCCTTTCCAGCGCGCCTGCCAGATATTTCCGCCCGGATGTCTGCCGGAACACACTGCTTGCCCAATTCCAGGTGGCTTCTCTGGAGGGACTGGGCTTTTCGGAACTCCCGGAAGCGGTTCTTGCTGCCGGGAGCCTTCTATTGTACCTGGCCGATACGCAGATGGAAACCATGAGTCAGATCAATGATATTTCCATCTACCGTACGGATGCGGCGATGACGTTGGATGCGGCTACAAGACGCAATCTGGAGCTGACGGAGACCATGCGTTCCGCCAATAAGCGAGGATCGCTTCTCTGGGTTCTGGACAAGACAAAAACAGCAATGGGGGCAAGACGTCTCCGGCATTATGTGGAGATGCCGCTTCTTGATGATAAGGCGATAAATGACCGGCTGGATGCCGTGGAAGAGCTGAACCGGAATCTGATGCTGCGGGATGAGATGCGTGAGTATCTCAGCGCCGTATATGATCTGGAACGGCTCATGACCAGGGTATCTCTCGGCACGGCGAATCCCCGGGATATGCTGAGTCTCAGAGAGTCGATCAAATATCTGCCGTATATCCGTCAGCAGCTGACTGATCTTTCCAGCGGTATTCTGGACCGGATCAAGGCGGAATTTGATCCGCTCGAGGATATTTATGAACTCCTTACCGCAATCCGGGATGATGCACCGCTTACGGTAAAGGAGGGCGGCATTTTTAAGGATGGATATAATGCCGGGCTGGATGAATTCAAATCCACAAAAGCCAACTCCAAGGAGCTTCTGGCTGCGCTGGAGGAAAAGGAACGGCAGAATACGGGTATCCGTACACTGAAACTGAAATATAACCGGGTATTCGGCTATTTTCTGGAGGTGACCAATTCCTTCCTCAGTCAGGTTCCCGATTATTTTATCCGTAAGCAGACGCTTACCGGATCCGAGCGTTTTACCACCACTGAGCTGAACCAGCTTTCCGACCTGGTCCTGGGCGCAGAGGATAAGCTGTTCCATCTGGAATATGAGCTTTTCTGCGAGGTTCGCAGCAAGGTGGGTGCCGAAATCCTTCGCGTTCAGAAAATGGCTGATTTTATTGCGGAGCTTGATGCACTGGCTTCCCTTTCCTATGTTGCGGTGCAGAACCATTATGTCCGGCCGGTGATCCGCAGCGACGGAAGGATCGATATCATAAACGGCCGTCATCCTGTTGTGGAGCAGATGCTGGAGGATGGGCAGTTTATTGCCAATGATACACATCTGGATCAGGAGGATCACCGGATCGCTGTGATCACAGGCCCCAATATGGCGGGAAAATCCACCTATATGCGTCAGGTCGCCCTGATCTGCTTGATGGCGCAGATCGGCTCCTTTGTACCGGCCGAAAGTGCGAAAATATCCATTTCCGACCGGATATTTACCAGAGTCGGCGCCAGCGATGACCTGGCAGCCGGCCAGTCCACATTCATGGTGGAGATGAGCGAGGTTGCCAATATCCTTCGTCATGCCACAAAGCGGTCTTTGATCATCATGGACGAGATTGGACGCGGCACATCGACCTTTGACGGGCTTTCCATTGCCTGGGCGGTTGTGGAATATATTGCCGATCCGGAGCTTCTTGGCGCAAAGACCCTTTTTGCCACGCATTATCATGAACTGACGGAGCTTGAAGGCAAGCTTCCATCTGTTGCGAATTACTGTATAGCGGTAAAGCAGGATCAGGACAGGATCCTGTTTCTCAGAAAGATCGTTCCCGGCGGCGCAGACCGTTCCTATGGTATTGATGTAGCCAGACTCGCCGGTATTCCCGATGCCGTGATCGCCCGTGCAAGAGAGATTGCCGCGCATCTGGCCGAGGAGGATGTGACAGGGAATGCGCGGACCATTGTTACCGGGCTTACGCCGGCAAAATCCGCTCCCAGAAAGAAGAGCCGGGAGATCGAGGGACAGCTTTCCCTTTTCTCCAATGAGGAGGAGCGAAGCATTGCAGCAGAGCTCCGGTCTCTTGATATTGACCATATGACACCCGTGAAATCCATGCTTTATCTTCAGGAGCTGAAAGAAAGGCTGCAGAAATGATCCGTGTACTTGACCAGAAAACAATTGATAAGATCGCTGCCGGCGAGGTAATTGAACGTCCGATGTCTGTGGTAAAGGAGCTGGTGGAAAACTCTGTAGACGCCGGCGCAACATCCATTACCGTAGAGATCAAGGACGGGGGAACCTCCATGATCCGGGTAACGGATAACGGCTGCGGTATCCCAAAGGAGGAAGTGAAAACCGCTTACCTCAGCCATGCCACATCCAAGCTGACGGAAATAGAGGATCTAAACAGCATGATGACTCTGGGGTTCAGAGGAGAGGCGCTTTCCACCATTGCCGCTGTAACGGAAACCGAAATGATCACCAAGGTCCGGGATGCAGATACCGGCGTGCGGTATGTGATCCACGGCGGCCGGGAGATCAGCCTCGACGAGGTGGGCGCACCCGACGGAACCACCATCGTTGCGCGAAATTTGTTTTATAATACTCCGGCCCGGCTGAAATATCTGAAGTCCAACATGACAGAGGGCGCCTATATTTCGGATCTCATGTCCCATATTGCCTTAGCCGAACCGGATATCCGCTTCCGGCTGATTGCCAATGGAAAAAGCGTTCTGGAAACCTCCGGTAACGGAAGCCTTGAGGAAACGGTCTATCAGATTTACGGCAGGGATATCGCCAAAAGCCTGCTTCCTGTGGACGGAGCCACGGGAAATATCCGGGTTACGGGCTTCGTGGGAAAGCCCTTCCTTGCCAAGGGAAACCGGAGCTTTGAAAACTATTATGTGAATAAACGATACATAAAGAGTCCGGTGATCACGAGAGCAATAGAAGAGGCATATAAAACCTATGTGATGCAGCACCGTTTTCCCTTTACGGTCCTGTTTTTCAGTCTTCCGATGGAGGACTGCGACATCAATGTTCATCCGGCCAAAAGGGAGTTCCGGTTCAGTGATGAAAAGACACTGTTTTCCGCCTGCTATCATGCCGTGGCGGATGCGCTCGCCAACCGGGAAATGATCCCGGATATGGATAAGGATTACGGCCAGAAGAGTAAGCTTTACACACCGCCAAAGCAGGAGGATTTTCTCCCAAAAGCGCCTTCCATGGCAAGGCCTGCAGATTCCTTTGTAGAAGAGAAGCCGGAATTTAACCGGAGCATGCCTTCTTCAGGCGCAGGAAGACCGGCT
>Ga0310691_10005862_pt1 | contig 13272 bp, 5 predicted proteins | sample 176DNAGHGlowgp2_FD_203887 | JGI IMG/M metagenome (GOLD analysis project Ga0310691, IMG submission 203887) | Sheep rumen microbial communities from Palmerston North, Manawatu-Wanganui, New Zealand - 1766 DNA GHGlow gp2 (v2) (version 2) | ecosystem: Host-associated > Mammals > Digestive system >... | reverse complement strand
GGCTGCTCCTTCAATTAATGCAGGCACACCTCTTGTTCTGATACCTGCTGAAGATTATGAGTATACAGGTGATAATTACACAGTTTCGCAATCCATAAGAACAAGTGGATTGGCAAGTGGCACCTATTATTTGTATGTGAAAGTAGATGCTAATGACACCATTCTTGAATATAATGGAGAAGACAACAATGTTATCCGCTCCAGTGCGATAGAATATGTTGAACCAGATCTGTCAGCGGAACTGATTTCCGTGTCTGCTGACACCTTGGAAACTGGAGCTATTGTAGCCTTTAAATGGAAAGTGAAAAATGTAGGAACCGCAGATTTGGAAGACGTGAAACTCACAGATGGATTCTACGCATCAAAAAATCAAGACGGCTCCAAAGCGGAACTTTTCGGTACGGCAGAGAACACTATTTGGTTAGCTGCTGGCGCAGAGAAGACCCTGCAAGCAAATATCACTATTCCTAAAGATGATTTTCTTGATGGAATAAGGTACATCTTCGTTAAAACCAACTACAATCAAGCCATCAATGAAACTCAGCAAAGCAACAACGATTCTCCTATTGAACGAATTTGGTTTAAATTCCTTGAAGAGCCCGTCGTTAATCCTGCTCGTGGCTCTGCAATTCGTGTCTCTGATGTTGATGTTGTTGGACAACTTCGGCCTGGTGCCAGTGTCAAAGTAAAGTGCAATGTTCTTAACTATGGTGACACTCCTGTTGGGGTTGACGTATCTCGTAATATTTATTTCACGAACCTTTCAGGTGGGCAACGAATCGACTGCGAGATGACCAATAAAGAAGGTACAACGGTAGAACTGATGCCAAATTCATACGTCACTCTGACGACCACAATTATTGTACCTAATACTATTCGTGGTGGAGAAAAACTAATCTACGTACATTTGGATAAAGATAATGTGATTCAGTCAAAGGAGACCAAATACAATAAAGCCTTCAAAAAGGTTACAATCGTTGGTCATGTACCAGATTTGGAGATTTTGCCCATCGTTGTTCCTGATACTATTATGTCCTCAATTGATACCGAATTGTCGTGGAAACTAAAGAATAACGGTGACTGGAAAAGCGCATCAGGAGGCACATTGATTTTTCTATCGAATGATGACAAATATGACAATAAAGATATCTGCCTTGAGAGTGTAACTACAGAGCCTATCGAACCTGGCGCTGAATTAGAGCAATCATTAAAAGTTAACATTCATGAAAAATATAACGGTCGTAAATATATCATTATCAAGTATTCCGGTGAAATGAGTGTTTGTGATGATGTTGCTATGCCCGTCTTGGTTTACCTTTCTCCTTGCCCTGATTTACAAGTAAATTCAATTCAAACGAATGAAGTCATCCATGCAGGTGAGACTATCACTATTCATTATCGTGTGGAGAATAGCGGAGAACATGCCACCAGACAAGCCCGATGGGCTGATGGTTTCTATTTGGCATCTAGTACTATTCTTGACAGAATGGAAGCTATCAGGCTTGGCAGCAGGACACATAATGGTATTTTGCAAGTAGGAGATAGTTATGAAGCAGAGGTAAAATATACCGTTCCCGCTTCAATGCAAGGAAACTATATGCTCTTTGTGGTAACTGATGATGCGAATGCCATTTATGAGACTGAAGAAAATAACAACCAACAAAGTAATTCGATTTATGTAAATGGCTCAGTTGACTGCCCTGCAGATCTCAAGATTTCTAATCTGACTGTACCGGTCACCATTTTGGCGGGTGATCCCATCACTGTGAAGTATGATATCACGAATTTAGGTGAGTTTGAAGCTAAAGGAACATTGCGTGACGTAATCTACTTCTCACAAGACTCTATATGGGATACAGATGATCAGATGGTTGGTGTAGTATCTGGAGAAGTTGAAATTGCCTCTGGCAATAAAATCACCCGTCAAGCAACTGGCAGCATCATCAATATGGTGGAAGGCAACTACTATGTAATTGTTCGAACCAATTCAACTCATGCTATTGTCGAGAGTTCAGATGCTAATAACTCAGTATCAACTCTTTCACCAAGTAAGTTGAAATTCTCGACGCTTACACTTGGTGAACAAGCCCAAGTGAATAATGCTGGATATTTCAAGTTAAAAGTGCCTGGAGGTTACGAGGGTAAGACCATTGGAGTTTATCTCAATCATCCTGAGGATGCAACAGTTGGTCTCTATACTGCACATGACCTTGTACCATCCACAGCAAATTATGACTTCGCATCATTTGAGTTGCAAAAGAGTCAGCAAGAGGTGCTGATATCAGATGTTAAGGAAGGTGATTACTACATCCTGGCCCAAGATTTATCTAACATCATTAATGGCGAGGGCTATGAGTTCAAACTCAACGCTCCACAACCCACTATGATGACACTAACGGCAAAGGAAATTCCATTTGGAGCCACTAGCCTTTCACTTGCGGAAGGTGGTACTGGTGGATGGGTTACTACCGATGTGCGTGGAGCGATGTTCGACAGCATTATGGACTTCCGCTTGGTAAAAGAAGACTACAGGCTTCCTGCCGAGCTTACCAAGTATAAAGGGAAAACCATTTCTCGTGTAACATTCAACCTAAATGATGCTGAAACAGGCTTTTATGACGTGGAAACGGAATTACCCGATGGCACTCAAGCCAATCTACCTCAAGGCTTCCATGTAATACCAGGCTCATCAGTTGCACTAGGTGTAAGAGTTGAATCTGTTGGAGAAATACGTAAATTCGTTTATTCTCCTATTACTATTGCTTATGCCAATGGCGGAACTACAGATATTGAGATTGTCGAAATCCTCGTTGTGATGGATTGGGGTTATTTGAGTACTACGATTCAAGGACTTGAACGTCATGAGTCTGTAATCCATGTAAAACCAGATGGAGAGCCAGATTCGCGTGGATATATCTCAATTCCTCCAGGCACACAAAAAGTAGTGAATGGATTCTTATTGCAAATGGCTCCCGCTGAAGTCACGAGTAAAATAGTAGTTTATCTTGTTAAATAGTTTTCTTAAATATATAGCAATGAACAAAGCATTTAAATATATCGCTTGCTGTTTGGTGGGAGTGTTCACACTCCTGCCAATGCAGGCACAAAACATCATACGTCCCAAGATTGCTGGTCCAGGCAATCTATGGGTTAATAGTTATAATGGAGTGCTTTTTTTTGGGCAAACAGACTTTGAAACTCAGAATTCTGCTATGCCTATGCAATTGCGCTTTTATTACAATAGCTCAGCAAGTGACGTAAATTATGGCTATGGCCTAGGCTTCTCATTGGGCTATGAAATGCGTTATCGAGAAGATGTTATAGGTGGAGTTGACATAGAGACAGGTGATGGCCGTACTGACCATTTCGCTAAATATGGAGATGAATACAAAGCCCCTGTTGGTGTTTTCAGCACACTTATCCGTCCAACATATAATACTTACCTTCTGACTACGAAAGAAGGAGAAAAGTATTACTTTGACAATGCTTATCACCAAAAGGTAACAGCAATTGAAGACCGTTATGGAAACAAGACGACATTCAAATATCAAGACACCTTGTTGATTGAAATCAAGGACGCTGTGGGGCATACAATAACGTTGAGTTACGCCGATGGTTTAATGACACAAGCTTCAGTATCCTTTTCACCAGGAGTGTTTAAGTATGAATATGATGGATTGCGTCGTCTACGTAAGCGAATAGATCCTTTGGGAAACGTTACACTATATGACTATTCTCGCCAAAATAAAATTAATGAAATTACAGACGCAAATGGCAACTCAACATTTATTGTTTATAATAATTCTGGAATGGTGAGTAGGTTGAAAACCGATGTAAGTGACAAGAGTATCCGTTACGATGGAGACAAGACTATATTCATTGACTATACTGAGCCAAAAAATGTTTATTCTTATTATCGTTGGGATGACAAAGGACGCACTATTGAGAAAGTAGGGCTTTGCTGTGGCATCCAGTCTTCATTGAAATATGATGATAATGATAATATTGCTCAACGTACCGATGCAAATGGTAATTCTACGACTTATACTTATGATGAACGTGGGAATGTGTTATTAATAAAAGATCCAATTGGTAATTTAGAACAGTATGCCTATGAGCCACTGTTCAATCAAATAGTATCATATAGTGATAAAAATGGTAATAATTACACATTTACTTATGACACTAAAGGAAATCTGATGACAATTTCTGGACCATTAGGGTTTAATTTTAACTTTGATTACGATGTACACGGATGGCAAACAAAGGTTATTGACTCCAACGGTGCTACAACTCGTACTTCGTATAATTCTGATGGAACTATTTCAGAAATATTGAAAGCTGATGGAGGAATTGTAAATTATACTTATGATTCATATGGACGAAAGATATCACAGACAGATGCGATGGGGTTTTGTACAAATTTCTCATATGATGATTTGGGGCGATTGATAGTTGAAACCGATGCATTGGGTAATTCTATTATCAATAGTTACGATAAAGTTGGCAATCTCGTTAGAATAAAGGATGCGGCAGGACAAATCACTTCCTATACTTATGACGCGTTAGGCAATACTACTTCTGTAACAAATCCTATGGGAGGATGTACTACATATGAATATGACGGTCGAGGTAACACAATTGCCGTTATTGATCCATTAGGTTTAAGAACTGCAATTACTTATAACGAAATAAATAAGATAGAATCATATGCTAATGGCGCAGGAGAAAAGACATACTTTGATTATGATGCAAATGGTAATCTGATAGGAATTGAAAAGCCAAATGGAAACATCTTTTCATGTGATTTTGATCAGTTGAATAGACTTACTGAGATTAGTGACAATATGGGATTAATCGCTAATTTCGAATATGATGGGAATGGAAATATAGTTTCTATATCAGATGGATTAGACAGAAAAGTAACTTATACTTTTGATGGTCTTAATAGACAAATGTCTGAAAAACTGCCATCTGGTAGCCAAATGAAATATGAGTACGATGGTAACGGTAATCTCATATCATCAACAGATGCACTTGGTCATGTCTCAAATTTCACATACGATTTAATGAATCGTAAAATATCAGAAACGGATGCCTTAAGTGCTAAAACATCGTACAATTATGATGCAAATGGTAACCTAGTTCGAATCACAGATGCTAATGGTAACACTACGACTTACTCTTATGATGCATTAAATAGAAATACTGTAATTACTTTTGCAAATGGTCGTTCATTACAATATACTTACGATGAATTGGGACGTATTATCAATTTTAAGAACCGTGCAGGTAATGAAATCAAATATGACTATAATTCCGTTGGAAACTTAATATCAAAAATTTATCCAAACGGATCTTCCAACACTTATTCCTATGATGCGATTGGTCGTATGATTTCAGCAAAAAACAAAGATGCATTTATTACATTTTCATACGATGAAGCGGGACGATTATTAAACGAAACACTTAATGGAAAAACCACATCATACTTATACGATGTCGCTGCTGGAAATCGCAAAATCACATATCCAAGTGGAATGAATATATCTTTTCATTTGAATGCTCGTGAGCTCATCTCTAATATTTTTCAAAATGGAAAAGAGGTTGTAGCAATATCATATAATACGGCAGGACAAAAGATAAGTCAAAGCTACGGTAATGGTATAACTACGTCTTACTCCTACGATGAGAATGCCTGGTTAAAGAGTATAAAAGCAGATCATAATATTATGTCTTTCGAAATGGATTACGATGCTAATGGCAACATAATTCAAAGGAGAGACTTGCTTAATAATTTTGCCTTGGAAAGCTATGATTACGATGCGATTAGTCAAATAATCTCATTCACACGGGGTTCATCATTATCTAAGTCTTATCAATTTGATCTCGTTGGAAACCGCACTCAAATCTTAGAAAACGGCATCGCATCAAAATATAATTCAAACAATGTAAACTCCTATACTCGTATTACAGGAAATACCAATTACAATTTTCAATACGATGAGAATGGCAGCATTATCAATGATGAGATTCATACTTATACATACGACTTCGATAACAAACTAATCGGTGTCGATAATGATGGATGTGTCTTCAAATATGATGCCTTAGGTCGTAGGATTCAAAAAAACAATACATTGTTTTATTATGCAGGCAACCAAATGATTGAAGAAGTAACAGATGGGGTGGCCACATCATACCTTTTTGGTAATAATGTTGATGAAGTATTGCAAATGACGAAAGATAATAATAAATATTATTATCATGGTAATCATCTTGGGTCAATTATGGCACTGTCAGATAGCATTGGCAATAGTATAGAAACTATTGAATATGATATCTATGGTAAGCCAGACTTTTATGATAAACTTGGAAATGAAATTGAACAGTCATCAATTGGAAATAACATCCTCTTTACTGGTAGAGAATATGATAGTGAAGTTGGTATTTATTATTATCGATCACGTTATCTTCATCCAATTATAGGACGCTTTATTCAAAAAGACTCATTATTGTTTATTGATGGTCTAAATGATTATAGTTATGTTAATAATCGTCCCGTTATGAAGGTTGATCCCAACGGAACTAATCCTGTTTTAATTGTAGCAGGTGTGTTAGGCGGTGTCGCTATTATAGCGGGTATTGGAGGATATTATGAAGCGTCAAGTCATAACTCTCAGTATTGTGATGCATATTCTGGAGAACTAGGTGGAATAATTGCTGCGGGCCTGATTGGTGCTGCAGTTGGCAGTATAGGTGGTCCACTTGGATCGTGGATGGTTGGTTTAGCGGCAGGTGGCGGTTATGCTGTTGGCTATCAACTTGGTAAGCATTAATATGATATAAACAAAATGAGTATGATATCTGGCATGGTGAAAATGAGTTTTTAAACCATCCATATTGTTCCATTTAAACGAATAAGAAACGATGAAACGTTTAATTATAATATTATCCTATGTCACGTGCATAGCTGCTTTTTGTTCCGCTATTCAAAAAGTTAACATTAGTGACTGCCATGGCGGTGATTGCAGCCATCATTCAAGTCCCAATAATTGGTATCCATTAGATAGCACAGAAATTTTTGGTGGAATTAGTTTGGATCCAAATGAATTAATCGGCCCTGTTGGAATTGATTCTGTAAGGTGGGTAAGTGTAAATAGTGTGCTTAATTACTTTATTTTCTTTGAGAATGATTCAGAGTTAGCTACAGCAAATGCTCAAATTATCGATGTTCGATTCGATATGCCTTATACTTCATTGTTCAAAGATTTTGGATTGGGAAACTATTACTTTGCTAACCAATCGTTCTCCATTCCAGATTATCCGAGTGCATATAGCACAAGGCTTGATTTACGTGATTCAATGTATATATATGTGGACTTGCTTGCTGGAATTGATGTAGAACAAAATCAAGCATTTTGGCACTTCAAATCTATAGATCCAGAAACTGGCTATGCCCCTTGGCAGGCTTTTCGGGGTCTGTTACCTGTCAATGACTCGACCCATGTGGGTGAAGGCTTTGTATCATTCCGATTAAAGCCAGAGGAACTTCATACGGGTGATACTATCAGTCTGGTGGCAAAAATCGTTTTTGACCAAAACGATACTATCGCCACCAACCGCTGGTGTAACAGAATTGATGCCGGAGCACCCACAAGCAAGGTAAAAGGTAAGAAGGATAATTCCAACGAGTTGCTCTATCATCTCTCATTTGAAGCCAATGATGATAAAAACGGCTGTGGTGTAAAGAACGTACGCTTGTTCCAGGCTGATCATTTCGGCAACTACGAAGAAATTGGTGCATATCCCGCTGATACAATCATTGACCTTGAGATTGAGGGAGGTAAAACCTACCGGTTCTATTCGCTTGCCGAAGACCGAGTTGGTAACCTTGAACCCCTCAAGGATAGAGCCGACCTTGAAATCAACGTGAATGTACCGCCCACCGACATCTTGCTCTCAGATTCTACCTTTAGGGATGACATTGAGCATGATGGATTCATCGGCCAGTTCAATAGTGTTGATACTGAGGGTGAAGTCCATTTCACCTACGAGTTATCAAACGGGAAAGGTTCGATGCACAATGATATGTTCAAGATTGATGGCGATAGGCTCCTAGCCAAGCAATCATTCAAATGCGCCAACGATTCTATCTACCATATCCGCGTCAAAACAACCGATGAAGGTGGCAGGAGTTTTGACAAACCGTTCAATCTCCACATGCAGTATGTCCTGGAACGTCCCAAGCCTGACACACTGACCATAGATTTGTGCGTAGGCGAAAGCTATGAATACCGTGGCCATGTCTATGACAAGGCTGGTACATTCTATGACCGCAAGGAGAATGAATTCATGTGTGACAGTGTGACCGTTCTTATGATTCGAATCCTGCCAACACTTGATGCACCAAAGGTAACTGTTGAAGGTGTTTGCACACTTGTCTCATCGGCTGCTATTGGCAACCAATGGTACTATGATAACGGCGCACCCGTTGAAGGCGCTACTGGTCAGAAATTCACACCAACCGAGGAAGGCATCTACTATGTATGCGCCGGTAATGGAAACTGTATGTCGCCACCTTCGCTTCGTTACCAAGTGAAGTTGACGGACAACCTTGACCTGACTTGGAACCTTGCTGAAGGCTGGAATTGGGTATCATCCAACCTTATGTCAAGTGAGATGCAGCAAACCGCTACATTCTTGAGTCCAATCGCCCGATCAGTCGAGACATTCACTGATGGCAACTTAATGCTCACCCAAGGCTCAAATGGGCTGGATGGCAATCTAACTTCGATTGACCCAAGGGTCGGCTACTGGTTACAGGCTAATAAGAATGTGGACAATACGTGGAGTGGTCAAGCATGTAAGCCTGAGAACACTATCATGGCCGTTCACCACGGCTGGAACAATATCGGCTACATACCCATTGGCGAGCATCCACTTGAAGCAGCTTTGGTTAACCACAGGCCCGCCGAGAATGACCTTATCAAGACACAAACAGAATTTGCTGTATTCAGCGAGGGCAAGTGGCATGGCACATTAGAATATATGCGTCCTGGTGAAGCCTATATGTACCTTGCTGGACGTGATGCTAGCTTCGCTTATCCTGTCACCCGTGTATTTGAATTGGAACCGTTGAGTTCCAAGCAAATGAAGAAGGCCAATGCCCTTTCTGCCCCTTGGATAGTCAATGAGCATAAATACCGTGACAATATGACTGTCGTAGGAGTATTGGTATCAAAGAGTGGTTATGGCACCGAACCTGGTGTATTCACTGTCGGCGCGTTCGTTGGCGATGAATGCCGAGGTTATGGCGATTGGGTTGAGGATAGAATATTCTTGGTTATTCATGGAGATGAAGGTATCAATGACAAGATTACTTTCAAAGCCATCAATAATGCGACTGGAGAAGTGTTTGATATTTCTCAAACCATGAACTTCAGCAACGACGCTATAGGTACCAAACCCAAGCCTTACTACTTTAGATTGGATACCGATTCTGGGGTTGATGAACAATTGGCAGGTAATGGTGAATATTCTATCTATCCCATCCCCGTTAGGGATCGCTTATATGTCAATGGCGACATTCAGAACGTCAGTCGAGTGAAGGTTATCGACATCAATGGAAAACTCCTCATTGACGAGGCATATCATGATGGTATTGACGTGACCCACCTTGACACAGGTACATATATTGCATGTATCGTAACAACTCAAGGAATCGTTTACAAAAAATTCATCAAAGCTTCCTAAAAGCAAGTCAAGCTAATCATTTAATTGAGGTGGACCCGAGCATACCCGGATCCACCTCTTTTTGTCGTTTTTACCATTCAAAATTCCTCCGCCTTAAATCCCGTAGATGCCTTATAAATAACTAAAGAGAATTACGCCCCATTTTGGACTGCCGGCTTTAATAGAAGAGACATGCCGGCGGATATGTAAGGGGCGACAACAATATAATGATGGAGAAGGACCGGCTAGCGAAGAGTTAGTCGGAAAAACCACCATCCCGGACGCTATTATCTTGTTTTGGATAGACACCGGCCTTAAGCTGCCACCGTCGATTCAAATCAAGAGAGTCCGATCGAAGTGTGATATCAATGCGGGAGAAGTGTTGATGTCGCTCTTCTTTTTTTTCGGTTCGAGGAAGGGAAAAAGAAAGGGAACAGCATTACAGCCATTCCCCTTCCAACTTATTACACTATGACTTACACTATGACTTTTCTATTATTTATGACTTCTTATGATAATGATACATCTGTCTAAACATATCGGTTAAACTCCAATGCAATTCATCTTTATGCTCATCCCAGAACTCGCCCAGGTCACAGCCTTTGTCCAATAAAAAGACTTTAAAGAACTCTGTAAAATACTCACCCAACATATTCATCAGCATACTGAAAGCATCTAATTCTTTACCACAGTCGAACACTAGTTCTCCAGCTGCATTACTTTCTGCATTGCAGTCAAATATGAAAGAAATAGCGTCTCTTGCAAGGTCATTGTCGCAAAAGATTTTCTGAGCGGACATCAACTCATCTTTAGTCCATTCTCTCTTCTCAATGAAAAATGATAATGCCATAATTTTTTCTTCGTTTTTAATTGTATTGTTGTTCTTTTAATAATAGGCCCGCCCCTGTCACGATGACGGGCCCAATGCATAGTTACAGTTTGTTTTACGACACCTTGAAGGGTGGTCCTCTTCCGTGTATTTTAAGTATATCCCTCATCACGCTATATTGGGATTAAGGTTGTTGGGAATACTTGATATCAATTAGAGTCTGAGCCACGAACAAAGCGCTACCAGCACTAGGCAGTGGTACTATTCCCCTCCCATTTGCTGTGACAAGACTAAAATCTGTGTTTGGATTAAACCCCTGCAATATTGCCTTTATATGAGTTTCGTATTTTTTCATTAGTTTCTTCGATATCGCAGAAATCTTAGACATGGGAATTCTCTTTCCATAGACACAATTCCTACTGTCCGGTGAGAGGACTACAACGCAATCATCAAATTTGAGAACAATAATCCAATACATCAGATCATTATCACTATCGTAATCTGGTTTGATAAAATATTCCGCATAAAATGCTCCATTAGTAACAATACCCTTCAAAGCTTGAATCAATTCAGGTAGCACTTTACTATCTGTGAAAAAACCGCCACATTCATAGACAAAATCGTTACCGGATTGACAACCACTTAGGATGCAGAACAAATTATTGGATCGGCGTATTATAATATCAGCATTGTAGTTGTTCCCATTTTTCATGATGGGTGAACCTTCAGATACTATTACTTCAGACACTATGCCAGAATTTATTTGGCTTAAAGCGTCAATCAGTTCGTCTAGCTTATCGTTTAATACTCGAATACCAAAATAGTAATCAGAACTGATAGACATATCGAAGATACTGATGAAGTCATCATGGTATAAGATACCATGATGTCTTTCTTCATTTTTAAAACAATACATATTCATAAGCTTGTTTCATTTGATATTTAAATAGTTAACATCAAGAATAGTAAAAGTGCCGTTAGCCGATGCCGATGCGAATAACTCTAAGCCACAACTCTTGGTTAATGCGTCCGAGAGTTCCACCAGTTGATTGAGCTCTAAGGTGCATGGTGCGTTCTGAAGCAGCTCAAGAATCACGGTGCCAGCGGGGAGTCTCTTACCGGCGACTTCGCTATTGATTAATTCGTAACGCACATAGATATCGTCATCGAAGTCAATCAAAGCAACATTCAGGTATTCGTCTCTAAATCTGGCGAGCGCAGCCTTCCCACGTGGAGAAAAGCCACCGGGCTTCAAGTGCGTCGTGACGAGTTGCGGCACTACCTGCTCTTCGGTGAAGTAGGGTTTCACTACATTCACGATACGTTCAATTGTAGGTTTCATTTTCGTGTTCTAATATAATAGCCCCGCCACCTGCCGTGTCAAATGACGGGGCCAATTACTACGGATTATTTCAGCTTGGAGAGTTGCTTCTTAGCAGCCTTCTTTTGAGCAATGGCACTCTTGATCTGCTCATCAAGGTCCTTGATGCTCTTGTTGAGGGTAGCCTTGTCGCTCTCGCGCTGTTTCATGTCCTTCATTACAGCGAACATTGAACCACCTTTTGGCTGGATAGTGGTTGCAGCGCCAGTGCTGAGAATCTGGTTAATCTCATCGTCAATCACCTTGATCTGCTCGTCGGTAATCGAAGAGGCAGGGGTGTTCTTGATGAACGACTTGAAGTTCCTCTGGAAATCAAGAATGAAGGTTTCCACCTGATCCTTGTTCTTCGGGTCAAATCCCTTCTGCGCCTCGTTGTACATGAAGAGTTTCAGGTACTTGACATACATCTCGTCGACGCCGATTTTTTTATTGAAATCGGCCTTCGGGGCGAAGATTGCATCCAGCATCTCCAACGTTGTAAGCTTGCACTTTGCAGCTTCTGGATTCAGAAGACGTAATGCCTTCAGCATCTCCATACCGATGTTTGCCGTGTCTAAGTCGCACTCGGGAAGAGTACCATTGAGAATGGGCGACTTCCTGATAGCCTCACGGGCCTGCGTGAGCGCATAGTTGAGGAATTTGGATGTAGCATAGGGCTGAATCTTGCGAGCTTCATTCTCGGCCGTCATCAGCTTGTCCTCTACGCCTGTCGTTTCTGACAGACTCTTGCGGAAGTCACCAAGGTCCCAATTGCGGTCGAAGGCGTTCATGTGGCGAACGGCGTCGGGAACATTCTCGGGACAGGGAATGATCATAACATCAACGCCGTACTTATAGCCACTGCCAGCCACAGCAGCTGCACGATGTTGACCATCGAGAATCAGGAACATATTGTCGATCTCAGGATTGTCCAGAGTGACGATATCGCCAGCCTCGTCCAAAACGGTAAGACCCTGTTCGATGGCCTTCCTTACTAGGCATACGATTATTGACTGCTCGAAGCGATCAACTTTGTCCTTCTCCAGTGACTTGATGAGTTCTTCAACGTGCTTCTCGATTACATCACGGTTCAAAGCACAGATGCAGAACTTACCACCCTTGTCGACAAGCTCCTTCATATCAACGACCGGATAAGCGATAAAGTTAAGCTTCATCAACTTCATGTAGGCAGTAATCGCATTGATTTCATCCTTGAAGTCCTGTTGGCGCTGCTTCTGGTTAATCCTGGTCGTCGTTTCGTCATCGGGACCTGAGCCCGATGCCTCCTGGGCCTGCGAGTCCTGCCCAGCGGACATATTCTCACCATCACGGGGTGCGGTGTCGCTCA
>Ga0310691_10005861_pt1 | contig 13273 bp, 18 predicted proteins | sample 176DNAGHGlowgp2_FD_203887 | JGI IMG/M metagenome (GOLD analysis project Ga0310691, IMG submission 203887) | Sheep rumen microbial communities from Palmerston North, Manawatu-Wanganui, New Zealand - 1766 DNA GHGlow gp2 (v2) (version 2) | ecosystem: Host-associated > Mammals > Digestive system >... | reverse complement strand
CACCATTTAATATACAAAATTAATAAAATATAAAGGTTTTTTGGAAATAATAGTATAAATATATATAAAAGTCTAAAAAACTGCTTAAAATGGCTTAAAAACGCTTAAAAATTAAAAGGGGATTAAATATGATAGATAAATTAGATGTTTTTTACACTGTTGATATAAATGTTGATGAAGAAGAAAATGATTATTGCATAAATTGTAATTTTGAAAAGATGTACAAAAAAATTAATGAACTTATAGAAGTAATAAATGAAATGAAAGGTAATGATAAATGAATAAGTTAAAATTATTAGAATTATTTGGTGGAATAGGTGCTTGTAGTAAAGCACTTGAAAAATTAGGTATAGATTATGAAATAGTTGATTATGTAGAAATAGATAAATATGCAGTTAAATCATATAATGCAATACATAATACAAACTTTGAACCACAAGATATTACAACTTGGGACAAAGATATAGAAGTTGATTTAATAATGCATGGTAGTCCATGCCAAGACTTCTCACTTGCTGGTAAACAACAAGGTGGAGATGAAGGTAGTGGAACTAGAAGTAGTTTAATGTATGAAACTATTAGAATAGTAGAAAAATTAAAACCTAAATATGTAATATGGGAAAATGTAAAAAATCTAATTAGCAAAAAACATAGACATAATTTTGATGCTTATTTAAAAACAATAGAAAAATTAGGTTATTCAAATTATTATCAAGTATTAAATTCTAAAGATTATGGCATACCACAAAATAGAGAAAGAGTATTTATAATATCAATTAGAAATGACTTAAACCAAACCTTTGAATTTCCACAAAAGCAAGAATTAAAATTAAGATTAAAAGATATGTTAGAAGATGAAGTAGATGAAAAATATTATTTAACAGATAGTATGATTAATTATTTGGAAAATGGTAAATATCATGCTTCAAAAGTAAGTAACAAATTAAAACAAACTTAAAATGGTATATGCCCAACTTTAGATACTATGCAAGGCGGTAACAGGCAACCATTTATTAAAATAAAAAATAATACTAAAAAAAGTTATTTGGAAGCTAGAGATGGTGATAGAGTATATATAGTTACTTCAAATAAAAGAGGTACAGTACAACCACAAATGATACAAACTATAACTACTAGATAAGATTTAGGAGTAGTAGTAGGAGGTAAAAATGCTTAAGGGTGGCAAACAATTAAATGAAACAATAGAAAAAAATATAGATAAGTTTAAAAAAGGAAAAGTATTAAATATGGATTTATATAATAGGTCAGTAAACGAGAATTTAAGTCAAACAATAGCATTACCACATCATAATAGCCAAAGATTATATGATGGTTTAAGAATTAGAAAACTAACACCAAAAGAGTGTTGGAGATTAATGGGATTTGATGATAAAGATTTTGAAAAAGCAAGTAAAGTTAATTCTAACACTCAATTATATAAACAAGCAGGTAATAGTATAGTTGTAAATGTATTAGTAGCAATATTAAATAATTTATTAATGAAATAAAAGAAAATGAGGTGATATATATGGCTAAATTAAGTTTAAATGAACAAGCACAAGAAATTATAAAGATAGCAGAAGAAAGTGGAGTTCAAAGTAACTTCTTTTTCCTTACTACCTTTAAAAGATACCAAGTTCAATTAAATATGTTAGATGAATTAGAAAAGGCTATTAATGAAGATGGAATGACAGTAACAAAAGAATATGTAAAAGGAAGAAAAAATATATATTCTAATCCAGCATTAAGAGATTACAATACAACAACAGATAGTGCTAATAGAACAGTTGCAACACTTATGAAAATAATTAAAAATTATAATGTAAGTGATACAACAGAGGAAGAAGATCCACTACTAAAAATAATAAATGGTAGTGATGATGATGAATAAGGCACTAGAATATTGTAGAAATAATATTGATTTAGAAACTACACCTAAATATGTAAAACTTCAAATGAAAGATTTTATAAATATTTGTGAAGGTAATAATGATAAATATATATTTAGTGAAAGCAAGTATAAACAACTTGAAAATATTTTAAAAATATTAATAATGCCTAAAGGATTAAAAGCAGGACAAACATTATATGAATGTTCAGTAGGTTATCAATGGTTATTATATTCTGCAATTTTATGTGTAGTATATAGAGATAACCAAAATAAAAGAAGATATGAAACTGGTTTACTTGAGATATGTAGAAAGAACTTTAAAACATATACAATAGCGACATTATTTATAATTTTATTTTTAAGTGAGCCTCAATTTAGTAAATTTTTCAGCATTGCCCCAGACGGTGCATTATCTCGTGAGGTGAGAGAAGCAATAAGTGAAACAATTCGGTCAAGCCCATTAGTATATGAATATAAAAATACCAAAAGATTTAAGATTTTAAGAGATTATATAAAATTTAATCCAACTCAAAGTATTTATACACCATTATCATTTAGTACATCAAGAATGGATGGTAGATTACCAAATGTATTTTGTGCAGATGAAGTAGGTGCATTAAATACTAATTACCCTATTGAGGCAATGAGGTCAGGACAGTTAAATATATTAAATAAATTAGGTTTTATTATATCAACTAAATACCCTACAATTGATAATCCTTTTGAAGATGAAGTTAGTTATAGTAAAAAAGTATTAGATGGACTTATAAAAGATGAAACTAGATTTAGTTTATTATATGAACCAGATAATCCGAAGAATTGGGAAACTGATGATTTAATATTACAACAAAGTAATCCAGTAGCATTAGAGATAAAAGAAATATGGGAAGATTTAGTTAAGAAAAGAGCATATGCAATAGCAGTAGAAAGTGCTAGAGAAAACTTTGTAACAAAGCATTGTAATATAATTTATCAAGGTCAAGGAACTGAAACTTATATTGATGTTAAAGATGTTCAAAAATGTAAAGTATCAAATATTGACTGGAAAGGTAAAGTTGTTTATTTAGGATTAGACTTATCAGAAACAAATGATAATACTGCAATAGGAATGGTAAGTGTAGATGATGATAACAATATATTATTTGATAGTATTGCATTTGTACCAGAAGGAAGAATAGAACAAAAAAACGCATATGAAAAAATTGATTATAGAAGTTTTATAAATGCAATGAAATGTATAGCCTGTGGTGATAGAGTAATTGATTATGCAGTAGTAGAAGATTTTATAATGAATATTGAAAATAAATATGGTGTTCAAATACAAGCAATAGCATATGATAGATTTAATTGCCTATCAACTGCTCAAAAGTTAGAAAGAGCGGGTTATAATACAGTAGAAGTAAGGCAACATAGTTCAGTATTACATTCTCCAACAAAGTTATTAAAAGAAAAAATATTAAATGGAGAAGCAAAATATACTGAAAATAAATTATTAGAGATTAATTTTCAAAATGCTAGATGTACTCAAGATACTAATAAAAATCTATATGTAAATAAGAAAAAATCTAAAGGAAAAGTTGATATGGTAGTTGCAATAATAAATGCAGTTTATTTATTAGAGCAAGATGTATTATTAAATCAAATGGACTTTGTAGTTCAAACAATATAGAACGAAAAATGATACGATTTTTTAATATAAAAATAATTATATAATAAGTATGAAATAAAGGGTGGAATATGAAAATAGCATTATATTATACAAGACCTTTTGAAACTGGTGGTGTAGAAAAAACCATGTATCAAAGGGGAAAATATTTAAGTGAAAAAGGCTATAATATTACATTTGTATATGCAAGTAATGATAGCCCTTTAGATATGTTAAATAAGTGGGCAACAATTGGTGATGTAAAACATATTGACATATGCAAAGATGAAGTATTTGACTGGGTTATATATGATGCGGTTTACAATTTAAAAAAAGTAAAGGCAAAAAGAAATAATTACATCCAAGTAATAAATGGAAATTTAGTTGATAGTAATGAGTATTATGAAGAAACAATACCTTTTAAAAAATATGTAGCAGTAAGTGATGAAGCAAAAGAGCAATTTATAAAAAGAAAAGGTAAAGAATGTGTTGTAATACCAAATATGATAGATGAAAATGAAATCATAGAATTATCAAAAGAAAAATGTGATATACCAAAAGCCAAATATGTATTTTTAACAGTTTCCAGATTAGATCCACAAAAGGGATTTAAAAGAGTAGAAAAAGTATTACAAGAATTAGAAAAAAACGATATTGATTATTATTGGTTATTTATAGGAAGTAATTATTTATATTCAAAGTATGGAAATGAAATAAAAGAAAGATTTGAAAAAAATTATAAATGCAAATTTTTAGGAAAACAAGATAATCCATATAAATATATGTCAAAAGTTGATAGATTAGTTCAATTAAGTGATTATGAAAGTCAATGTATGGTAATGTATGAAAGTTTAATATGTGGAACGCCTTGTATGTGTACTGATTTTAATACAGCATTAGAAACATTAAAAGGTGATTTAGGGTTTACAGTAAAAAGAGATATGTCTGATTTAGATATAAATAAAATGTTAGTTAAAAAGCCAAAAATTAAATATCATTATAAAGATTATGGTGAAGAATGGTTAAAACTAATAGAACCAGTTGAAAAAAAGGATTATAAATTTAGTATCATAATACCAAATTATAACAATGCAAACTGGCTTAATAAATGTTTAAGTAGTGTATTAAATCAAACATATAAAAATTATGAAATAATATTTATAGATGATATGAGTACAGATAATTCATTAGAAATAGCAAATAAATTATTAAAAAACCATAAAGTATTAAAAGTTCCATATAAAAAATATAATGGTGGTGCTAGAAATATTGGAATAATGGAAGCAACAGGAGATTATATAATATGTTTAGATAGTGATGACTGGTTAAAATCAAATACAATACTACAAGAAATAAATGATAATTTAGAAGATGAAGATGTTATGTTTTTAGGATTTGATTTATTTAATGGTAAAGAAGAAAATTTATTTCCATTTGTACCAAATTATGAAAACCTAGAACAAGCATTTAAAAATGATGTATGTGCAATATGGACAAAGGTAGTAAAAACTGAATTATTAAAAGGTACTTTATTTCCAGAAAGTACACTAGCAGAAGATAGAGTACATCATTATAGAATATGTGAAAAAGCAAATAGTTTTACTTGTTTAAATAAATCAACTCATGTATGGAATAGAGCAAATACAACAAGTGTAACAACTAAAAGAGAAGCAATGTGGGAAATGTCAATATATAAACATCTTGGAGAAATGTATTATTTTATAGCAACAACTAGAAATGAAAAATATAAAGAATATGTCAAAAAGAAATTTGATATACAATGGAATGAACTATCAAAGAGAAGGTATGAGCAGATATAATGGCTACATCATATGCAACATATAAAAAAGAAATAACCGATTATTTAAAAAAGAACTTTGATAGTAATGCAAAAATATTAGATGTTGGTGCTGGTGAAGGAACTTATTTGCCATTTTTACAAGATTATTTTACTGATATTGAAGCAGTAGAAGTTTTTAAACCTAACATAGATAATTTTAATTTAGAGCAAAGATATAATAAGGTTTATAACATTAATATAGTTGATTTTAATTATGAATTTTATGACATTATTATATTTGGAGATATAATAGAACACCTAGAAGTAAAAGAAGCACAGAAAGTCTTAAAATATGCTTTAAATAGATGCAATGAAATGGTAGTTGCAGTACCATATCTTGCACCACAGGGAATTGAAGAAGGTAATGTGTATGAAATTCATAAACAAGATGATTTAACTGATGAGATTATGAAAGAAAGATACCCATATTTAAAATGTGTTTATAAAAACAACTTGTATGGTTATTATATGAAAGGAGAAAAAATGAAAAACTACATAGTAAAATCATTAATTAGTTTTGATGATTATGAAGGATTAGAAGTTAAGCCAGAAAACCCAAGAATAAAAAGAAATATTAATGATATATTTAACTGCACAAAAGAAAGATATGAATATTTAAAAGAAAATAATGCAGTTGAATTAGTTGGAATTAATAAAATAGAACAACCAGAAAAAGAACCAACAAAAGAAATTGAAGATGGCACATTAGAACACCCATATAAAACAATAATGCCACAACCAACAAAAGAAGTTGCTAAAGAAGAAAAACCTAAAAAACTTAAAAGAAAAAAATAAAGGAGGTGTATCATGGGAATATTTGACTTTATTAGAAAAAGAGATAATAACTCTAACATCAATGAAACACCACCAGTTGAAACAACTCCACCAGTAAGTGATGTTTTACTAGAAGCATTATTAAATGGTGAAGTAATAACTAAAGAACAGGTATTAACAATACCAGCAGTATCAGGTGCAATTGATTTAATATCAAATATGATAGCATCAATGCCAATAAAACTTTATAAATATAAACAAGGTAAAGTTGAAACTATTGAAGGTGACCCAAGAGTATCAATGCTTAATAATGATACTAGAGATACTTTAGATGCTTTTCAAATGAAAAAAGCAATGGTTCAAGATTACTTATTAGATAAAGGTGGTTATTGTTACATAAGAAGAAGTAGAAATGAAGTAACAGGATTATTTTATGTAGACCCTATATTTGTAAGTCCTATTCCAAACTTTAGACCAATATTTAAAGATTATTATATTGTAGTTGAAGGTGGTACTTATAAACCTTATGAATTTATAAAAATCTTGAGAAATACAAGAGATGGTGCAAGAGGTATTGGATTAACTCAAGAAGTAGGAAAAGCATTAGAAACTGCATTTAATACTATGTTATATCAATTAAATATGGTTAAAAGTGGTGGTAATAAAAAAGGTTTTTTGAAATCTCAAAGAAAGTTAGGACAAGAAGAAATAAATGCATTAAAAAGAGCATGGTATAAATTATTTAGTAATAATACAGAAAATGTTGTAGTTCTTAATAATGGGTTAGAGTTTCAAGAAAGTTCAAATAATGCAGTAGAAATGCAAATGAACGAAAATAAAAAGACTTTTAATGATGAAATTAATAATTTATTTCATATATACCCAAATGATTTTTATAGAACTTTTAAAGAAGCAATATACCCTATAATAGTTGCATTAAGAACATCTTTAAATAGAGATTTATTATTAGAAAAAGAAAAGAAATATTTATACTTTGATTTTGATGTTAAAGAAATATTAAAAGCAAATCCAAAAGAAAGAGCAGAAACATATAAACTTTATAAAGAAATAGGATTAAAAACAATAAATGAAATGCGTAAAGAAGAAGATATGAATAGTATTGAAGGATTAGATGTAATAAATGTTGGATTAGGTGCAGTATTATATGATGCAGAAAATCATGTTTATTACACACCAAATACTGATACAGTAACAGACCCAAATGATGGTGTTAATACAGGTGCAGAAAGTGAAACCGATAAAAGTATTCAAAATTTAATAGAACATAAAGAATTAGATACTGCTTTTGAAGAAAGTGGTAATAGTGCAGAAGGGTAGGTGAAAAAATGCAAATTAGAGTAAGAGAAGATAGTGTTGAAATAGAAGGCTATGTAAATGCAGTAGAACGCAATTCTAAACCTTTAATGAGTAGAGTAGGACAATTCATAGAAAGAATATGCAAAGGTGCTTTTAAAAAGGCTTTAAGAAGAAATGATGATGTACATATACTTTTAAATCATGACTGGAATAGAGATTTAGGTTCTACTAAAAAAGGAAACCTAGAACTTGAAGAAGATAATATTGGATTAAAAGCAAGAGCAACTATAACTGATCCAGAGATTATTGAAAAAGCAAGAAATGGTGAATTGGTTGGCTGGTCTTTTGGTTTTACTGATAGAGAAGTAGAAAATACTATTGAAAGAGGAATACCAACAAGAGCAGTTAGAGATTTAAATTTAGCAGAAGTTTCAATATTAGATAGAAGTAAAGAACCAGCATATGATGGAACATTAATAATGGCAAGAGCAGAAGATGGAGAATTGCACTTTAGAGGCGAAGATTTTATTGATGAAGTATCAATAAAAGAAGAAATGCACAATGAAAGTGCAAATACTGTTAATAACAGTGAAGAAATGCACAATGATAACCAAGAAATTGTGCAAAATGTGGTAGAAGAACCACAGGTTAAAGAACAGCCTAAACAACAAGAAGTTGTTGAAAATATAAATACTATTGATTATTCAAAGTATGAAACCATGATTAAAGAAATGAAGGAGGAATGAGAACATGGAAAAAGAGTTAATGGAAAAGAGAAACGACCTTATAACAAGAGCAGAAGAAGTTATTAACAAAGCAAAAGAAGGTTGTAGAGAACTAACACCAGATGAAATGCAAGAACTTGCAGAAATTCGTGATGATGTTAGAAAAATAAAAGAAACATTAGAATTAAAAGGTTTCTTTGATAAAGAAGGAGGAAACAGACCTATGGAAGAACCAAAAGAAAAAGTAGAAATAGAAAAAGAAGTTGAAGAAACAAGAGCAATTGATGAAGAAAAAGCATTTGCAGATTATATTAGAGGTTATGTTAATCAAAGAGATACTGCTTATAATATGACTTTAACAGATAATGGTGCAGTAATACCAACAACAATTGCTAATAGAATTATAAAGAAAGTATATGATATTTGTCCTATACTAGAAAGAAGTACAAAATATAATGTAAAAGGAAAATTAGAATTACCATACTACAATGAAGATACACAATCAATTACAGTTGCATGGGCTACTGAATTTGAAGATTTAACAAGTAATGTTGGAAAACTATCAAGTGTTGAATTAACTGGTTATTTAGCAGGTGCATTAACATTAGTATCAAGAAGTTTAATCAATAATTCACAAGTTGATATTGTAGCATTCGTAGTTGATAGAATGGCTTATGATATTGCAAGATTTATTGAAGATACATTATTAAATGGTGGTGGAAGTGTTGCAGGTTTAACAGGTGTAACATTAACTAAAACTACTGCAAGTGGTACAGCAATTACTGCTAATGAATTAATTGAAACTCAAGGTATGGTAAAAGATGTATTCCAAGAAAATGCAATATGGATTATGTCACCAGCAACAAGAACTGCTATTAGAGAATTAAAAGATAACTATGGAAGATATTTATTACAAGATGATATTTCATTACCATTTGGAAAATCTTTACTAGGAAAACCAATTTATGTTTCTGATAATATGCCAGATATGGAAGCAGGAAAAGTTGCAGTTTATTATGGAGATATGAGAGGTTTAGCAACTAAATTTAGTGAAGATATAAATATTCAAGTATTAAGAGAAAAATATGCAACTCAACACGCAATTGGTGTTGTAGGGTGGTTAGAATTTGATAGTAAAGTAGAAGATGTTCAAAAGATAGCCAAAATTAAAATGGCTGGTGGAACAAGTCTTTAATTAGATAAAATATTATTTGTTGTTTAGGCAAGTCCTTCACAGAATAGGAGGAAATATAATGAATAATATAACAAAGGTTAGTGACATTACTTATTCTGATATAGCAAACTATTTAAGATTAGATAATGTTGAAGCCGAAGAAAATTATTTAAATACACTTATAAACATTTCCAAAGATTACATATCAAAATATACAGGTATTGCAATTACTGATTTAGATAATTATGCAGATTTTATAATAGTAGTATTTGTACTATGTCAAAGTATGTATGATGATAGAACTATGTATGTAGATAATTCAAATCTAAATAAAGTAGTTGAAACAATACTTGGAATGCATCAAAATAATTTACTTCCAACTGGTGAAACAAATGATTAATGCAGGAAAATATAAATATCAAATTACTATTTATGAAATAGAGCAGGTTAAGGACAATGATGGATTTCCAAAAGATACAAAATTTATTGTCCTTCAACCATATGCTTATGTAAAAACTACAAAAGGATTTACATTAATAGCAAATAATAGTGATTTTGAAAAGGCATTAACAAACTTTACAATTCGTTATTCACAATTAGTAGAAGATACTTATTATAATAGTAATTTTTCTAATAGAGATTTATTAGTAGAATTTAGAAATAAGTGTTATAAAGTTATGTATCTTAATAACATAGATGAAGCAAATGTTGAAATAGAAATGCAATGTAAAGAAGTGATGAAATAATGGCTAGATTTCAAATAGAACTTCCAAATGATATTATAAAAGAATTTGAAAAACTAAATCAGAACTCCCATAAAATGCTTGAGGAAATGACACAAGCAGGTGCAGAGGTAGTATATAAAAATGTTAAATCAAATATGAAGTATAGTTTTAGTAATAGTAATGAATTAGAAAAGTATTTGAAAATAACAAAATCATATAAAACTCCAAGTGATGGTGGTGTTAATACCAAAATAGGATTTTATGGTTATTACAAACCAGAAAGCAGAACCTTTTCTTTAACTTCTAAAAGTGGAACTACATATTCATACAATGGTGTTCCAATACCATTAATAATAAGAGCAAGAGAATTTGGATCAAGTAGTGGAGAAATAAAAAAACCATTTTTTAGAAAGTCTTTTAATAAAAGTCAAATAGAAAAGGCAATGTTAAAGGCTCAAGAAAAATATATTAAGGAGTAGCAATGAACAGTCAAATAGAAGAAATATTTAAATCCTTTACCGTTGATGATGTCATTATTCCAGTTTCATTTTTAAGATATAATGGAAAATCAACTACTTATATAACTTATATGTATTATGATAGTAATAATTCATATAGTGGTGATGATGAATTATTAGGGTGGGTAGATTATTATGACTTTGATATATATTCAAAAGGAAATTATTTAAAAATTATAGAAAGTGTAAAAGAATTAATGAAGCAAAATGGTTTTATGTATCAACCAAGTAGAAGTTCAAGAGATATGTATGAAGATGATACTGGTTATTACCATAGAACATTAAGTTTTGCAAAAGAAAGAGAGGATTAAAATGGCAAGAATAGGTTTAAATAACTTTAGATATGCAGTAGCAACTATTAGTGCAAATGGTTCTATTACATATGGAACAGTAAAAAAACCAGGTAAAGCAGTTAGTTTTAGTTTTGAACCAACTACAAGTGATGCAAAGTTATATGCAGATGATGGATTAGCAGAGAGTGATAACAGAGTAACTGGTGGAACTTGTACTATGGGAATTGATAGACTAGATGCAGAAACAATGGCTGAAATACTAGGACATGATTATGATAGTACAACACATGAAGTAGTTTCTAATGTAAATGATATTGCACCTTATGTTGGTGTAGGTAGAATTGTTAGAATAATGGTAAATGGTACTCAAAAATTTAGAGCAACATTCCTAGCACAATGTAAATTCTCTGAACCAAGTGCTGATGATAATACAATGGGTGAAAGTGTTGAATTTTCAACTTATGAATTATCTGGAACAATGGTAATACCAGCAAATGGAGATTGGAGAAAAGAAAAAGTATTTGATAGTGAAAGTGATGCTATTACTTATTTAGAAGGATTATTTGGTCCATCTACATCATTATAATAAAAAACCATTTATGGGGTGGGGTAATTCCCATTCCATTTTTTAATAAGGAGGAAAATGAAATGAAAGAAATGAAAAGTGAAATAGAATATAGAGGAAAAAAATATAATTTGGTTTTTAATTTAAATGTTATGGAAGTTATACAAGAAGAATATGAAACTTTAGGTAAATGGGGTAATTTGACTGATGGAACTAATGGTGAGGTAAACGCAAAAGCAGTTATATTTGGTTTAACTGAAATGTTAAATGAAGGTATAGATATTGATAATGAAGAAAATGGTACAAATATACCACCATTTACTAAAAAACAAGTTGGAAGAATATTAACTGAAATTGGAATAGAAGAAGCAACTAAAAAATTAAATGAAACTGTTATTGAAAGTACCAAAAGTGATGAAAAAAACTAATACTCCATGATGAAGATGAACTTGATGATCCAGTAATTGACTTCACATGGATTTATTTTATAGGTAAAACTAAATTAAATTTTAGTATAAAAGAAACTGGAAGATTAACATTAAGGTTATTTTTAAAATTTTATAAATGTTATAAAAATACATTTGATTTAGAAATGTTAATGAAATCAAGGAATACTACCTATAAAGAATTAAAAGAAAAGCAAGAAGAAAGTGATAAATGGTTTTAAAAAGGAGGTGAAATATTATGAGTTCATTTGGTGGGTCAGTTAAATTAACTGGTGAAAGTGAATATCAAAGAGCATTAAAACAGATTACACAGAATTTAAAAGAACAGGCTAGCGAAATGAAAGTATTGGCTACTCAATATGATAAAAATGATAAATCAACTCAAGCAATGGCATCTAAATCAGAAGCACTTAACCAAAAATTACAAATTCAAAGTGATAAATTAAATGTTTTAAAATCAAGATATAATGAAGTAAATGCTACTTATGGAAAAAATTCACAAGCACAAAAGGAATTAACAGACCAATTAACAAAAGAAAAAGCAAAACTTGATGAAATAGGCTCTACACTTGGGAAAACATCTAAAGAATATCAAGACCAACAAAAAGTAGTAAATCAACTAGAGAATAAGCAAGAAAGTTATAATAGGGCAGTTAGTGAAGCCAAGATACAACTTAACCAAGCACAAGCAGAAGTAAATAAAACTACTAAAGAACTTGATGCACTTGGAAAAGAAGAAGAAGATGTTACTAAAAAAACAAAAGAAGCAGGAGATGGATTTACAGTATTCAAAGGCATACTTGCTAATTTAGGAACACAAGCAATTAATAGTGCAATTAATGGTTTAAAATCAATGGGAAGTGTTTTAGTAAATGTTGGAAAACAAGCCATAGAAAGTTATGCAGATTATGAACAATTAGTTGGTGGTGTAGAAACATTATTTGGTGCAGGTGGTAAATCTCTTGAAGAATATGCAAAGTCAGTTGGTAAAAGTGTTGAGGATGTTAGAGGCGAATATAATGATTTAATGGTTGCCCAAGACTATGTTCTAATAGATAGTGCCAATGCTTATAAAACTGCAGGTTTAAGTGCTAATGAATATATGGAAACAGTAACAAGTTTTAGTGCAAGTCTTATTTCTTCACTTGGTGGAGATACAATAAAAGCAAGTGAATATGCAAATAGAGCTATTATAGATATGTCAGATAATGCTAATAAAATGGGAACTGATATGGGTATGATACAAAATGCATATCAAGGATTTGCAAAGCAAAATTACACGATAAATTTAATGTCGGCTTAATTAGTGATAATTAAGTCAGTGGATGTGAACTTTGCCAAAGGTGTGTTGTTTACGATT
>Ga0310691_10005857_pt1 | contig 13281 bp, 14 predicted proteins | sample 176DNAGHGlowgp2_FD_203887 | JGI IMG/M metagenome (GOLD analysis project Ga0310691, IMG submission 203887) | Sheep rumen microbial communities from Palmerston North, Manawatu-Wanganui, New Zealand - 1766 DNA GHGlow gp2 (v2) (version 2) | ecosystem: Host-associated > Mammals > Digestive system >... | reverse complement strand
AAGTCCTACCCACAAACCGACACAATGTTTGCGCTGATGGAACTCTATGACGCAGACTTATATGATGTAATAGGAGAGAGCAATGAGCTCTCTCCTATTCATTTTAGAAGTTGGGTAACGTCTTCAATTGTCTCGCCCAGGCAGATTAATGAGTCGTTTAGCGGCTCCAATGCAGTGTCTTCTCTATACGCCATCTGAGATTGATTCTTCCAACAGCGTATCATATGCTTTCTGAATATTCATCCAATATGCAACAGATGTTTGCGTCAATTTAGATAGTTTATTTGCCATCTCAATCGAGAGAGCCCGCTCGCCCCTAATCAGAACAATTAAATTTTCAGGAGTAATTCCCAACCTCTTCGCAAAATTTTCCTGTGTTATGCTTTCACCAGCGATTATTTCTTTAATGTAATAACCGGGATGAAATGCCATTTTGTCGTTATATTCTATGTAGTTACTCATAAAACTTACCTATAGATAGATATTTATTTACTTCTTTGATTAGGTTTTGAGCATATTCACGATATTCATTTTTAAGAATTCCCTTTTCATTTGTAATTCCTGTTTTTTCAATAATACTCCGTTCTTTTTTATCCCTAACATCATTCCCTCAGAAAAAGTAGGTTCTTGAGAACCATTAAATGCTCTTATTGATTCTATAATAGTTGTTTTTCCAGTATTATTAGCCCCTGTTATTATATTTAATCCCCTGCCTACCGTTCTTCCGTCTGGTAACGAAAATGTGAGTGTCTGTTTTTCTCCGAACCCTCTAAATCCATGTATTGAAAGCGCCTTAATCATAATCTCGTTCTTCCTCATCCTTCATCGGTCTACTAGTATCATTCATCAACTTTGCCGCATTACTTCCAATACCGCTTCAACTCCTCGTAAAAGTTCTCTCGCGTTCCTGCCAAGATAATTATAACCACTTCCGGATCCGAGTTATCCTCTACTTGAATATATTCAATCGAGTAAGCCAATTCATAATTCGTCTTGTTGTAGTATATGTCACAACACCGAACGCCTTTTAGATCCCCAGTCTTTTCTTTCCCGATTTCAGGATTTGCGAGAATTGCATCTATGGTTTCTTTGTATAATTGTTTAAGTTTCTTATCCTTCAGTTTTTTCAAATATTTCTCTGCAGGCTGAAGGACGATTAGTTCTGCCATAGATTACTCCTCTGACCCAAATATATCTTCATACGTTGAATACTCGCCCTGACCAAGAGCAGCCTTCTTTGCTTCTTCCAGCAATTTCTCTACCGCAGGACGTATTTTTGCGCGACGTGCTTTAAACTCTTTCAGAAGCTGTTTTCCGGAATATCCTTCCGCAACAAGTTCCTCTAAAATCTGTTCATCAAACTCACCACCGGAATATACCGAAGCCGGTTTGATAATTAACATTCCTTCTCCTAAAATACAATCCGCTTCTTTATCAAATCCTAATTCCGTATAGAATTTCTGTGGAATAGTAAACTGCCTCTTAGAAGTAATGGTTACTCTCTTTTGCTCAAAGTTATTCGTTGTAATAGTAGTCATTGTACCCATAGTTATTTAACCTCCAAGTATATTTTCCTTGTTTCCTTGTTTATATATTACAAGGAAACAAGGATTTTGTAAATACTCAGATCATTTATATATATTACACATATAGTATTTTCCTATCACTCCGCCCACTTATATACTTCTTTATATTTCACAAACCGGTCGTACGGCAGTTTCTTCTCCTTCTGCAATCTTCCGATTACAATATACGGCATTACATTCTGGGAATCTGCAAATTTCTTAATCGACTCTATCGTAAAACTGCCTTTATCCGTAAACACCCTATAATCTGCCTCTGCGATCAGGCTCTCTCTTGCAAATGCATCCGCCGCCTCTTCCTTATCCTTTTCCGATTCATCATCTAGAAACTTCGAATTCTTTCCGACATCTCCATTCACAATATGTCCAAGCTCATGAAAAACAGAAAACCAGAAAATATCCTTATACGCATTTCTCAATGTCACGACCATCTGATAGGATCCGTTTTGTTTGGATGCTACATATCCCTGAACCGGTGCCCCTCGAAAGTTCTTTGTAACATCAAATACGATTCCATACTTTGCAAATACATACTGCAAACACTCCGGTGTATCAGGATCATTCTTTGTCATAACTTTTTTAAGTTCCTTCGTCAGCTTGCCAACATCTTCAGCATGAAATGTTCCTACTGCCTGTTTGTTTTCCATATTAACCTGACACAACCGTACCCAGGCTCCCAAAACATCCATATTCACTTTTTTCTGTCTTCCCATACGAAAAGCGCCTGCCGGAACAACCTCCCACACATTTACCAGGTTGCTGATTCTAAGAGCCTTTCTGAGAGAAAGAATAGACTCATCTTTTGTCTCTCCTTCCGACATGATACCTTCCTTACGAAAAAACTTCACAATGTCCTTCAGCGAATCCCGAACACTTCTCTCGTCATCCGTAATGCCTTGTAACTCATTATATTCTAGCAACTCTGCATCATAATGTGCCTGAAGATTAATCCAAAAAGACTTTGGTACACCAAGAGCATATTCAAGCGCCAAAGCAAACTTCGCCGAGATATCTTTTTTGCCGTGAATTACATTGCTAACATATACCGGAGTAACTCCTGTATACGTAGCCAGTTCTGCCTGAGATATACCTCTCTCCTCCAAAACGTCTGCAATTGTTTCGCCGGGATGAATAATTAAATCACGGGATATACCACGTTGTTTTGCTGCCATGATAGTCACACACTCCTATAGAGAGTATTCTACTAGCCATTCGAATCATTAATAAATTAGATTAACCAATTGGTTAATTTGATTATAGTTTGAAATAATTAAGATGTCAATTAGAATAAAGCTATCTCGGTTTTATTATTTATTTGTTTAGTTTTCAACTTGATTCATGTGGTTCTATTATACAAAACTGTATAGCACCCGTCTCAATTCTATTTATTGCCGGACCTTTTCCCAAAATTTTAATTACATTTTTAATTTTATCATTTCTATCTGATTCATCCTTGCAATATATAAAAATACGGCCCCCTTTCGAAAACAGGCCTTTAAGTATATCTATATCGCTCACATCAAGTGAATGACCATAAAAATATATATCAGGAGAATGATAGCCACCGTATTCATCCTCTTCTATAGAAAAACCATAATTAATTCTATCCGTCGAATAAATCAACCTCTGATAATACTTTTTAAACTCTAAATCATCTAATCCACCATCAGAATCATCATATCCCAAAACAATATTATTCCGATTCAGTCTTCCATGGATATAACATACTCTTTCATCCGGTATGTTATAATATTTCTGTATGGTATCTGTATAATTAAAGCTAATCACATATACAGGTTTTATTTGCTTAATAATATCAAGTGGTTTTATATCATCTCGTAATAAAGGTTCCACATTATTCAAATAAAACTCCAACATCTTCCTTAAGTCTACAAGTTCATAATGAATTGTCTCAAACACCATGCGTTTATCTAATTTGCGCCAAAAATCTATATATTCGTCATTTAATTTCACATCAGGTCCTTCCATGTGAAAAATGGACACTAATTGGTTGATTATGGTAGTTTCCGCTATATTGCGAGACCGTGCTCGTATCAAAAACAGTTCCCTATCATTTTTATACTGTTCTCCATTCAGACCGTCTATTAAAGAATTAAGATTTCTAATAAATGTATGCAATTCTTCCTCAAGATCAATCCAACTATTGAGGGATTTCTTCGCATTAAATATGTTTATTAAGAATGTCATTATCGAAGAATCAACGCACGATGGAAATGCATTTTGCGCAAGCAATTCCGGATGACTCTTCTTAAAAGCATCATTTGGATTACAAATCCACTCAAGAAAATGCGAGTATTTCGTTTTTCTTCCATGTGCCAAATCAAATCCATTACCGATTACCAGAACATTATTACCCATACCATATAATCTCCATTTCCAATACCTATTTTTTCAACAAACTAATTATTTAGAAAATGGTTGCCTTTACACTTCCAAAACTATCTACAGACAATAAACACCTATAAGGCGTTGCACAACTCAACTGCTACATACTCTTCTAATTAATTGTTTCTAAAAAGTTACATTAGTTTCTTATATTTGTAGTTATCTATTCCCAGCATATCTTTGAAAATGATATCAATAACCATTAGATAAAGCATTTTGGTTTTTTCGTAGATATAATTATAATCGACATTAATTGTATATTTAGGTTTCTTTTCACCTTTAAGATAAATCTTTAAACACCCATTTTTAATGTAATATCCCGTATGAACATAATGGTTTCTTAAATTCACAATCTCCAGTGCATCGTTTTCCCAACATTCCATTTCTTTTTTCTTGAGGGATAAACAATGATCTGTAATACAGCGCATCATAAAAGCATTTTTAATGTTTTGTTTTTTGTAAAAACACTCTATAAATCTATAATACATCAAAAAATTGTCTTCTATTCCACGATACGACTTCATAACGATATACGGTATATTCCGAATTTCACTTTTCCCATTCCTATATGGTATACTATTGTAACATCTATATAGGAAATCAGATAAATCCATCTCACATGAATACTCTACCGGCCGTTCATTATATTTGGGTGTTCTAAATGATGTACTGTATCTATAAAGTATTCCATCTACTTCAACCACTACTTTATCTATCAAAAACTTTCCCGGATGATATAATTGCATAAATATCACTATTTCATAGACAAACCCGAACACATCTTCATATCCCACTCTTTTTCGCAAATCGATTCCAATAAAACCATCCACATGAACATGAAAATCACGTGAGTTATATGTACAGCTACAATCATCTGAAATCACTATGCGCCGAATATTATTCTTATTTAACTCAACAACCTTTTCATAGTTTTCCCGGGACACAATGATACTAATTTCATTATCGGATGTTAATAAATTTACACTTGGGTGTCTTAAATAAGTTGCTACATCACTACTATATATCCGTATTCTATTCACCTTTGGTCTGGGAGGTAGCTTCATTAAACTATCTGCCGAATCAGCCTCCATGTAAGTACTAGATTCAAAAGACACACACTCGCCATCATCATAAGTACCATATTTACTTGAAGATCCAACATAATATGCTGACTTTAATAATAGATACCTGTGATTCTCTGAATCTACTACCAATATATCTCGATCTTTATATATTGTGTTCACCGAAATCACGCGGACTCCATTTTTCTCTATTTCTTTTCCAATATCATATTCTATTTCTACTCGAACTATATCATCGTCTTTCATACAATACTTACATCTATAGTCTTCATCGTAGTTTTGGTTAAAAAAACAAATAGCCATCTATTCCTCTCTCCTATAATACCTATTAAATTAATATTATATTATTTATAAAAACGCATCGCCTCTCGGCAATGCGTCCACACTCGCAACTGGCTACCATTTTACAGGCCCTATAGCTTTGCGCCGCACCCTTTCGGATGTTTTGCCGAGATATAATATTAATAATATTATTTATATAAAAAGTATATCATCGCGCCCACCGATGTCAATCAAGATCATCATATTCTCTCTCAAACGTATACTTAATATACTGCAGTGTAGAATCCTGCAGTTTATCTTTTGCATGTAGTTTTCCAATCAGCTTTCCGTTTTGCGTGACTTCTATACAAGATATTTTACTAAGGTTTTGACCTATAATCTTTGAATGCATCATCATTATTTCAACATCCTCTTTTATAACTTCCTCTGTCCAAAACCTTCGGACCGTTATTCCGTCTTCTTTATAATTAACTTTTATTTCTATATCATTTGTATACTCTTTCTTGCCAAGACTGTTCTTACCTATTATTACTTTTGCTATATGCAACCGGTTTGATATTGGATCTCTATCACATAAAGCATTATAAACAGCCTCCAACACATCTATGAATAATGCAAAAATTGTATCATAATAGCCCATCAATTGACTTGTTCGTTTTGATTCGAATAGTTTCCCTCGATATATAAAATCTGGAATAATAATATCTCTATCTCCTTGTAGTGCATCTATAAGCGACGAGCCACCAAATAAATCTATTGTATGCTTTGAATAATTATTAAATGAACGAACATATTTTACCGTTTTATCATTCCACAAATTATCCATTCGGCTAAATACATTTTCAAACTGCTTAACCTCTTTCCCCATTTTTTCTGATTTAACAGCCTGATGTGATAGTCTTAAGCATAAAGCTGAATTAATATATTGCAACAAACAATCCATCGCATTTGATATATGTGATATCCACTCAAAAGAAAGCTTATTCAGCAAAGCATCAACACTATAATGGAAGTTCATTATTTCAACATCTGGCGAAAACGGATCTTTAATCCCCTCACATTTGTAATTGGCTCTTGTATCATTATAAAGTTGCCTAGTTATTAGTGCATAATTAAGGTACAAAAAAGACGTATGCAAGAATTGAAATGCATCAAGTACATTCTTTTCCCTTAAAAGTTCTTTATATTCCTCACTTTGATAATACTCTATTCTTTCTCGCGCAGTATCTTTATCCATTTCAGTTCTCTTCTTTTCTCGAAATCACAAGTTTTGTAAATTAAAATCAACTCCTATTCCGATTACACATCTTTAACTGTCGTTAATTCAATACTAACACCACCGCTTCGATACTCCTGTACCAACGGATTAACTGGATTCGAATACTTTTTTCTAATATACTTACCTATCCCATCCAGACCTGGATATACATACTTCTCATTTATTCCACAAGTATCAAGCTGATCTAATATTATTTCTTTTGCAATTGCAGGAATAGTTATTTTCCCCAATATCTTTCGATTGTTTTCACAAGTCAAACTGTTTTCCAAACAATCCCCCATATGATTTTCAGGTTTAATCAAAAAATCCAATGGTGAATGCGATTTCCCCCATAAAAGAAACACACTCTCCTGCATATTCATTCTATCCGCCCTATACATAGGTTTATATATCCAGGGATAATCATATCTTATTTCTCCGTTAGGTTTTTCCACCATATCAATTAATTCATCCTTGAGAATATCTCCAATGATCAATTTGGATTTTAGTGCATAATCGCTTTTATATTGACTATAGTATATTTCCCTATAACCCTTTTCATCCAGCATCCATACTGCGCCTTCCTTTTCAGGATTTGAACAACATGCAAAATACAATGCCACCAAAGAATTATAAGTGAAATCCAAAAGGCGTGTCGGAACGCCAAAATGTTGCGCTATTTCAAGCCATGCAGAAATATCTGTAACAGCAACATCCTTCATATACCCACAAGACTCACATATAAAATCATTCAGTATTTCAAATTCATTCTGTGAAAAAGCCTCCGTCCAACAATTAGCCTTATCCTCCATTTTGCGTTTACGAAAAATGCCGGGAACAAGTTTATAATCATTCTCGTTAGAATGACCTCTGAATACATACATTGGTTCCACCAAATATCTGCCATTATAGGCCGATGGACTATCAACAGTATATGTATTCTTCTTGACAATTTCATTTATCAATTCAATATAAGCATGAACGCTATCCGCCTCAAGTTTTTTCATTTCAACTCACTTTCCCTTCGTTGCTTTCATGACATTTACAGTGATAAATATGTTCGAAGTATACGCTAAAACTGATAGAAAAAGAACTATACTCCATTAATTTTCCGTATAACCTCAGTCATCAAAACATCTTCCGTAGCCTCTATTCCTTTTTCCTGATACTCAGCCTCCAGCTCTTTTATTGCCTTATCAAGCATCATTTTCACTTTCTTAGCTGTCCTATTATTACTCTCTTCTCTGTCTTTAAGTATTTCCTTTTTGCGAATAACAAAAGCCTCGTATGCTTCCTCATCATACTTGGGTGGTTTTTCAAGAATCTCACGAAAACACTTATAGAAGTAAGCGTGATAAGCTTTAGCTGTTTCGGACAATTCCTGCAAATCGGTATCCATGTTTAAGTCAGCAAAATAACTTGCCAATTCCCTAAAAACAACATTATTCCTATAGCTAGTCAATACTAAAGAAATCGTATCATAAACCTTTTCATCCCAATTATCCCGGCTCATGTCTCGAACCATATAGTTATGTATCTGCGCAACAGTATCCGCTGCCTCTGGCTTAAGATTTCCTATGTCATATTTTCTGTCTCTTTCTAGAAGATATTTTACAGCTTCTAGGTTCTTCTCAAACAGATCCTTACTTTCCTGTCGTTCAGAAAACAATCGTTTAAATATGATATCATATCTTTCATTATCGATAGCTTGTCCCATTTCAAACAGTCTAATATACTGGTTTAGCGTCGGACGCGATAATCCGATTTCTAAAGCCAATTCAGTCTTGGTTACTCCTACGCTCTTCAGATATTGACTAATATTCATATTCTCACTCCAAATTAGCGCACATTATAATAGATAATAATGTGCGCTATAAAAAGTATTACGGATTAACTCGTAATAAATCTTCGTCTCGGACTGTATACGGATCCGTAAATGCTGGATTGTTATGATCCTTGCAAATTGGTACAATATACCACTCATTAGAACCATACACCATCCTTACATGGCCACCTACTTCGGCTCTTTTTGAACATGTGATACATGAACAATCAGAGAAGCTTCTGTATTTTCTGGCTTCCCAATACTCCTTCCAGGAACTATATCCTCTGGGCGGATCATACTCGGACGAACCATTTACATTTTTTACTAAAGCCATTCTGGTCTTCTCCTTTCTGTAGACTCAACAAAAAGGGGGTTGACAAAAGAGCCAAAAACATAGAAAATTACTTTGTCTATGAGTTCATTTCTATGAACTTTGGGAGTCTCTTATGGGCTCCCTTTTTGTTTGTATTTATATTCTATCTCCATAAAACAACATTGTCAACGTAAAATTGTAAACCATTTTACAATATTCCGAAATCTTATATCCCCATCTCCTTCAGCACTTCCGCCCTCTCTTTACTCCTCTTTACATCCTCGCTCATCTGCTTCCGGCTTCTTCCGGTCTTCAGGCCCCGTCGGATGTATCTAAACAACTGATAAATCCAACAAAACGGTTTCAGCCAGTGATGTTTCTTATATGCCTTCCAGTTATACTCTCCGGCAAGTTGCATATAATGAAAAACTCCATCTCGTCGGAATCTTGTGGTAACACATTCAATACTTGTCCCATTACCATTCTTCATACCAAAGTTTCCGGAACTCATCACAATAGCCATCAGTCTGTCGCAGAGCACATCATCTGCACCACTGCACCATGTAATATCTTCACACGGCAATCCCAGATACCTCTGGCACATCTTCGTCGCAACCATGGCAAACTTCCGAAAACCCTTTTTCTTTGCCACCGTCTCGAACCCGTTCTTCCATGAATCATCATGCAACTCAGCATTCACATACATCATCCAGTCGATAATCTGACGTAATCCCATGCCACTCTTTAAATGGCTTTTCATATGATCCAACAGAACTAAGCCATTCGCCATCGGTGGAAGCATCGGAAATTCGTGCTCCCCAATCTTTCCCATAACACGATTCTTCAGTCCATCAATCACATAATCTTCAATATCAACTTCTTCATGCGAAAAATGATGATGCAATTCAAACGAAACACCATTTTTCTTATATCCTATATGACGAGGATTTTCTCCATGATTATCAAGTATATATCCATTATCATTCAAAACCGCTTGCGCCTGTTCAAACTCCGATTGCGGTACAAGAAAATCAATATCCCCCATCTTCCGTCGTTCCGGGTACTTATAATAAATAGCGGCAGCATTCCCTTTCAAAACTACAAAAGGAATACCTGCCGCATCCATCACTTTTTTTAATTCATCTTCCGCATGAAGATATCGTGCATAGTTGGCCTGTTGGCGATAAATTTCTTGCTGCCAACGAGAATTAGCCGATAGAACCGACGACGGCACTTCATGCGCAACAATACCGATGACAGCCTGGAAAACTGCTTCTTTATATACAATATTCCAAGTGTTAATAGTCTATTCATTTAAATCCTTTCATTTACTAGAAAACGCACCACCTCCAGCAATGCGTCCCCACTCACAACTGGCTACCATCTTACAGGCCCTGTAGCTTTGCGCCGCACCCTTTCGGGTGTTTTGCCGAGAAATACTCTGTATATTTCAAGTATATCATCAAGCCCAATGATGTCAATCAAGATCCCAATCACTTCTAATAAAACCCTATAACGAAAAAACAGGACAGCCCCTCGCTATCCTGCAACATCAAACTCCTATTTACACTCCCCACCTCTTCATCCTATCCTTCTGCACTCTAACTTCTTCCTTCGACAGGCTTCGAACATCTTTTCTCCACTTCCGGATTACATCGCCGTGGGTTTTCAGGCTCTTGCATGCGCGCATGCCCCAGGCAAGCGGAAGAAGGAACGGTGCCTTCTTCAGCCAAGGATAGCGATTCTCGTAGTCCTTCCTGTTACGGAAAAACTGTTTTGCCGCGGCGCCGCTTTTTCCGCCTGCGCGTGCAACCTGCGCCGCCGCTCCGCGTCTGGCATCACCATGCAGACCGCCGTCAAGAATATAATCCGCCATTTCAGCCATCAGCGTATGGCGTGACGAGTCTGCCAACAGAGTTTCTCTTTCTGCACCCGTTCCAAACAAGTACTCAGACAAATCCAACAGGTTATGCGCTGCTTCGTAAATATTGTCTTTTTTCAGCCATTCATCAACGGCATTCCAATCCGGCTGGGGCGTATGCCTGTGACGATACACCCACAGATCAAGAATATATCGGACTCCAGGCCCACCCTTCGACAGGTCGTAAACCGCATGTCCAATCAGATTCAACGCAAAACCTTCTTCCGTCAAGCGATTCTTCGTAGAGTCCACCAACTCCCAACATGGGTAATTCACAATCGCTCCGTCAGAGCCTTTTCGATACAGGAGGCGGCCATGAAACTCCACGCCAATCGTCTGCTGGATCAAAAACTGCTCATCCCCGGACTCCGTACCACGGAAGACCCCGCCAACCGTTTTAATGGCATCTCTTATAAGCGTACGATCTTCTGGCCGAACACAGATATCCAAATCCGACATAAAACGCAGATTCGTTCTCGGATAATCATGGCGAAGAATACTACCTTTTTGCGGGGCATAAGGAACCCCCTTCCCCTTCAACGCCTCTTCAATCTGTTCAAGGCAACGGATTTGCTTGGCATCTCTGGCAACCATCTCATAATGCTTCCTCTGCATTACCTCCAGCAACTCCTTCGGAACTGAAGACGAACAGGTTTTGGCTACGTCATACACAATGCCCTCCAAGTGATTCCGTTGCGCTCTTTTCCATATTTCAGCCCAATCCACATCCTTCAGAGAAGACAATCCGCTTTTCTCATGAACAGCTAAACGTATTATCTTTATTAAATCTTTTTTAATACTATTCATTTATTATCCTACCTAATAAAGCTCGTTTTCATTATACTTTATTTCCCTCTAAATCAGCAAGGGAAAGCATCTAAAGGATTATTTCATTCTTCGCGTGAGAAATGTTGTCAATCAGAACATCATAGGCATTTTGTTGACATTCATCAACTAAATGCTATAATTATCACGTTATCAATAATAACATCATGACAATTAACCATACATAACCGGAGAAAGATAATGAAACAAACAGAATCAGCCAACATTTCCACTGCAATCAAATCTGCTCGTACTGCTCAGGGGCTTACCCAGTTGGAGCTATCCAAGAAAACCGGTATCAACAGATCCATGCTTAGCAAGATAGAAACCAACGAGTATACTCCTTCTTTGGATCAGTTTATTACGCTTTGTAATGCATTAAATCTAAACCCGGCAGATGTTCTTATTTCCACAAACAGTCCAAATAAGCCACGCAAGGAAAAAGATAATAATACCAATAATCAGGTCACCCCAAAAAGTGAAACAATTAAGCTCCCCAAATCCGGTTACACCATAGCCGTTGCCGGCACAGGTTACGTCGGCCTCTCCCTTGCTGTTCTTCTTGCACAGCATAACCGGGTAACCGCTGTAGATATCATTCCTGAGAAAGTCAAGAAACTCAACAAGTTCATCTCGCCTATCCAAGATGAATATATCGAAAAATACTTAGCAGAAGCCAAGAACAAAGAACGCGTTCTTAACCTGAAGGCTACCACCAAAGCAGAGGAAGCCTACAAAGATGCTGACTTCATTATCATCGCAACACCTACCAACTACGATTCCACCAAGAACTTCTTTGACTGTTCTGCAGTGGAAACCGTCATTGAAACCATATTAAAAGCAACCAAATCAAGAAAAACCAAGCCCACCATCATCATCAAATCAACAATTCCGGTAGGTTACACGAAACAGGTTCGCAAGAAATACAAAGCCGACAATATCATTTTCAGTCCCGAGTTCTTACGCGAATCCAAGGCTCTTTATGATAATCTCTATCCCAGCCGTATCATTGTCGGTTGTGATGCAAAAACAGAGAAAAAAGCAAAGATCTTTGCAGCGCTCTTAAAGCAGGGTGCAATTAAAGAAAATATCGAAACTCTTTTTGTCGGCTACACCGAAGCAGAAGCAATAAAGCTTTTCGTCAACACTTATCTTGCTCTCAGAGTATCCTATTTCAACGAATTAGATACCTATGCCGAGGTAAAAGGACTCAACACCAAAGACATCATCAAAGGTGTATGCCTAGATCCGCGAGTAGGTGATTTCTACAACAACCCTTCCTTCGGTTACGGCGGATACTGCCTGCCGAAGGACACAAAGCAGTTACTTGCAAACTACAATGATGTTCCTCAAAATATGATGACTGCCATTGTGGAAAGCAACAGAACCAGAAAAGACTTTATTGCAGACAGAGTATTGGAGATTGCCGGAACATACAGTTACAGCAACAATAAATATGATTCCAAAAAAGAAAAAAATGTCACCATCGGCATTTACCGTCTCACCATGAAATCAAACTCCGACAATTTCCGCCAGTCCTCGATTCAGGGTGTCATGAAACGTGTAAAAGCAAAAGGCGCTACCGTCATCGTTTATGAACCAACCCTGGAGAGCGGCTCCACCTTCTTCGGCAGCGAAGTAGTCAACGACCTTGCAGAATTCAAAAAAAGAAGCGGCTGCATAATTGCAAACCGCTATGATTCTATATTGGATGATGTTGAAGAGAAGGTATATACGAGGGATTTGTTTAGGAGAGATTAAGGCGGGCAAAAAATGAGGCTGGCTA
>Ga0310691_10005856_pt1 | contig 13283 bp, 9 predicted proteins | sample 176DNAGHGlowgp2_FD_203887 | JGI IMG/M metagenome (GOLD analysis project Ga0310691, IMG submission 203887) | Sheep rumen microbial communities from Palmerston North, Manawatu-Wanganui, New Zealand - 1766 DNA GHGlow gp2 (v2) (version 2) | ecosystem: Host-associated > Mammals > Digestive system >... | reverse complement strand
ACCACTTGTTGATTATTTACATGCATCTCTTTTAGTCCTCCTTTACGGTGTGTGCTTAACCGCCCTTGGCGAGGAAACGAAGGATGAAATCCAACATATGCAGCGGCGTTTACCATCGAAAAGTGTATTTTTTGACGCCAATTTTGTTTTTGCGAAGAAAAAAGAGGTGAAAGTTTGATTTTTTTGCGTAACTTCGCCGTTTGAAAGGAAAGAGAAACAACGAAAACGTACGGAATGGACCAGAAAGAACGGGGTATTTTCGTTTTTTTAGAGAAGTTCCGTGGTTGTTTGTTGTACCCCGAAGAGAAAGAGAATGTTTTCGTCCTGCCAAATGAGCAAAGCCAAACTTGTTTGAGCTATACCAAGCAAGGAGTAAGCGGATGAAATCAAAACGAAGGATGAAATCTAATGTTTTTCTGAAACGAAAAATCAAGAAAAAAACAGAACTAAAATGAAACTGATTCCAACTTTTGCCTGGAACAAGAGCATGCACCTGATGACGAAGGACAGCAAGGCCTTCATGGAGCAGCCCTGGGCTTCGGGCGGCATACTGATTGTATGCGTCATCATCGCCATGCTGCTGGCCAACCTGCCTTGGACCGCAGAATGGTATCGCGGTTTTCTGGAAACTCGGCTTTCGATGTCGATTCAGAGTCCTACCGACCCCGAAACGGGACAACGCGTCATCGACTGGATATTCCCTCACGGGATGACGGTCGAGCGCTTCATCAACGACATTCTGATGGTTGTATTCTTCTTCACCGTCGGTCTGGAAATCAAGCGTGAAGTGGTGTGCGGCGAACTGTCGTCGATGAAGAAGGCCATGATGCCGGTCATCGCAGCCTTAGGCGGTATGGCTATGCCAGCCATCATCTACACGCTGTTCAACCACGGCACGCACGGAGAGAGTGGTTGGGGAATCCCGACGGCAACCGACATTGCATTTGCCGTCGGCATCATGTCGATACTCGGCAACCGTGTGCCAGTGTCGCTGAAGGTATTCCTCACGGCGTTGGCCATTGCCGACGACCTGGGTGCCATCCTCGTCGTAGCCATCTTCTACGGCGGAACCATCAACATGCTGCTGCTGTCCATCGCCCTCTTGCTGGTGGCAGGCGTGATTGTGATGAACCTCTTGGGCGAGAAGCGCATGATCTACTATCTCGTGCCAGCCATCGCCATCTGGTTCCTTTTCTATTACAGCGGCATCCACTCCACGATGTCGGGCGTTGTCATGGCCTTCCTCATCCCGATGGCACCGCGTTACAGCTACGCCTACCTCAAACGCCGCGACCGAGAATACCATGAGCGCATGGGCCGCTACGACGAGACGGGCGATGAAGTGGAAGGAATGCCTTTCCCCAATGCCATCCAGCGTCACTGTCTGCGCCGCATCAGCACCATCTCGCTCGGCTCGATGGGCATGAGCTATCGGCTGGAACATGCGCTGTCGCCGTGGGTCAACTTTGTTATCATGCCCATCTTCGCCCTCGCCAATGCCGGCGTGGAGATACCCGACCTGAGCTACTTCAACATCTTCCAGTGGAACGACTACGTGGGCAGTGTAGGCATGGGCGTATTCTTCGGACTGCTGCTCGGAAAACCCATCGGCATCACCCTCGCATCGTGGCTCGCCATCAAGGGTAAGTTCGGCGAAATGCCCTCGAAGGCCTCGTGGAAGATGCTCTTTGCCGTAGCCTGCCTCGGTGGTATCGGATTCACGATGAGCATCTTTGTCGATACCCTGTCGTTCGGCGACGTACCCCACGAAGTGACCGAACACCTGCGTGCCACGGGCAAGATTGCCGTCCTGCTCGGCTCACTCTCGGCTGGCATTCTCGGCTCCATCCTCATCAGTGCATTCCACAAATTAGAGCAGAAATGAAACTCATCTATTTCCACGGCTTCGGTTCGTCCGGAGCCAGCGGCACCGTCGAACTGCTGCGACGTATGCTCCCCGACGATGAAATCATCGCCCCCGACATACCAGTCGATCCTGTCGAGGCCCTGCCCTACCTCAAGCAACTCTGCCAGGATGAGCAGCCCGACATCGTCGTCGGCACGTCGATGGGCGGTATGTATGCCCAGCAGATGCGCGGATTTGTCCGCATCTGCATCAACCCCGCCCTCAACATGTCCACCATGAGCGGCGTGCTGAAGACGGGTGAACACAAGTTCTTCAACGGCCGCAAGGACAATCAGAAGACCTTCCGCATCACCCGCGACATCATCCAGCACCACAACCAGATGGAGCGCCAGCAGTTCAAGGACATCACGCCGTGGGACAAGGAACACTGCTACGGCCTCTTCGGCATCAACGACCCGATGGTCAAGACCTACGACCTTTTCCACAAGCACTATCCCCACGCTATCCGCTTTGAAGGCGAACATCGGCTGAACGAGAAAGTGCTGAAGAAAGTCGTGCTGCCCCTCATCAAGGAACTGACTGAACAAGCATGAAAACCCTGCTCTGCCTCCTGCTTTTTTGTTTATATGGCACAACAGCCTTCGCCCAGCAAGACAGCATCCCCTTCATGTATCGTGGCCATATCTACGTGCCCGCCACCATCAACGGGACGCTCCTGTGCCATGTGCTCTACGACACAGGAGGCAGTCAGATGCTGTGCATCGACAGCGTTTTCCTTGCACATTCCAACTGGCAACCGCAAAAACTGATGAAAGCCAGCATGGGTGGTGGAGCGGGTCGCACACTGGTTCGTGTCATCACCGACGGTGCCGACATCCAAATCGGTAACCTCTCCGACCACTACAACATCGTGCCCATCATCCGCTTACGCGACATTGTCAATTGCCATGCCGACGGACTTTGGGGCATCAAGAACGTGAACGACTTCCCGTTTGAAATCAACTTCCAGCACCATTTTCTCCGACAACACAAGCAGGGCAAACCCAATGTGGAAGGATACATAACACTGCCCATCCGCTATGAGAACCACCGCATCCTGGTGCAAGCCACGCTCCACATCGGAGAAAAGACAATTACCGGATGGTATCTGATGGACACTGGCGGCAGTTCGTCCGTCACGATGACTGCCAAGACCGCCGCAGAATACCAATTGGAACAGTTGCCCATTTCTCAACAGAAAGTCGATTACACACAATACGGTGTCGGTGACAAGCAGCAGGAATGCGTCGTCGAAATGAAAGCCGATGCCCTCAAGATGGGCAACGACACGTTGCACGACCTCACCGTCGAATACATCTCCGATGGAGAAGGAGCCTTTGGCGACCGTCCCTATCTCGGCACCATCGGCAACCGCGTTTGGTCGGAATACAACATCATCATCGACACCCAACAAAACCTCCTCTACCTGCGCCGTTTTGCCCCCGAAGAGCCTGCATCACGCCAATCCCTTTATGATTACGGTTTCCGCAACCGCACTGACATAGAGCAGGGTTGGAAAGTTAGCAAACTTCATCGTGATGGCCGTGCAGCACGGGCAGGCCTTCACCTCGGCGACATCATCACCGCCGTCAATGGCCGCCCCGTTACCGACTACACTTGGGAGGAAGAATACAACCTCTTTACCCTACCCCATCACGAACTCGACTTCACTGATTTCTCGGGACAAATCCACCACATCCGCCTCGAAGCCAATACGTGCAAGTAAAAACTTAATAAAAGAATCCCCATGCGCAATAATGCGCATGGGGATTCTTATATTCACTCTTTACTCTTATCGTGCCACCTTCTTGACAGGCGACGTCTTGGGGATGAGCAAGTCGGTGTGGACGGTCTTGAGGACGTAGTCGTGGTCGGTTTCCTCGAAGACATCGCGCAGCCGTCCACAGTCCGTACAGGAGCTAACTGTGGACGGCTGCATTACGAACCGCAGTGCATTTTTCATCCTAAGACACACCCTAATTTTGACAGCAAAAATCTGGAGATGATAAACAAAAAAGCCTTGCACCCACTCAGATGCAAGGCTTTCACTCGGTCAACATATATTTGTCACTTGACCATCACCTTCTTTCCGTCAATGATATTAATGCCCTTCTGTAGAACTGACAGGCGTTGTCCCTGTAAATTGTAGATAAAGTGTGGTTGAGTCCTATCTATCTTCAATGTCGGCAGGGCTGTCGGAACAGTTATTTCATACTCATAGCATGCAGGATTGATTTCCACTTCATCTGGCGTTGTCAGCACGGTGTTGTCAATCACAATCTTGCCGCTGTCGAACGACGCGTCAGCCACGAGTGTGACGGTGATGATGCCGCCGCTTGTTCCGTCAATCGGGGTGTTGCTGTCCGACTTGAGCAAGAACGTGTAGTAGCCGTCGTTGAGGTTGGCATCGAGCGAGTGCTTGCGCCATGACGTGCGGCCGGCCATGTCGATGTCGTAGTCACCGCCCACGGTCTTGATGCTCAGTCCCTCCGGAAGCGTGAGGTCGAACTGGACAAGCGTCAGTACGTCGTCAGGATTGTTCAGGTCAATCGTCATCGTGGCTTCGCTGCCAGCCGTGATGCTGAACGGTTCGATGAAGAGACAAGTTCCCTCTGGCACAGGCGTCGGTTCGTTACCGCCCAGACTGTACTCATAGCGTGCAGGATTGATTTCCACTTCCTCAGGAGTTGTCAGCACGGTGTTGTCAATGACGATCTTGCCGCCTGCAAACGAAGCGTCAGCCACGAGCGTGACGGTGATGATGCCGCCGCTTGTACCGTCAATCGGCGTGTTGCTGTCCGACTTGAGCAGGAAGGTGTAGTAGCCGTCGTTGAGGTTGGCGTCGAGCGAGTGCTTGCGCCATGACGTGCGGCCTGCCATGTCGATGTCGTAGTCACCGCCCACGGTCTTGACGCTCAGTCCCTTCGGAAGCGTGAGGTCGAACTGGACAAGTGTCAGTACGTCGTCAGGATTGTTCAGGTCAATCGTCATCGTCGCCTCGCTGCCAGCCGTGATGTCAAACGGTTCGATGGAGAGTGTAGCCGAGCCGCTGGCCGTCACGGCCGGAGCCTTGCGGACAGGAGCAGAAGCACGTCCGAGGACAATATTGGCAACAACGACGATGTCCGTGCCGTTCACCTTACCGTCCTGGTTGGCATCGGCAGCCACATTCTTGTCCTTGCGTCCGAGCACCATGTTGGCAATCACGACGATGTCAGTGCCGTTCACCTTGTTGTCGCCGTTGGCATCGCCAGGGATGAAGTCGGACACGTCACCGCTCTCATCCTTGAGAATCTGCTTGAAACGCTTCCAGTATGAGTCGTTCTTGTAGGTGTTGAGGGAGGCTTCGGGTACGTAGAGTGTCGTAGCCTGGAACACGCTGTTCATCGTCGAAGGGTCGAGCGTACCGAGGAATGTCGGCACGGCTTTTGCCTTGCAGGTCATCTTGCGCAATGCCGTGCAGCCATAGATGATGTTGTCGTTGACAAACTGGATAGTGGCTGGCAGCGTAATGCTCTGCAAGGATGAACAGTTGTAGAAGACGTTGTTGTTGACATAGATGGCTCCTTGAGGCACAACAGCGTTGATGATTTCCGTACCGTCGGTTGCATAAAGATGCTTAGCAATGCTTGCCGGATTGGCGGAAGGATTGCTAAAGTTGATGCTAACCCATGCGCCGAGGTTCTTCACGAGCACACGCCTGATAGCATTTGAACCGAGGAACGCATCCTCACCCACGGTTAAAGTATAGTTGGCATTGTTGAACGTCACATCAGTAAGAGCCGTACAGTTAGCGAACGCCGATGAACCGATACCTTCAAGAGCCTGGGGATAGATGATGGCAGTGAGACCGATGTCATTGAGGAAAGCACCATTCTGGATGGACTTGAGGCTCTGGGGCAGCGTGACATTATTTAGGATGGGACAGTCGGCCAGAGCAAACTCGTTGATATAGTTGAGCGATGTCCCGAACGAAATGCTATTTAGTGATATACAGTAACGAAAAGCTTCCTTGTCAATGCGCTGCGTCGTGTTGGGCAGGTTGACGTTGTTCAGTTTTGTACACTCGTAGAAGGCACGTTCTCCGACCGATAACAGACCTGCTGACGTACTCATGAACGATACGCGGCCCAGGTTCGCAGACTTCTCGAACGAGCGATAGCCAAATTCTTGAACACTTGTAGGAACGACCACTGCCTGCAGATCCTTCATGTGGAAGAAAGCAAACTCGCCGACAGCTTTCACGGGATAGTTCACGCCATCGTGGGTGATGTTGGCAGGAATGTTCACCGTAGCACTGTATTCTTCGCGTGGAAGTTCATCCGTAGGTTTTCCACCTGCGCAGTTTGTCACGTAGGCGTAACTGTTGTCTTCGGAGATACCGTAAAAGATGTTACCTATATAGATAAGTCCTTCCTTGTAGATAGTCACACGGCAGGAAGCCTCCAGTATATTCAGATACCTGCAAGTGATAGTCACCGTTCCGTAGCCCTTGCTGGTTACTGTACCTGTCTGCGACACTGTGGCAATTGTCTCGTCGGACGATGACCATGTGAGGTTACTTGTCGTGATACGTGGGTCACTGATGGTAGGTGTCAGTGTCAGCGTCTTGTCCTTACCTTGCAGTGTTACGTTTGGTGAGGCAAATGATATGCATGTCGCGTCGAAAACATTTAGGGTGTAGGAACCAGAGGAGCCTACATGGTTCGTGTCACCTGCAAACTTTGCAGTGATGGTCGTCGTTCCAGCCTTCTTGATGGTCACGGCACCCGTGCGACTGTTGACGGTCGCAACATTCGTGTTGCTGCTCTGGTAGGTTAAAGTCGGGCTTTTTGCCAGTGACTTGATTTGAATGCTCCACCAGTTGGTTCCAACCTGTTCTGCGACGAGTCCGAGGCGGAGTGTGCCGTCGGTGACATCGGTTGTCAACGTAAATTCGCCATGTGTTCCGACTGTTGTGCTCACATGCACGGGGACATACTGCTTCTGGTCGTTGGCATAGACGTAGGCAATGCCAGTCTGTCCCTCCGTCACGCTGCTGTTAAATCCACGGCCTGGAGTGAAGCACGCATTGGCGTAGAGGACAACGGTATAGGTAGCATTCTCCAAGCCTGTGACCTCTTGCCACAGCATTGTTCCAGTCTCTTCAGCATTCCAGACGTAACGTTCTGCCAATGCTATGCTACGTCCGTCCTCCGTCTCCACCAACGGTGCGTATGTTTCACTGATAAGTCCGTCCGTATGCCAGGCATCAGCCGTCTCGCTGACAAGTGTGGCAAAGGACTGCCCGTCGGTGAATGGCTTCACCGTGGCTTGGGGTGCCGTGAACGCACTGCCGTATATGATATTATAGGTTGGTTGTGGGAATGTTGTCGTCGTTAGGCTTTCGTTCACCGTCAGTGTATAGGATGCAGAACTGCCGTAATAAAAGCTGTTCCCTGCGTATGTAGCAGTGATAGTCGTTGTGCCCACTGCATTGATGGTAACAGCACCTGTGCTGGCATCGACTGTCGCAACAGTCGTATTGCTACTGGCATAAGTCACGGCAGGGCTGGTTACGATTGTGTTGACATTTTTTACGGTGGCTTCAGGAGCAGAGAATGTACTGCCATATGTTATGGTATAGGAGGATTGAGGAAAATAAGTAATTGTTTGGCCTATAAAAAAAATACCGCCTTTGAAGTACGATTTCCATGAACTATAGTTGCTGACTGCTTCCTCGGAAGGAACAATCAATACGCAGTTCCTAAATTCAAAATTAATAAATGCATTGGAACCAAGCAAAGGAGGGACTTCACTTTCCATAGTGACGGATGTCAGGCTGCTGCAACCTTGGAAAGCTCGTTCTCCGATGCTCGTTACGCTGGAGGGAATGGTGATAGAGGTCAGGCTGCTGCAACCTTGGAAAGCATAGTTTCCGATGCTCGTCACGCTGTTGGGAATGGTGATGGAGGTCAGGCCGCTGCAACTTCTGAAAGCATAGTTTCCGATGCTCGTTACGCTGGAGGGAATGGTGATAGAGGTCAGGCTGCTGCAACCTTGGAAAGCATAGTTTCCGATGCTCGTCACGCTGTTGGGAATGGTGATGGAGGTCAGGCCGCTGCAACTTCTGAAAGCATAGTTTCCGATGCTCGTCACGCTGCTCCCGATGGTGACGGAGGTCAGGCCGCGGCATTCATAAAACGCATAGTCTCCGATGCTCGTTACGCTGGAGGGAATGGTGATAGAGGTCAGGCTGCTGCAAACAGGGTATTTGCAAGTTGTTTTATATCAACGGTTTGCATGTTAAACGGTAGAAAAGTGATGACGTAGATTCTGTAGATGGAGAAAAAGATGAAGATTTAACGAATTTAACTTTTATTATGGCTTTATGCGATAGTGATGCTACTTGTCCCAGGCATGTCGTCAATATCGAACCTTTCAAATTCTACATCCTTTAGACCTTTAGGGAGTATAGTATTCCCAATAAAAGTGTAATTCTTAATTATAGGATTAATTCCGACGGAGATGCAAGCTTTTTGAATTGAAACCAACTCTGCATCAGAGCACTTCTTGTCAATACGCACTTTGGAGATAACATCACTCCATTTGATTATTAAGTCTTGATGTTGCGCCTTTTTGCATTTATTCCTTTTCCCACCATTCATGGGTATGATAAACAAGCGTAACTCTTGTTCGTAGGTATAAGCATCGCGCTTTAAAGATAAAAGATGTAGAAAAGAATCTAATGTAAACGAGCTGAAGAACTCTTTATAATATGGTTTTCTTTTCTTGTGCAAATCCAAGATTACATTCTCTGGCATATATTCAATGATTTTTTCTTCGAAATGAAATCCAGATGCTCTTAATTGTTTCCGCAATTCAACTATATTTAGCTCTAGTTGTAAACAATGAGCACCCAGTCCCTGCCCATTGGAATATACTTTCCAAGCTGCTTCACTATTCTTGGCTCTTGTTACACAAGTTGCAAATAGTTGTGGAGTATTACCTTTCGCAGCAGGAAGAGTATAGTTGGCACAATAAAACCTCTGCTCATATTTGTCATTCCATTTACTTGGTTCAAAAAATCTCCAAGTTCCACAATAGAGTGATGTTAAAAAGGCCTCCAACGTCATATATTTGAAGACTTTGGTATAACGCATTTCTTCTTTCGAGACGGAGAATCCGTCCTGAACTCTACCTGTATATCTATATGCTATCTGACGAGCTGGTGTTGTCTCTACCCTAGAGAAATATGCTGTGGACGATGCCTTTTCTATTTCTAGAATAACGACTTCTCTATCTTCTACTACTTCGCGGAATATCTGATAATCTATACCCAATGATAGTTTTCTAATATACAATTCAAGGTCGCTAATAAGGGTAGCATAATCTCCACCTATTCCTACAATAGATAACGTTTTTTCATCAACCCCAAATATAATAAGGCCACCGACGGTATTAGCCATGGCTACGACCTGACGTATTAGGTTGTCAAACTTACGAGGTATATTGGCTTTGAACTCAACGAGCCTTCCGTCTTCTAATTCACCATCAACATATCCATTTTTACAAGGGCGTACTTTTTTAAGGTCTATCATCTTCCTTTTTGTTTTTTATTAAGGTTCATTTCTTTGTGCGAACATTATAGTAGCAGACCGATTGTTAAAGTAAAATCCACACCCCATCATTATCCTTACCCTCACGCTTCAGGACACCAATCTTTTGCAAAGCAGAAAGGTCACGTTCGATGGTGCGTTGGCTCACCGACAAAGTCTCCGACATTTGTTTGCCGGTGATTGTCGGGGATTCTTTGATGAGATTGAGTATTTGATGCTGGCGCTCAGTGAGTTTCGTCTCCGACATGTCTCCGTCATGGTCTCCGACATTCGGGGTGTCGGAAGAGGCAAAGATGATGGTCTGGAATTGAGTCGGAGTAGATTTGAACACAGGCTTCAGTTCGTCCTTATACCCATCCAATGCTTTAGTCTCATTGCAGATGCGTGTGAGTCCGCTACCTCGTTTCTCCATGTAGTCAAGTTGAGCCATCACGTTTGCAAGTATAGGGTTGCGTCTTTCAGAAGACACATCTTTGATGTCCAAATCCTGTATCAGCATTCCATTATACATTCCACCAGGAGATGTGACAATAAGCCGGTCATCGTATATGTCAAGATGAACTTCGCCACCCATCACCGTATAGTCGCGATGGATGAAATGATTTACCATAGCTTCAAGAACTGCTCGCTCGGCATACTCTGGTTTGTTCTTTCTTCCATCGGGCAGTTTCTCCCATCCTCGCTTGGTGTTTGACTTCACAAAGTTCATGGCTTCACGGAGCAGCATGAGGACATTGCCTGTAAACTCTGCATCGTTGATGGCATCGCCCTTTTCCTTTCCATCCCATCGTGTGCAATATAGGCGAGATTGCCATAAAGGGCAGTCATCAGCAAACAATGCACCCGCATTCGTTAGGTGTCCTGTACCTGTTACAAGTCCAAACGACAAGAGGTATTTCTTGTCCCATTCCTGTTTAGTGCGGTCTTTAAAGGCATTCGCCAATATCGTAAAGGAATAGTCCTCTGCTTTATAGTCTGGGTGAAGGGAATCAAAAGTTTTGTTGGAACCTTTCAGCACCAAGCGAACCATTTGTTCTGCCGTGGCTGGCATGCTCTCATCACCAACACGGACAAAGGCTATGCGTTGACCATCGCCAACGTAGTAATATGGTGTGTAATGCCCGACATTGACTTTGAGCTGCAAGATGCGCAAGCCATCCATATCATGAGGAATCATTTCCACCTCTGGCAGGGGATCCATGTAATCACGAATCTTACTACTGATAGCTTCGCAAACATGCTGTACGTCATCAAGACCTTTGACGATGCCATCATTATCTATGCCAAAGAAAAGGGAACCACCCAAACCGTTGGCAAAAGCACTTACGCTCTTTAACCAACTCTTAGGCTTCTTTTCTTCAAGCATCACCTTGAAATCGTATGCAGAACATTCTGCTATCAGAGCCTTTAATTCCATCCTATATGATTTCTCGTTTATTACCTTGCAAAGGTACACATTTTTATTGAGAAGAAGGCACAAAATCATTGTTCCGCGCGCAATTTAAGTAAATTTTATCTAAAATCATACCTGTATAACACTAAAAGTTGCGATAATTGAGGAATTATGAGTACCTTTGCCAATAAAAGGTATGATATGAACAAGTTTCCTACATCATATGAGATATTTGGATTGGACTGCTTAGGAGAAGAAGCAAGTGAATCTTTGAAAATGGAATACATATTCCATTGTGTAGACGATTGCATTTCAGAAACACTTAATCCATACAAAGAAATCTTCAACAGCAAATCATTTCGATTCGAAGAAGGAGAAATGGAGTGGTTGTCTGGACCTACTGGATTTATCTTTGGTGAAGATGAATCTATTGCTCCTGTGAATAGTTTTATGCGATGTGATTCATTCATGAAACTTAAAGGATCAAAGTACGAACATCTATTATATCCAGACCACATTATCAAGCCATCTCCAGATGACGAGAGAGATTATTTGGAATCAATTGGAGTTGAATTAGATTATGCTGAAAATCACATAGATGCCAATTGTGATTATTATTCCGACATTGATGAAGAGTCATATCAAAGAGTTGTCTGTATCTATAGAGAAGCTGCTGAAGATGGCAATTTAAATGCCCTATGGTGTCTTGGCTGTGCCTTAAATCTTCGGAATAGTATCTTCAAAGAAAAATATGACGTATTCGGCTTAACTTATTATTATCTGTCTTTAGCTATACAAAAGGGACATCTTGCTTGTATTCCTTCATTATGTGAATTACTTATGCAAGATGGAATGCATAATGAAGCATTCATGTTCACATATATTGGTGCTCAGAAAAAAGAAATCTACTGTATGTGGAATCTCGCAATGTATTATTTATGTGGAGTCATAGTTCCAAAGTCAGAAGATAAGGCAGTGGAATTATTTGAATCTATTTTGGATATTATAAATGCAAAAGATAGCGACAAGTCTGCATTCTATTATTCTCACTATGATGGTATAAGCAAAGACGAGATTTTAGAGCTAAAAGAATATACAAAACACAATCTCAAAATTATAAAGTCCCATAGTGACTCGTGGAAAAAATATTTTGATATTGAGGTTTGTAGAAAATATCAAAAAATACTAGATATGCTAATAAAGGAACATTGTTTAGAACCATCGTATACTGGCGAGATGTACGCAGAAAAGGTTAAGGAATTCTTGAATCAAGAACTATAGTTACGTCCGAGAAACATAGTTAATTATTATTTTAATAAGTTATTGATATAAGATGAAAACTTACACATTAGATCTTTCCGATACTGCATCTGCTAGATTGGTTTATCATACTACTTTTTTGAAAGAAGTATCGATTATGTGTGATATTCCAGCGGACACCAACTGCGTTAAAGTGATTGGTACAATTAACTTCAAAAGTGTGGTGTTTGACAAGAAATTCTATAACGCATTTAAAGGGAAAATAGACATTTTTGATTTGAGTGAACTTAAATCATCAAGTTCTTATAGTCACTTAAAGTTAGGCCTTAATCAATGTTCTGAATTTGGTTATGGAGGAAAGATACGTACAAATAAATATGAAAGTCTTTCTCTTGTCAAGGAAATAATTCTTCCTAACAGATTAGAAAATATGCCAATGATACGCGGTCTTCAAGAGTTAAATAAAATTGTCGGGCTGGGACTCAATACGTTTAACAATGAAACTCGAACAGACTATAGAGGAGGCTCAAACTTAAGCGATTGTCCAAAACTTGAAGAAATAGTTTTCGGCTCTAACATTAAAAATATTACATTAAGAAACAGTACCATAAAGAGAATAAATATCCTTGAAACGAATGGCGAATTACAGTTGGAGCCTTATGGTATGGCTTATAATAAGAAATTAGAAGAAGTTCATATCCCTCAAGGACTTAAAAAACTGCCCACAAGATTGTTCGAAGGATGTACAAAATTAAGAACAATCACAGGAGGTAATGATATTGAAGAAATTGGATTTGGTGCCTTTGGAGGATGCACTAATTTACATAGCGTTCCATTTAAAATTGAGTTATTAAAGGAAAACCAATTTATTTCTTATGATGAATGGATGCAGTATGAACCCATAGACCATCAAACAAAATGGTGGAATCATGGAGATTGTGCTCATTGTCCTAAAGGTAAATGGGTAGAAGAGCGACACAGATGGGAAGCTGACTGTAATTATTCTATAAAAGAATACTGTCGTGATAATGAGCAGCAGATGTGGAAACCATATAAAAAAGGTGTCGTCTTAAGGAACGGTGATATTTGGTGTTTTAACGATTTTACCTATTATAAGAGAGAATTG
>Ga0310691_10005855_pt1 | contig 13283 bp, 9 predicted proteins | sample 176DNAGHGlowgp2_FD_203887 | JGI IMG/M metagenome (GOLD analysis project Ga0310691, IMG submission 203887) | Sheep rumen microbial communities from Palmerston North, Manawatu-Wanganui, New Zealand - 1766 DNA GHGlow gp2 (v2) (version 2) | ecosystem: Host-associated > Mammals > Digestive system >... | reverse complement strand
AGATCTCGGCAGATGGTCAAACGGCTTATTATGCGCAGAAAAACGGCCGCAGACATGATATCTACACTGTCGCTATGCCGGCAGACAAACGACCGGAAACGATAACCGTGCTGAAGATGAACGAAGCAGTAGCCATAGAGAACTTACTGTTTGAGACCGGCAAAGCAGTAATCGAAGACAGTTCACTTCCTGAATTACAACGAATTGCAACGTTTATCTATACATACAACTATAAGGTACGCATAGCCGGACATACGGATAATATCGGTAAACCGGAAGACAATAGGCAGTTGTCACAAGCACGCGCCAATGCTGTGCGAGACAAACTGATTGAATACGGTTGTAATCCGCAGAATATCAGTGCTTTCGGGTATGGAGATACCAAGCCCGTCGCTACGAATGAGACGGAAGAAGGCCGGCAACTCAATAGACGAGTGGAAATTACATTGCAATAACAAACAATAACAGATATGAAAAAACTATTCCTTTTATTGGCTCTCGCGCCGCTTTTGGCTTTCGGTCAATCGGAAAGTAAAGAGAAAAAAATCATGGTCATTACAGACCCGCATGTATTTGCAAAGAGTCTGTTTGATGGGCAAAGCACCTCTTTCCAGTCCATGATGCAAAAACAGCGTAAGATGTTGGATATGAGTGAGGAAATATGGAAGCAACTGATGGATACCGCATTGCTGTACAAACCGGACTTGCTGCTCATTCCCGGTGATTTGACAAAAGATGACGAGTATGCCAGTCATGCCATCATCAAAGAAGATCTGGAGCGCCTGAAAGAGGCAGGTATTCCTGCTTTGTTTATTCCCGGAAACCATGATTTAGGCGGCAAGCCGTATCAATACATGGGAGAAGAGAAAGAGCGTGTGAACAGTCTGGAAGAGCAAGATTATACGTGGCTTAGTTTCTATGAACCGTTTTTTAGAGATCCGGCTATCGAGATGTCCGGAAATAGTTTTGTTGCCGAACCGTTTGAGGGTGTTACCATTCTCGGATTAGACGGTTCCAACGGCACGGCATCTACCGGTTCTATAGACATGACGGAATTAGAGGCTCTGTTAAACAATTATATCGATCCAGCTCGTGCAAAGGGCAATATGGTGATAGCGATGACTCATTGGCAGCTCATGGACCATTTTGACCAACAAGGAACACTGGAGAAAGCCTGTCAATTCGAGAATGCAGCGGCTATTCGGGACCTGTTGATGCATCATGGTGTACGGCTTGTTCTAACCGGTCATTTCCATGTGAACAGCATTACCACATACCGCGATACGACGGGGCTGACGAACGACAGTATAGTGGAGATAAGTACAGGTTCGCCGATTACATTCCCTTGCCCTTACCGCTGGTTGACTATCTCGGGCGATTGTGCACAAGTAGGAGTAAAAACGGATTACATCCGTTCGACGCAGACTCACGTGTCTGATTTTGAGCAATACAACGAGAACTGGATGCGCGAGCACACGGCCAACTTGATTCCGGATATGACCTATCGTGCATTCAATAAAGCGCTGGCTAATTTGGATGCGGGACTGAGCAGCCTTGGCGACATGTCCAAACTTGAACAAACGCTTGGATTCAGTCTCAAAGACGAGATTTTAAGTATCATTCCTGACTCTGCCGGTCAACTGGATTTGGTGAATCGGCATCTTGGTCAACACATCATCGATTTGTATATCCTTCATAGTAAAGCTAATGAATCGGAGGATTCGAATGCACAAGTGATAGCTGATGCCATCTATACTGGAATGGAAGATATGATGACCGAAATGGTGGGCAGTAACTTAAAATTGATGATGATACTTCCGGGACTCAAACTATTGGCTACAGAGATTGTAAAAGAACCCGTTCAGTCGATTGTAGAAGATGTAACGCATTGGAGATCAACTTCTTATAAAAACCGTACAAACGATTTGCGTATATCGCTAAAGATTAACGAACCCATCATCGGAAAAGGTGTAGATGAAGTGTCTGCAGCTGAAGACCGTTCTTCCAAAAAACTGCGTGACGGCATTATGCTCATCGAAAAAGGAGAGCAGACTTACACGCTCCAAGGACAAAAAGTTCAATAAATTGAAACATTTTTATAGAAAAGTGGCATATGCATTTGCATATGTCATTTTTTTTATGTACCTTTGCGGCGAATTTGTGGGTAAGTGGTACCCCTCGGAGGGGTAGCACTCTCGATAAAAGTAGGGTAAAAGTAGGGTAAAAGTAGAATGAAGGTACGATAACAAAAAACATCTATATAACAATGAATCTTTCTGAATTAACTGACAAAATCTACGCGGAAGGCGTAGAGAAAGGCAATGCTGAAGCAAAGCAAATTGTAGAAAATGCGAACGCCAAGGCAGCTGAGATTATTGCCGCGGCAGAGAAGAAAGCCGCTTCCATCCTTGCTGACGCAGAACATAAATCTGCAGACTTGGATAAGAAAACACGTGCGGAACTGAAGTTATATGCCGAGCAGAGCGTGAACGCCGTAAAAACGGAGATCGCGAACTTGTTGTCGGATAAGATTGCTTCGGATAGCGTGAAGGCAGCTTCTGCTGACGCTAAGTTTATGCAAGGTCTCATCGCCAAACTGGCAGAGCAGATGTGCAAAGAAGGCGAAGTGGTGATAGAAACCAAAGATGCAGAGGAACTGAAGAAATACTTTGCCGCCAATGCCAAGGGTCTGCTGGATAAAGGCGTGAAAATAGCCGAAGTAAAAGGTATCAAGACGGACTTCACCATCCAGCCGGCCAAAGGTGGTTACAAACTGGCCTTCGGTGATGCTGAGTTCATCGCATACTTTAAAGAAATGCTTCGCCCGCAGTTGGTAGAAGAGTTGTTCTAAATAGTACTTTGTACATTGTCAAACTGTACATTCTATGACGTACGAATATCTATTAGCAGGCTTACCCGAACTGAAAGCCGGTTCTGACACTCCGATTTCGTTAGAGAAATTGGAAGAACTGCTGGATGAACAATTGTCTGCATCGGATAAAAAACTGCTGGATTTGCTTCGCGCTCCGATGGATGAGGTGACGGTGGAGCAAGGTCTGCATGCGGGCAATAAGTTCGTGCGGGCCTGGTTTGCGTTCAATAGAGACATGAATAATGTGCTCGTGGCGCAGATATGTCGCAAGCATGGTTTTGACCTGAAAACGCAGATTATCGGTGATGGCGAAGTGGCAGAACAACTACGCACCCATACCTCTCAAAAAGATTTCGGGCTGAATGAACTAACCGGAGACTGGACAGAGATGCTCTCGCTGGCAGGAATAGAAGACCTAATGCAACGTGAGAAAGCCCAAGACGCTATCCGCTTTGAGTGGCTGCGGTCGCGCACGGAGTTTGATTTCTTTTCACCGGAAATGGTCTTTGCGTATTATTTGGAAGCCCTTATGCTTCATCGCTGGTCCATCTTAACCGTAGAAGAGGGTGAAAAAATCTTCCGCGAACTGGTGGCGAAATTTAAAAAAGATATAAAAATAGACTAAGATATGACAACTGGAAAAGTTAAAGGAATTATTGCCAACCTGGTGACCGTCGCAGTGGACGGCCCGGTTGCGCAAAACGAAATTTGCTACATCTACGTAGGAGACACCAAGTTAATGGCCGAAGTCATCAAGGTCATCGGGGCCAACGTATATGCGCAGGTGTTTGAATCCACCCGTGGCCTGAAAGTGGGCAATAAGGTTGAGTTCACCGGTCACATGCTTGAGGTAACGCTCGGTCCCGGTCTGTTGAGCCGTAACTACGACGGCCTTCAGAACGATTTGGACAAACTGACAGGCGTGTTCCTCAAACGTGGTGAGTACAACTTCCCGCTCGACCAAGAAAAGAAATGGGCGTTTACACCTATCGCCAAAGTGGGCGACAAAGTAGAAGCGGCTTCTTGGCTTGGCGAAGTGGATGAGAACCATCAGTCGCATAAGATTATGGTGCCCTTCGCATTCGAAGGCGCCTATACTGTAAAATCCATCAAAGGGGCAGGCGAGTACACCATTAACGAGGTGATTGCCGTTTTGACGGACGCAGAAGGAAATGAACATGAGGTGACCATGGTTCAGAAATGGCCGGTGAAGAAAGCTATTCTGGCGTATCGCGAGAAACCGCGTCCCTTCAAACTGCTTGAAACGGGTGTGCGCACTATCGACACCGCTAATCCGCTCTGCGAGGGCGGTACAGGCTTTATTCCGGGGCCGTTCGGTACCGGTAAGACCGTGCTTCAGCATGCTATTTCCAAACAAGCAGAGGCAGATATTGTGATTATAGCAGCATGCGGTGAGCGTGCGAACGAGGTCGTAGAGACCTTCACGGAGTTCCCTGAACTCGATGACCCGCACACAGGCCGCAAGCTCATGGAGCGTACGATCATCATTGCCAACACATCCAACATGCCGGTGGCATCCCGTGAGGCATCTGTTTATACATCTATGACCATCGCTGAGTACTATCGTTCGATGGGTCTGCGCGTCCTCCTCATGGCGGACTCCACTTCCCGTTGGGCACAAGCACTCCGTGAGATGTCTAACCGTCTGGAGGAGCTTCCTGGACAAGATGCCTTCCCGATGGACCTTTCAGCCATCATTGGCGCCTTTTATGCACGCGCAGGTTACGTGTACCTTAATAATGGAGCTACAGGTTCCGTTACTTTCCTCGGAACCGTTTCGCCTGCCGGTGGTAACCTTAAAGAGCCGGTTACCGAAGGAACGAAGAAAGTCGCACGTTGTTTCTACGCTTTGGAACAAGCTCGTGCCGACCGCAAACGTTATCCGGCAGTGAACCCCATCGACTCGTACTCCAAATATGTGGAATACCCTGAGTTTGAGGAATATATCAGTCAATTGATTGATAAAGACTGGCTGCCGATGGTGAACGACATGAAGACGTACCTCCAGCGCGGTAAAGAGATTCAGGAGCAGATCAACATCCTTGGTGACGACGGTGTGCCTGTGGACTACCACGAGGCGTTCTGGAAATCCGAGGTCATCGACTTCGTCATTCTCCAGCAGGATGCCTTCGATAAGATTGACGCTGTTTGTCCGCTCGAGCGCCAGCAGTACATGCTTCACCTCGTCATGGACATCTGCAAACACGACTACGATTTCGATAACTTCCTTGATGTCATCGATTACTTCAAACGCGTCATCAACCTCTGCAAGCAGATGAACTATTGTGAGTTCCACTCCGCAGAGTTCGAAGATTACCGCAAAAAACTGGATGAACTTCTTGCAGAGAAGCAAATAGCAGCATGAAAAAAACACTATTCATTATAACATTATTATCTGTAGTATTGACAGTTAGCGCTTCTTCAAACGGAGGAGTGCGTCACCTTCAACCCAAACGAGTGCCGGTGATTTTGGCCAATTATACGGACGTGCAGTTCAAAAATACGGACTTTTCAGTCTATAAAGCGTCTTTGGAGAAGTATTTCGCGGACAATTCGTTTGGTCAATACACTCCGTCGTTTGATATTATCGGCCCGGTTACTTTGCCTGGGGATCGCCGTAGTTATGGAGCTAATGACGAGGAAGGAGACGATATCGGCGATGTAGTGATGATTGCTGACGCATGTAATTCAGTTGAAGATCTCGCGGATTTCACACTTTATGATCAAGATGGTGATGGCCGTATTGACGCCCTGGCAGTGATCTATGCCGGAGAAGGCGAGAAACAAGACTATCTTCCGGACGCAGTATGGGAGTTTACGGATGATCTGGAGACCACATTGGAATTGGACTATCTTGTGCAATTGGACGGAAAGACTGTAGCTTCGTGCTGTGCAGTTCCGGAACTGCGTACGCCCTCTAAACGAGACGGAATAGGAACCTTTATTCATGAGTTTGCACATATCCTCGGATTGCCGAATTTCAGTTCTACGGCAGGCTTGCTTGTCAAGACCCTTGGTGACTGGGACGTAATGGACCATGGTTGTTTCAATGACGGGGCTAATACCCCTTCCGCGATGAGTGCATATGAACGTTGGTATCTCGGATGGATAGAACCCATTCTGTTGGATGGACCGATGAATGTGCGTTTGCGTGATCTTAACGAATCCGGAGACTGCGCTATCATCACCGCAACAGGTCAATCGAACCTCAACGGTCTGAGTCCGGACCCTCGCGAGTTCTATATCTTGGAGAACCGTCAGCAGAGCGGATGGGATCAGTACATCCCGGGTCACGGATTGATGCTCACCAAGATTGATTATGTGAAGAATAAATGGGAGTCGGACGAGGTGAATAACGTAGAGCGTCATATGTGCGTGGACCTTGTTGAGGCAGATGGCAAAGCGCCGCAATACAAGGCCGACAACATCACCAATGGTTATTTTGGCAAGCAAGGCGATCTGTTTCCTTCCGGAGCATCAGAATATAAGATGTTCAGTAACAAACAATGGTTCAACAATGTTAAGGAGCAGGGCGGAGTGATCTATTTGGATTTCCAAGACGGTGTGGATAAATGTACCGTTAATTTCTCCGTCAGCAGCGACAAAGCTACTTGTGCGACCGTTTCGGCCACTGAACGATCAAAAGGTGCAGGTGTGACGCTGCCTAACGTAACGGCTAAGTCAGGCTATACCTTCCTCGGCTGGTCCACGCGCAAGAACAGTAATGTGGCGGATGCCGGGCAAGCCGGACAGACCTTCTATCCGATGAGTGACTGCTCGGTCTTTGCCCTCATGAAAGATAATATGAGGTATTGGTTGCATTATGACTATACCGGTGTAGAAATCGGTGAGTACATCGGCTTTAATGGCGCTTATGTCAAAACGAATGCGGTGACAGATATCGCGGTTTCCTTCAAAGCCAAAGAAGGCTACGCACCGCTCTCATCTGAAACATGCGCAGTACGTGTAGAGTGCGGCGGTAAATTGCTTAACGTAGCATCTTTTGCCGGCGACTCGCTTCTTATTTCTGTGCCCGCGACGGCTATCACAAGCGATATATACCTTACTATCACGAACGTGCGTGAGCAGTCAGAGAGCGGATGTGACACCTATAGTCACAAGTTCACCGGCGCTTGCCGTGTGGACACGCATGCTGAGTTGAGCGGATATGTCTGGAACGTAAGTATTGCCAATGATAACACCACTTCTTATGATAAGACGAAAGGTGCCGTCTTTGGTTCCGGTTCTTACCCTGCAGGCCAGGTTAAGTTAGTGACCGAAGAGACGACAGGTTGCGGTGTAGCCATGGTGCGTGTCACCGCAGCTGCCAACGGAGATGGCGTACTGAGTGTGTTTGTCGCAGGCAATCAAGTGGGCGAGTCGGAGTCTTTGGACGAGCATCTGGAGACGTATGAATTCGAATTGGCCGAACCTACTTCCGGCACCGTGGAGATTCGTCTGGAGAACACCATGAAAGCCATGTATCTCAAGCAGATAGAGATCTATTTCGACTTGTGGAATAATCCCGAAGGCATCGAAGAGATCACGGCAGAAACATTCAAGTCTTCTGGCCGTAAGATCTTGCATGAGAACCAACTCTACATCCTCTTCGGCGGACACATGTATAACGTCCTTGGCACAAAAATCAAATAAATGTAACAATGATACTTAAAACCTCTCATCTGGCTTAGAGGGTCCTCCCTCGGGACGTGTGCTAACGGAGTGCGCACGGACCGAAGAGCGAGGGCATCCGAGTACTTACTACTAAAACTTTGTTTTAGCACATGTACGAGGATAGCCAGCGCGAATGGCAAAAGCATTTCAAAAAATCTACACTCAGATTACTGCAATCACCAAAGCGACCTGTTCGCTCAAGGCCGAAGGAGTAGGTAACGATGAACTCGCTACGGTGAACGGCAAACTGGCGCAGGTAGTAAAAATCATCGGCGATGAGGTAACGCTGCAGGTGTTCCAAGGTACCGAAGGAATCCCGACTAATGCAGAGGTAGTATTCCTCGGCAAAGCGCCGAGTCTCAAAGTGAGTGACCAACTGGCCGGTCGTTTCTTTAACGCTTACGGCGATCCTATTGATGGCGGACCGGCTATCGAAGGCAAAGAGGTGGAGATCGGTGGACCATCCGTTAACCCGGTGCGTCGTAAACAGCCTTCCGAGCTTATCGCTACAGGTATCGCGGGTATTGACTTGAACAACACCCTCGTCTCCGGACAGAAGATTCCGTTCTTCGCCGACCCGGACCAACCGTACAATCAGGTGATGGCAAACGTAGCACTCCGCGCAGAGGCAGATAAAATCATCCTCGGCGGTATGGGTCTGACCAACGATGACTACCTCTATTTCAAGAATGTCTTCTCCAACGCCGGCGTGCTCGACCATATCGTCTCGTTCGTTAATACGACAGAGAACCCGCCGGTTGAACGACTGCTGATTCCGGATATGGCGCTTACCGCCGCAGAGTATTTCGCTGTTGAGAAACACGAGAAAGTGCTCGTGCTTCTCACCGATATGACGCTTTACGCCGATGCACTGGCCATCGTGTCCAACCGTATGGACCAAATCCCGTCCAAAGACTCTATGCCGGGCTCGCTCTATTCCGATCTCGCCAAGATATATGAGAAGGCGGTTCAGTTCCCGGAGGAAATCGGTGGAGGTTCGATTACCATCATCGCCGTAACAACCCTGTCTGGTGGTGATATCACACACGCTATTCCGGATAACACCGGTTACATCACAGAAGGTCAGTTGTATCTCCGCCGTGACTCTGAAATCGGAAAAGTCATCGTTGATCCGTTCCGCTCACTCTCACGTCTGAAACAATTGGTTGCAGGTAAAAAGACCCGCGAAGATCATCCGCAGGTTATGAACGCCGCCGTTCGTCTGTATGCCGACGCGGCTAATGCTAAAACAAAGAAAGAGAATGGTTTCGACCTTACTGATTATGATGAGCGGTGTCTGAACTTCGCGCGCGATTACTCGAGAGAGATTTTGGCTATTGACGTGAACATCAACACCGTTCAGATGCTCGACATCGCATGGTCGTTGTTTGGCAAATATTTCAAACCTGAAGAGGTCAACATCAAAGCCGCTCTCGTGGAGAAATATTGGCCGGCTAAATGAGAAAATATAAAAATGAGAAAATAAGAAAATAGCCATGGCTATAACTTATCAATTTAATAAAACATCGTTGCAGAGTCTGGAAAAAGACCTGAAGATGCGGCAACGAACTTTGCCTACTTTGCAAAGCAAAGAGACTGCTTTGCGGCTGGAAGTGAAAAAGGCAAAGAAGGAGCTCGAGGACTTGGATAAAGAAGTCGAGCGCCGCATTAAGGACTATGACAAGATGATTGCACTTTGGGGGGAGTTTGATACCTCGCTCATTCACGTGGACGATGTGCGCATGTCGGTAAAAAAGATTGCCGGCGTACGCATACCTGTGCTGGATGAGGTTGTCTATTCGACCAAAGAGTTCTCGTTGTTTTCCAGCCCGAAATGGTTTGCTGATGGCTTTGAGCAACTCAAGGCCATTGCGGATGTGGGGATTCGACAGGAGTTCGTGCAGCGTAAAGTGGAACTGCTTGAGTATGCGCGTAAGAAAACAACGCAGAAAGTGAACCTCTTCGAGAAAGTGCAGATTCCGGGCTATCAAGATGCCATCCGGAAAATCAAACGATTTATGGAAGACGAGGAGAACCTCAATAAGTCCAGCCAGAAGATTGTGAAAGCTAAAAAAGAGAAAGGAGCGCAGGCATGATTACGCAAATGAAAAAATACACCTTCTTGGTGTTCCATCGCGACTATGAGCCTTTCTTGGAGCAATTACGTGAACTGGGCGTAGTGCATATCACGCAAAAAGCGGCTGGTCTCATCGAAGATGATGAGAACCTTCAAAAAGCCCTTCAGCACGAAGATGAACTGCGTCGTCTGCTCAAACAAGGGGCGCCGGATCAACTGATTGCTGAACGGGCAAATATTCAGGAGCGTATTGCGGCTGCTCAAGAGGCTGCCAAAGAAGCCGCAGTATGGGGTGAGTTCGATGCGGAGCGCATTAAAGAACTCTCAAAAGCCGGGTACACGCTTCGCTTCTTTACCTGCTCTCCGAAAGTATTCCAAGCAGAGTGGGGAATAGTCCTCGCCGAGCAAGAAGGCAAGACCTATTTCGTTGCGGTCTCGGATCATTCGGATAATTCCGATTACTCCGAATTACCGGTCTCCGAACTCCCTGCACCCGAGAAATCAGAAGCGCAGTGGCTCCAAGAGGCAGAACAACTCAACGGACTCCTTGCTGCCGCTAATGCCCGCATTGAAGCATGGCAAATCGCGAATATAGAGAATATCAAAGCGCAACTCAAGGAGGCGCGGCAAAATATTGATTGGCAGCGCGTTACGCTCTCTACAGACAAACTCGCTGAAGGCGCACTCTGCCTCTTCGAGGGTTTCTGCCCGATTGACAAAGAGGCGGAATTGAACGCGATGCTTGCTGCCGCTGAAGTGTATTACGAGGAGGCCGATCCGGTTAAAGAAGACGCTACACCAATCAAGTTGCACAACAACTGGTTTGTGAAACTCTTCGAACCCCTCACAGGTATGTACGGCTGGCCGAACTACAATGAGTTTGACCCGACGCCCATTCTCGGCCCGTGTTTCCTGCTTTTCTTCGCCCTGTGTATTGGCGACTGCGGGTACGGACTCGTGCTCACCCTCATCGGATATCTCATCTACAAAGGCAAACTGAAGATTGAGATGTTCGATGGACTGGGCGGTATTATTATGGCGCTGGGTGTCGGATCTACTGTTGTGGGCTACCTCATGGGCACTTTCTTCGGTGTGGATATCTACCGCGCAGAATGGTTTCCGGAGAGCGCAAAAGCAGTGATGTTCAATAACTTAGGTGTTAATGGCAAGATCGGAGAATATGATGTAATGATGGTCTTGGCACTCGTTATAGGTGTCGTACATATTATTCTCGCTATGACTATCAAAGCCGTCTCTTATACCAAACGCGATGGGTTCAAAAACACCGTTTCTACTTGGGGATGGTTGTTGCTCATTGTGGGAGGTATCTGTACGGCTATTCTGGCGATGACGTTCTCGCTGCCTACCGAAACTGTCAAATGGACACTCATCGGTATAGGCGCGGTGTCTGCCTTGGGTATCTTCGTGTTCAACACGCCGGGCCGTAATCCGTTGATTAACGTGGGAGCAGGTCTCTGGGATACATACCAGATGTCCACCGGTCTGCTGGGCGATGTGCTTTCGTACATCCGTCTTTACGCCCTTGGTTTGGCGGGCGGAATGTTAGGTGCAGCCTTCAATCAGCTCGGTACACAAGTGCTTGGCGAGAACCCGAATGTGGGTACATGGATCGGTTTTATACTCATTGTGACTTTCGGGCACGTCCTCAACCTGCTGATGGCTTGTCTGGGAGCGTTTGTTCACCCGCTGCGTCTGTCGTTCGTCGAGTATTTCAGGAACGCGGGCTACGAGGGAACCGGCAAACTATATCAACCTTTTAAGAAATAAACGCGCAAAGCGCAATAAACTTTTACGTAGTAAAAATATAAACTAAATAAACATTTAAATTATTATGGAACAAATTTTAGGTTATCTCGGACTTGGCCTTATGTTGGGTCTGTCCGGCGTTGGTTCGGCTTTCGGAACAACTATTGCAGCTAACGCTGCTGAAGGTGGTTTGAAGAAGAACAAAGAGAAATCATCGGCTTACATGATTCTTTCTGCACTTCCTGCTACGCAGGGTCTGTATGGTTTCGTGGCTTTCCTGATGATGAAGGGGCTGATAGAGACCAACCCGATTCTGCTCTTCGGTCTGGGCATCGGTATGGGTATCGTTTTCCTGCTTTCTGCTATCCGTCAGGGACAGACTGCGGCAAACGGTATTGCTAATATCGCTGCCGGCCACGATGTAATGACCAACACCATGATTTACTGCGCTTTGCCGGAGTTCTATGCTATTCTGGCACTCGTGGCAGGTCTCATGGCATAAGCCACTAAACGCTAAACACTAAACACTAAACGAAAATGCTAAAAGCATTTATCTTCCCGGGGCAGGGTAGCCAGTTCCCGGGTATGTGCAAAGATCTGTACGATGCGCACAAAGAAGCCCGCGAGATGTGCCAGGCAGCCGACAGACTGCTTGGCTTCTCGCTGACTGAGGTCATGTTCAACGGCACGGCCGATGATCTCAAGCAGACCAAAGTGACGCAACCGGCTGTTTTTCTGCACTCGGTTGTAGCACAGCGTCTTTTGACCATCGAGAAACCCGACATGGTAGCCGGCCATAGTCTCGGCGAGTTTAGCGCACTCGTAGCATGTGGCGCTTTGCGTTTTGAGGACGCCTTATTATTAGTGTCCGCGCGCGCACAAGCCATGCAAGCTGCCTGCGAGGCCAACCCTGGTACGATGGCGGCCGTCCTCGGTCTTCCGGATGAAAAAGTGGTGGAGATTTGTCAAGAAATCACCAATCACAAATCACAAATCACAAATGCTGCCACCGTTGTGGCAGCCAACTTCAACTGCCCGGGTCAGATTGTTATCTCCGGAGATATAGATGCGGTTGAGGCGGCTTGCATAGCGCTCAAAGAAGCAGGGGCGCGTCGTGCGCTGCGTCTCCCCGTCGGAGGGGCTTTCCATTCGCCGCTTATGCAACCCGCGGCAGAAGATTTGGCAAGCGCTATCAACAAAACGGAGTTCCGAAAGCCATTCTGTCCTATCTACCAGAATGTATCTGCCAAAGCAGAAACAGAACCGGAAGTCATCCGCGAAAACCTCTTGAAACAACTTACAGCCCCCGTTCGCTGGACGCAATCCGTGCAAAATATGATTGCTGATGGCGCCACTGAGTTCTATGAGTTTGGACCGGGAGATGTGCTCAAAGGCATGATTCGCAAGATAAATCCGGACGTGCAAGTCGGATAACTTATTGCACTATACACCATATAATATTACGAAAAATGATTAAAACAATCGGTGTATTAACATCTGGGGGAGATGCCCCCGGAATGAACGCAGCCATTCGTGCGGTGACACGAGCTGCTATTGCGCAAGGTTTGCAAGTAAAAGCTATCTATCGTGGCTACAAAGGTCTAATAGATGGCGAAGTAAAGAGTTTTACTTCCCAAGATGTGTCAGGTATTATACAACGCGGAGGAACCATACTCAAGTCAGCACGTTGTATGGAATTCATGACCCCCGAAGGCCGTAAACAGGCTTATAAGGTCATTCAGAAGGAAAAGATTGATGCTTTAGTGGTTATAGGCGGTGATGGCACTTTCACTGGGGGCCGTCTCTTTGCCCAGGAGTACGATATTCCTGTAATTGGCCTGCCTGGTACAATCGATAATGACTTATGGGGCA
>Ga0310691_10005852_pt1 | contig 13286 bp, 11 predicted proteins | sample 176DNAGHGlowgp2_FD_203887 | JGI IMG/M metagenome (GOLD analysis project Ga0310691, IMG submission 203887) | Sheep rumen microbial communities from Palmerston North, Manawatu-Wanganui, New Zealand - 1766 DNA GHGlow gp2 (v2) (version 2) | ecosystem: Host-associated > Mammals > Digestive system >... | reverse complement strand
GTCGGTGGTGTCGTACAGCAAAAGGAAGTAGGGTGCGACGACGAAAAGGATGGCCCCGAGCACCGCGCTTGAGGTAACCGCCGCGAAGATGAGCTTCGTGTCAGTGTCCTTCGCCTCCTCAAGCTTCCCTGCCCCGAGAAGCTGCCCGACCATGATGGCGATAGCGCTTCCCATGGCGATAAATACAACATTAAACAAGTTGTTGATGGTGGAGGAGATGTTGATTCCCGCCACCGCATCGAGGCCGCGCCTTGAGTAGCACTGGTTTAGGAAGGCCATTCCGACGGACCACAGAATCTCGTTGAACATGAGCGGAAAGCCCTTGATCACAATCTTTCCCGTGAGGGACAGCGGAATCCGGAAGGAGCGGTACAGCCCTTCCGCCCAGCGCATCAGCTGCGTATGAAGGTGCGTCCAGAAGATGACAATCGCCGCCTGTACAAAACGGCTGACGACGGTTGCGATGGCAGCACCGGCAACGCCTAATTTGGGGAAGCCGCATTTGCCGAAGATTAATACGTAGTTGAGGCCAAGGTTCACAAACACGGCAACCAGGCCCGCCACCATGGGCACGCGGGTTTCGCCGCACTCACGCAGGGTGCTGGCGTACACTTCCTCGAGGGCAAAGGGCACAAGTCCGATGAGCATGATGGCGAGATACTCCCGCCCGTACTGCATCACAAGCTCCGGCGACTGCGTTGAATCCACGCTGTCATGCAGGTACAGCGTCAGCAGCGGGTCTCCCCACAGAAGCATGGCTCCGATGCCCGCAAGCACGATGAACAGCCCGATGTACAGCTTAAAGCGGAACGTGTGCTGCACGCCCCGATGATCGCCCTTCCCGAAGAATTGAGCCCCGAAGATGCCGGGGCCCGAAAGCGCTCCGAAGAGCGCAAGGTAAAGCACAAACAACAACTGGTTCACGATTCCGACGCCCGACATCGGCTCGGTGCCGACGCGTCCGATCATGATGTTATCGAGGAGGCTTACGAAGTTGGAAATGCCGTTTTGTATGACGATCGGCACCGCCACCGTAAGCACCCGTCGATAAAAAGCTCTGTCTCCGATTAACTTACTCACAACTTACTCCAAAACAATACCGTAGATTTTCTTGCCGCGGGTGCCGACCACGATGGTGTTGCCGAACACTGCGGGCGACGCCTCGATGTTCTTGCCGAGGTTGACGGTGGACTTCAAAACGCCCGTGCGGCCGTCGATTAGGAACATGTTTCCGTCGGAGTCGCACTGGATGATGTAGCCGTCGCCCTTCGCGTCATAGACCGCCACGGGGCTCGACCAGCTGTAGTACTTCATCTCCACGCTCCAGACTTCGCCGCCGGTCTTCTTGTCAAGGGCAACCAGCTTTCCGTGCTTCTTGCCGCCCGTGCGCGCCACCGTGAAAAATACAAGGTCGGAGATGTTGTTCTTCCCCAGGCACGCAGTCGCCTGCACGCCGCCCGAGACACCGTCCACGGTCTTGCACTCGTAGGTGCGCTTCCAGATGACTTCGCCGGTGGCTGCATTTACCTTCATCACGGGAATCTCGCCGCTGTCCTTCTTGTCCTTCGTCCAATGCAGCGACGTCGAGACGTAGAGGTACGCCGTTCCGTCGGTGGCGTCCACCTCAAGAACCGGCGACGCGTTGCTGTCGTCCACCGTGTCCTGTACCCAGACAAGGGACATGGTGTTTAAGTCAAGGCAGATCAGATCGCCGCTGTTGTCGCAGGCATAGAGATAATGGTCGTACACACACGCCGACGACTCGATGCCGAGCCAGTAGGTCTTCTCGCCGGTGCGGTCCGTCTCGTAGTTCCATTTGACGACCTCGGACGGGCTTACGGTGACCTGCTTTCCGTCGTACTCCGTGTTCAGCTTCGTCGTGTACAGAATGCCGTTTTCGCCCGGCTGAATCAGCGTGTCCGTCGCAACGTCGAAGAGCGGCGACGAGTCAAATGCACAGAAATTGCCGTTGTCCTTCCGAAGCGAGAACGGGTCGTCATTGCCGTATTCGTAGATGATTTTGCCGCGCACGAGGTCCACCAAAAACGTCCGCGCCGCATCATCGCCCATGTCATCTCCGGCGCCGACCACGTACAAAGGAATCCCGCCCGGATGCAGGGAGCCGGTGCCCTTGATGGGGAAGCCCAGCTTGATGGAGTCGCGGGTCGCCGAGCCGTCCTCCATGTCGATAAAGTAAATATTTCCGTCCATGGTCGCGTAGATAACCTCGACCAGGTCCTTTTTCTTCTTCTTGGACTCGTACAGGTTCATCACCTGCTTCGTCGCCTCATCCCACTGGATGAGCAGGGGCTGCCCGGTCCAGCCGCTGCCGGTCCACTCGCCCTTCTTCACGCTCTTCTTGAGCTCGCCCGTGGTGAGTTCCCACACCTTGCGAAGCTTGTACTCGGTCATGACGGCCGTTCCGTACGCCGCGCCGCTTCGGTAGTTGTCCCCGCGGAACGTGATCACGCCCTCGAGGTTCGTGTAGCGGTTCGACGTAAAATGAATCTCGTCCTGCCGCACGTACGCGTCCACCGCCATGGGAACTGCGTCCTCCCGGCTCGGAAAATTCACCGACAGCGTCGTCTTATACCCAAACGCCGACGGAAGCGTCGACTCCACAGCCACGCACCGCCCGGTCTCCAAAAGCTTCTGCTCCGTGGTCAACTCCGATGTGTTCAGATACGGTGCCACCGTATCTCCCTTCTGCGGCTCCCCGAGAGGCGCCCCGCAGCTGGAGAGACAGAGCACGATACCGGCAACCACCGCAATCAACGCAACCACTCCCGCAGCCAGCACAATAGGTTTCTTCATTCTGATTCCTCCGAACATATCCTTGCGCGCCCCCACGCGCGCGTAAAACTTTCCGGCCTTTGTTTTCGCCGGTTCTTACACGGCCGATGCCGGTCAAACGCTTCGGCCATGCTTCTTTCCAAAAACGAGCCGGGGCAGAAATCCCCACCCCGACTCGCATAGGTTCTTTGTCTCCGAAAAGGCTTACTTTACAACGCTCTTAACGGTAGCAACGACATTTTCCGCGGTGATGCCGAACTTCTTGAAGAGAACCGAAGCCGGAGCGCTGGCGCCGAAGCCGTGCATCGTCACATAACCGCCGTCAAGGCCAACGTATTTGCCCCAACCGAAGTCGCTGAGAGCCTCAACCGCAACGCGGGCGCGGACAGCCTTCGGAAGAACGCTCTCCTTGTACGCATCGCTCTGCTCCTCGAAGATGTCCATGCAAGGCATGCTGACTACGCGGGCGTCGATACCCTCTGCAGCAAGTGTTGCCTTCGCCTCAAGCGAGATGGAAACCTCGGAACCGCTGGCGATGATGATGGCATCCGGAACAGCCTTCTTCGAGTCCTCGATAATGTAACCGCCCTTGAGAGCTTCCTTGGAGGAGCCTGCAAGCTGCGGAAGATTCTGTCTGGTGAGTACGAGCGCCGTAGGCGTCTCCTTGCTCGTCACAGCGCTGTACCATGCAGCCAGCGTCTCGGTCGCATCGGCCGGACGGAATACATGGAAGTTCGGAAGCGAACGAAGCATAGCGAGCTGCTCGATGGGCTCGTGGGTAGGTCCGTCCTCGCCGACACCGATGGAGTCGTGGGTAAGTACGAACGTGGTCGGGATCCGCATGAGAGCGGAAAGTCTTGCCATCGGCTTTACATAGTCGCTGAATACGAAGAACGTAGCGCAGTAGGCGCGAAGTCCGTGCAGCGTAAGACCGTTGCTGATGGCAGCCATTGCGAACTCACGAACACCGAAGTGAAGGTTGCGTCCGCTGTAATCGTCCTTGCTGAAGTCTGCGATATCCTTCATCGCCGTCTTGTTGGACGGAGCGAGGTCTGCGGAACCGCCGATCAGGTTCGGAACCTTATTCTTAAGCTTGTTGAGAGCCCAGCCGCCGAGATTTCTCGTAGCGTCTGCCTTCTCCTCATATGCCCAGTACTCGGCATCGTCGATGAGAGGCTTTGCGATGTCCATGTTGAACTCGTCGTCCCAAGCCTTCTTCATCTCCGGGAATTTGGCGCAATAGTCTGCGAAGAGCGCATTCCAAGCATCCTCATCCTTTGCGTGCTCAGCCGCAAGCGCCTTGTAGTTGTCGTAAACTTCCTCAGGCACGAAAAATGCTTCCTGCGAAGGCCAGCCGAGGAACTCCTTCATCGCTGCCACGTTCTCCTCGCCGAGAGGCTCGCCGTGTGCGGAAGCCTTGCCCTGCTTCGCCGGGCAGCCGTAACCGATCTGGGTCTTCACGGTGATCATGGAAGGCTTCGTGGTCTCCGCCTTGGCAGCCTCGATGGCAGCTGCAATCTCCTCGAGATTGTTGCCGTCCTCGACAACCAGCGTCTGGAAGCCCATTGCGCGAAATCTTGCCTGAACATCCTCGGTAAATGCGATGTCCGTATTTCCCTCGATACTGATCTTGTTGCTGTCGTAAAAAACAATCAGCTTGGAAAGGCCGAGCGTGCCTGCAAGGGACATAGCCTCGTAGGATACACCCTCCATCATGCAGCCGTCGCCGCCGAGCACGTAGGTGAAGTGGTCAACAACCGGGTAGCCGGGCTTGTTGAACTTCGCAGCGAGATGTGCCTCAGCCATCGCCATGCCGACAGCCATGCCCATGCCTGCGCCCAGAGGCCCCGTGGTAGCCTCAACACCCTTGGTGTGACGATACTCCGGATGACCGGGCGTCAGGGAACCGTCCTGACGGAACTGCATCAAGTCTTCCTTGGTCAGGCCGTAGCCGAACAAGTGCAGCAGCGAGTAAAGAAGAGTCGAACCGTGTCCGCCGGAGAGGATGAACCGGTCGCGGTTCGGCCAATCCGGATTCGCGGGATTGTGCTTCATATGCTTTGCCCAAAGCTCGTATGCCACTGCAGCCGAGCCGAGCGGAAGTCCGGGATGTCCCGACTTTGCCTTCTGAATCGCATCCGCAGCAAGCACGCGGATTGCGTTGACAGACATCGTATCAATTGCCTTGCTCATAATGATTCCTCCGATGAAGTTATTGTGTTTCTTTTCTTCCTGCCCCCTTCCCGCCCGCGTTTTTCACCGCACGCGCGAACAGGGCCGCAGCGCCCACACAACGAGCGCATACCCGTTAGAATAATACCATAACGCGCCCTACAATGCAAGCGAGGAAGCCAAAAACTTCGGCTCCCCCGCATATGGTTTATATTCTTCTTTTCACTTCTGAATTTCCGTTTCAACACCTGATTCGGTTGTGTCGAACACGATCAGCAACAAGACTCAGACTGGAAACTCCGCAGAGAACAACTGCAACAGTCACGATTCCGTTTACTGCATCCCAAGACCCATCAGCCATCACGACCTGAGTCACGGCTCGCGCAAGCCAAGCAGAAAGGTCGTAATCGCCGAAAATGTATTTCCCGATTACAAGGAAAGCAACAACTAACGCCAGCGATATCGTCTGACTTTTTGACATGAACGCAGCGAGAAACGCAATGCTTAGCACAGATAAAAATGCGCTCAACATCGCAACTGCAATTATTACATACTTTTCCGCGGAGATTACGCGTAAAACCGGAAGGCACACAACAACGGATGCCACAAACGCATGTAACCCTAGAAAGGCACCCCGGTACAAAATCAGCTTGTTTTCATGAATTAACAGATGCCGAAGTTTAAAGGCCTTGTTATCATAATCTCTGGCAGACACATGAACGCTTAGTATCCCTGCCAAAAAAAGCAGCGGGCGTACTATCTGAGAAAGATACGTTATCCCGTCCGTCCGACCCTCAATCCACGGTCTGTACATCAATCCGACAAGAATAACTGCCGGAAGAAACAACACCATAACAGGATCTTTTCTCCACAGCAACCATTCATGCTTCATATCCCATCCTCTTCGTGTTCATTGTCACGCAAAACACTATCAGCAGACACACAACAGTGACGGCTTCCATTACCCACAATCCCCATTCCGGCACTGCGGTGACAGGCTCCGTATCGCTCATGACAAAATACGCCGCTTCCTTAGCGTAAATCGAGAATGTCCCGCGAATCACATATGTTCTTACAAACACCAGCGCAGACAGAACATACACAATTCCGACACCGAGAACCATGTTTTTAATAAAAAGAGCTAAAGCCATTGCGGCCAGACCAATCGTTTCCGTTGCCAGCAAAACCGAAAGAAAGAACAAAATCACTGTTTTCACCGCATCGTGGTGGAGCAACAATTCACGAGAATATTCCGGCCACATATGATTTGCCACAATCTGCGCCAGCAGGCCGAGAAGCATCGCCATAACAAATGCTACGCATATCTGTACGCCAAGTGTGATTGCATATCTCACTGCTATTTTCCACGCGGGAGTCAAAACCCGTTTTTGCTGAAGCACCCCTCTTCTCCGATCTATCGCAACATCAAGAAATGCTTTTACTCCGATAACCGTCGCGAGCAGCGATGCGCACAAAAACAAAGCGGGAAAGACTATCTGAGAACAGGTTCTTCCGAGATAGTCGGGATAGTCTGTCGCAAAAAATGATCCCGAGAGAAACGAGGCCGCAGACTTAAACACAACGATTACAGAAATCAACGCGATGCCGAGAACTACAATCCAAAAAGCCCGTGATTTTCGTAAAATCAACATTTCATTTTTCATCTCCAAGTCCACACTCCGTCCCAACAATATTCTCGAAAGCGTTGCGCAGGCGGTTTTCCTCACTCTTGCAGTGTTCTGCAAGAAAACTGTTCACATCGCCTTGAAAAACGCATCTGCCACCGGAGATAACAATGATATATGTAGCTATTTCCTGAATCATCGGATAATTCTGCCCCGTAATCAGCACTGTTCGACCGTTCTCTTTCAGTTCCAGTATCCTTTGTCGTACAACATTCCATGCCACGGGATCCAGCCCGAGATCCGGTTCATCTAGGATATAACACGGTACATCCCGGAGAAGGGCTCCTCCGATTCCGATTCTGTGTTTCTGTCCGTAAGACAACTTCCCTGCGTGCTTACTAATCAAGTAGTCATCAAGGCCCATGTCATTTAAAAACCTATGCGCAGCAGGGTCGGATGCATCCACATTATATAGCACACGCAAGTTGTCTCTCACCGACAAACGGGGATACAACGGTGTTGTATCGAATGCTACGGAGATTGCCGGTCGAACCTCTTCAAATGTCTTTCCGTCATAAAGAATCCGGCCACCATCCAATCCCAAAAGAGACACTGCATTCAAGATCCAGGTCGTCTTTCCGCTTCCGTTTTCTCCCGCCAAAAAAGTAATTTCCCCCTCCGGTACAACAAAACTCATACCGTTCAATACGGGGTTCTTCCCATAAGAAAACTTCGCCTCAATACTGTCTATAATCAAATCTCATCCCTCCGATTACTGACTATAAGGATATACGAGCGTAGAGATACTCAACTGCTCCTCCGTTTTTACCGGAACCAAACCCCAAGGCAACCACTTGCGCTTCACCCTGATTATAGCAGATGCTCGCGCGCATCTGGTGTCAATCACTTCAAGGGTGTCACTTCCCGGGTAAATAGTAACATCCAAAATAGAGCAAACGCTCGGCGCTCCAATTTGACGCGACACATAACCGTCTTGCGTCTTTTCCATGCGTTTCAACCAGGGCCCTAACCGTCCGCCGCCCGGCACGGTTTCATATTCCGATGTCACCTTATAAGGAATACTTACGATAATATCCTCGTACCATGCAGCGCGTTCAATCTTGGCCGTTCCACTCGGCCCCGGTGCGGTATAAATAGTCGCGAGACAAACACCTATATTCATCCCCAGAACCGCAATAATACATAGCACAACAACTAAAAAACTCCTTTTCATCTTGATTACCCCTTTCGTTCTGGTTTCTGCCTTGATGCCCTTGCCCCATACAAAAAAGAGAAGCATGTATAACTCGTCACATGCTCCTCCCTTTTCATCATTGTCGATTTTCTTGGAATTAGCGGCATCAAGTAGACCTTTATACAGTTACATTATTAAACACTCCTCTCGTAAAAATCAATTACATTTTGATGAACGACATATTTTTTTGATGAACGACATAAAAACTGCAATTTCTCTGATAATTTTATCCTTTATACCCCGGCAAATGCCGCCCTAAGCCCAGGTTTCCTCCGCTTCCCTGGCGTCCTCGCGCTCCTCCCATGCGAGGCGGATCGGAAGGCTTACGGCGTAGAGAAGTCTCGCCACCATGACGCCTGCGAAGAAGCGAATCGGCGCATTGGCATCGATTGCGCGAAGGCGACCGATTGTTCCACTGAGGAACGATGCGGAATCACCGAGCAGCATCTCAAGAATCAGCAAAGCGCCGAAAACCGCTGCGCCGACAAAAACAACATGCGCAACCACGTCAAAACGGTACCAGCACTCATCACAAGCTAAACGGACAAGACTGTTCGCAGCAATCACTTCCAATGCAATCAGCGCCGCCAAAAGAAGAATTCTTGCGGCAAACGAACCCATCGGGGCGCCAGCTGCAGACGCCTCCCCGGCGCCTGCAGCTGCTGTCGTTGCTGCGTTTCCGAACACTGTCTTTGCAACGATCGCTACCGACGCTGCAATCAAAACTCCCGCAACACACCAAATCACATTTTTCCGTTTCATACACAAACCTCCTGTCTGAGCGTTTCCGCTCCTTACACCCACAGTATACCGCGCGGCAAATTCCGAAAACATCGATTCCGGTTACAATTTTCCCCGGCGAAGTGACATTTTTGTAAGCATGGTAGCCGCGGCAACAATTTGAAAACGATTTTCATTTTCATCTTGACACCGGCCGCGGCAGCAGGTATAATCGAGAACGCTTCCCAAATTCGGGCATTTGCAGCCCTCACGAAGAAGTGCAACCCTAAACAACGCAAAGGATTTTATTATGAATACACGCACCAAATACAAGACCAAACAGCGCGACATCCTGCTCGAGTGCCTCGCCGGCACGCCAGGCGTCCACACCACCGCAGCGGACGTCTGCGCCTACTGCCGCGCCAAGGGCATGCCCGTCGGGCAGTCCACCGTCTACCGCCAGCTGGAAAACCTCGTGGCGGAAGGCCTGGTCAACAAATACATCATCGACGTGAACAGCCCCGCCTGTTTCGAGTACGTGGGCGCCGGCGCCCGCGAAGGTGCGGACTCCTGCTTCCACTGCAAATGCGAGCGCTGCGGCGCGCTCATCCACCTTCACTGTGATGAGCTTGCGGCCATCCGCTCCCACCTCTTCGACGCCCACGGCTTCCGCCTCGACCCCATGCGCACCGTGCTCTACGGCCTCTGCGAGGACTGCCGCGCGAACGACCCCGCCGACGGAGCCGAGGGCTGAAAACTGCCCTGACCAGCAGCAGACAAGGCTCTGAGCCACCATCCCTACCAAGGAAAACAAAGGAAATAATTCTGCCATGAAGATACTTAACGAAAATCAAACCCGCCGCAAAGCGACCTGCGATGCGCCGCACAAGAGCGGAACGCGGCTTCACAGCGGTGCCCCGCACAAAACCGCCGCCCGCGTTCTCGCGGCGCTGCTCCTTACGGTGCTGCTTGCAGGGCTTGTGGCCGGCTGCAGCGTCGGCCGCAAGGACGACGGAAAGATCCGCATTGTCACAACCATCTTCCCCGAGTACGACTGGGTGCGCGAAGTGCTGGGGGACAACCCCGCCGGAGCGGAGCTAACGCTCCTCACAGAGAGCGGAGTCGACATGCACAGCTACCAGCCCGCCGCAAGCGACATCCTGACAATCGCCGGCTGCGACCTCTTCATCTACGTGGGCGGCGAGTCGGACGCATGGGCGGCAAATGCCCTGAAGCAGCGTAAAAACGACAACCGTCTCGTCATCAATCTCATGGAGACGCTGGGCTCTGACGCCAGAGAGGAAGAGCTCGTGGAGGGCATGGAAGACGCCTGCGACACCGATGATCACGACACCGAAGGCGACCCCGGAAACACCGGCCGCGACACCGGTGCCACCCCCGCGGACAACCGTCATTCCCATGTCGACACTCCCGAGTACGACGAGCACGTGTGGCTGTCGCTGCGAAACGCCGCGCGCTTCGTGACGAAGATCTCGGAGGCGCTGCAGACTCTCGACCCCGCCCACGCGGAGGACTATAAAAAGAACGCGGAAGCTTATCTTGCAAAGCTGTCCGCGTTGGATGAACAATATAAAAAGGCGGTGGAAGCCGCCCCGGTGAAGACGCTTCTCTTCGGCGACCGCTTCCCGTTCCGGTATCTGACCGAGGATTACGGGCTGACGTATTATGCTGCATTTGTCGGGTGCTCCGCGGAGACCGAGGCGAGCTTCGCGACAATCACGTTCCTCGCGGGCAAGCTCGACGAGCTGGCGCTTCCGGCGGTTCTGACCATCGAAGGGTCCGACGGCAAGCTGGCGCAGACCGTCTCCAAGACGGCGAAGCCCGACCCCGCCCGGCAGATCCTCTCGTTAAATTCGCTCCAATCCGTCACGAAAGCCGACATCGACGCCGGCGCAACCTATCTCGGAATCATGACCGACAACCTCGACGTGCTGCGCGTCGCCCTCGGGCTCTGAAGCGCAGCCCCGCACGCCGATTCCCACCGCCGCGCACAGCAAAAGAAACGCGATGACGCACAGGATGCGAAGGCGCATTTGCCGCTTCGGTTCGGGGCGAACGCCCGCGGCGCGGAGAATTTGCCGAAGGGTCGTTTTCTGCGCCATGCCGATCCGCTCGGGCGCCGCACCGGCGGTGTATTTGACCCAGCCGTAGTTGCGGGGCGCGTCAGCCTCCCCGGTTTCGCGGGTCGTATCTTCCGCCGCGAGCTCCCGAAACATATCATCGCTCACCGACTCGTAGCGCATCATGTCCTCGGGGTAGGTTTTGACCGTGCCGTCGCTGGCGAGCACAAAGCCGCTCACCTTCTCGGCAAATGCCTCCGCCACCCCGACATGGCTGCAATGTCCGGCGTTACATCCCTCTAAAAACAGTACATCTATATCTTTCTTCGGCAATCCGCGGACGGTGTCCGTGTCCACGCTGCCCGCCTTGAACGGGTTGGAATGACCACGCACAACCAGCATCTCGATGTGGCCGTCCAGCTTCTCCCACGCCTCGCGAAACTCCTCCGCCGTGTTAATCACAAGCTTGTTTGGCTGCGCAACCATCCGGCGCCCGAACCGGCCGCGCATATAATCGTCCACCGCCGTGTACACTTTTCCGATGTTGTGGTCGTCAAAGTCCGTGGTGGACCAGACACAATAATCAACTGTTTTCCGCGCCATACTTCCTCCTTCATTTTCACGCCCATCGATTCACACCGGGCCGGCCTCAGTTATCCCCTCGGCGGCCGCCGGACCCGCTCTCACTTGCTCCCGTCGGCGGCCGTGAAGATCCATCTCTGAATGCCCTCCGCCCCGGCGCTGTAGAGTTGCGCCTGCGCGCCCTTCCCGACCACCGTCAACAGGCGCCCGCTTTCGTAGGGCGTCCGAATGGAACAGGTGCCGTCGGCGTTGTCGACGAGAAGCCAGCTCTGCGCGTCATCGTAGCCGGTGTACCCCCAGATGCCGATGGTATTTGCCTCGACATCCCAGGCGTTTCCGAGGTCAATCCGAAGATCGGGATACTTTTCGGGCGAGAGCACGAACCGCCCGTTGCTCAGATAGCGGATGTTCCAGACGCACGCCTCGTCGGAAATCGTCAGCGGGACCTCGCCGTCCGAGGCGGTCAGATAGCCGCTGCCGTCCGCCGCCTTCACGGTAAATGCGCCGACATTCAGCACATTCCTCTTGATAAGCGGCCACATCTTCGGATACATGCCCACAAGTTTCACCGAATCGCCGACGGTGCAGGGGCATTTGCCGCTCAGAACAAGCTTGTAAAATTCAAAAAAGTCATAATCATTCAGATCCGCAATATACTTCTGATAATCCGGAAATTCCGGCGGCCCCGCGTAGGCGTGGGTGTCCGGGTATTCGACCCCCAGGAGCTTCTTTAAGTGCTCCAGCTGGTGCATCCACTCATGGACCGCAACCGCCGTCGCGTACAACGACGGAATCTCCGGGTCGGCCAGGGGATACGTTCCCTCCGCCGGTTTCGTCAAGTTGAAGGTCGAATAGCCGAGGTCGGATTCGATGCCGTCGGTCTTCAGCCCCAAAATGACGTCGTGAACGCCGAAGCCCTCCTTTCCGACATTGCGGTCGTAATTCTCATCGCCGCTCGTCTGCACCGTCGTCAGCACCGTGTCAATCTCCTTGCCCGCCGTGTAGCGCTCGATGTACGATGCCACAGTCTCCCGCGCCAGGTAAAGCCACTCCGCGCCGGGGTACTGCGTAAGCGGCACCGCATCGTCCACAAAATGCAGCTGCACCGTGATGTCCACATTGTGGTCCGCGATGCTCTCCACCGACTTCTCAAAATTGAGCGCCACCGCCTCCAGATACTCGCGGTCAAATTCCGTCATCCGAAAATCGAGCTCCCCAAACGTGACATGCGTAAATCCAAGCCACAAAACATGATACTGCACCGGCTCGTTTAAGCGCGTGTAATCCCCCTTCTCAAACTGCTCCACAGCCTCCTCAACCATCCGCTCCGTGTCTGCGACAACCGCCGCAAACGAAACCGACTTCTCCACGCCGGGCGTCGGCGTTCCTTCCGGCTGCTTCACCTCCTGTGTCGGCGTTTCTTCCGGCTGCTTCACCTCCTGCGTCGGCGTCGCCGCCGCAGCCCCCGGCGTTCCGCTCCCCTTTCTTTCGGAAGCCTTTCCGCCCTCCGCATCCTTCCCGCACGCGCAAAGCGCAAGCGCCACACAAAGCAGGATTGCGGCGAACCAACCGCCGCGAACGCCCATTCTTCGGGCTCTTTCCAAATCACACTTCATCAATCAAATCCACCTTTTACCCTTTCAGCATAATTGTTTGCGCACCCCCATTATACACCATTTGAAGGCCGGCGTGTGTGAATTTTCCCAGGCCTCCCATCGCCGCTCCCACAGCGAACGTTATTTACTCATGGTTTTTCATGTTTCGCAAAAACGAGAGTTGTTTATATACGCAAAATACGCTACAATCGTTTCAAAGAAACCAATCATTTGAATGCAGGATGATTCGGTGGCACATTTGCAATTGCGTTGGGACAGAAACTTTGAATTAGGTGGACTATTGACGTATGTATTGCGCTCATATTATATAGAGATGCAGCGTAAGCTTGACAAGAATGGCATCAGCGAAAAGTGACAGGGGAATGAGTATAATGAAAGAGAACGAAATTGTTTTATTTGAGACCAAGGACAAAGAAGTAAAACTCAATGTAAAAGTTGGTAC
>Ga0310691_10005850_pt1 | contig 13288 bp, 6 predicted proteins | sample 176DNAGHGlowgp2_FD_203887 | JGI IMG/M metagenome (GOLD analysis project Ga0310691, IMG submission 203887) | Sheep rumen microbial communities from Palmerston North, Manawatu-Wanganui, New Zealand - 1766 DNA GHGlow gp2 (v2) (version 2) | ecosystem: Host-associated > Mammals > Digestive system >... | reverse complement strand
TAGCCGCCATGTTCAAGCCACAGGTCATCGAACAAATCTACTACGACTATGATAAGGCCGTGCTGCGCGACGAGAGCAAGCAGGCACTGGACGAGATGGTGCAGGTGATGAAGGACAACCCCAACATCACCATCGAGATGGCTGCGCACACCGACCGCATCGGCAGTGACCACTACAACAACGGGCTGAGCGAAAGACGCGCCAAGAGCGTGGTCGACTACCTCATTGCCCACGGCATAGCACGCGACCGCCTCAAGCCCAAGGGCTACGGCAAGACGGTGCCCAAAACCGTGACCAAGCACATTGAGAAACAGTACCCGCAGTTCAAAGAGGGCACCGTGCTCAACGAGGAGTTTATCAACACCCTGAGCGACGAGGACAAGGCCGCCGCCGACCAAATCAACCGCCGCACCGAATTCCAAGTCCTCAACACCGACTACAACTTGTGGTAGATTGAACGTGACACGGTGACGGCTCTTTCGTCACGCTACCCAAAGAACTATGAAGAAGAAAACCATGCTTGAGTTGCATCGTGTTGATGCCGAGCAATATAGTCATATCGAGAAATTGCCCATCACCGTGGTGCTGGACAATGTGCGCAGCGAGATGAACGTGGGCAGCGTGTTTCGCACAGCCGACGCGTTCCTGATTGAGCGCATCTGCCTGTGTGGCATCACCGCTGTGCCACCCAAGCCCGAAATCCACAAGACCGCACTCGGTGCCGAGGACACTGTGCCCTGGTCGCACCATGACACAGTGATGGATGCCATCACCGAACTACGGGCGGCAGGCTACCGCATCTGTTCGGTCGAGCAGGTGCATGGCAGCATCAGTCTGGAGCAGTTCACCACCCAGCCAGGCGAGCGACTGGCCATCATCCTGGGCAATGAAGTCAAGGGAGTGGCACAAGAGGCGGTCGATGCCAGCGATTGCTGCATCGAGATTCCACAATACGGCACAAAACACTCGCTCAACATCGCCAACACTGCCGCCATCGTCATGTGGCAACTATTCAGAGATCACATCAGATGATTGGGTCCAGGACCCAGATTAAGTCAGCCCCGCCACCCATCTCGCACAAAGACAGGTGGCGGGGCCATCTTTATTGTATATTATATGCAGGTCAATTGCTGTTCTCGGTTGTGGCACGACGGTGCCAAGCATAGAACCAAACGAGCGACACGACTGCCACCGCGGCTGCAGCAGGGGCGGTAACCCACTGCGGCAACGACAGAGCCTGCGGAGACACAAGCAAGAAAACTGCGCACACTGCAGTCATCAGTACGGCGGGTATGAGGGTCACCACATAAGATTTGCCAGCGCGAGCCAGATAGACGGTGAGTGCCCACAGGGTGAACACACTCAGCGTCTGATTGCTCCAACCGAAGTAATTCCACAACACATTGAAGCCGTCGGGACTGCTGATTTGCCACATGAGCAGGGCAAAGGCCGCTGCAAACACAGGCAGACAGATCATCAGACGGTTGCGGATGCTCTTCTGCGGCAAGTGGATGGCCTCGGCGATGATGAGGCGGGCACTGCGCAGGGCAGTATCGCCACTGGTGATGGGTGCAGCCACCACACCCAGCATGGCGAGAATGCCACCGAACACGCCCAACCATCCTGTACACACGAGTTTAACCACAGCCGGCGCGCTGAAGTACTGAATGAGTGTCTTGCCATCACCGGCAGGCACCTGAGCCAAGAAAGCCTCGACCTCCTTGGTGGGAACAACCTCGCGCCAACCGCCGGCATAGAAAAAGTAACTCGACACACTGGCCCAGATGAGGGCAACCAATCCCTCGGTGATCATCGAGCCGTAGAATATCTTGCGACTCAGACGCTCACTCTTGAGGCAGCGCGCCATCAGAGGGCTCTGTGTGGCATGGAAACCACTGATGGCACCGCAGGCAATGGTGATGAACAGGCAGGGGAAGATGGGGTTCTTGTGCATGAACGCCACGATGCCCAGACCGTCTTTACCCTCAACCTGAAGCGACTGGTGCCAGGGGGTCATGTTGCCCATGTCCCACAACTCGGGCAGATGAGGCATCTTGACGAACAAGATAGCCATCAGTGCCACCGCCATGAACAGGAGCGACACAGCGAAAACCGGATAGATTTTGCCGATAATCTTGTCAATGGGCAGCATGGCCGCAATCAAGTAATAGATGAAGATGATGACAATCCACATCTCCTGACTGCCAACGATGCCCGCCATGATGATGGCAGGGCTGTAGACAAACACGGCACCCACCATGAGCATCAACATCACTGTGAAGGCCAGCATCACTCGCCGAGCCACCTGACCCAGATAGTCGCCTATGAGTGTGGGCAAGTTGGCACCGTCGCGGCGCATCGAGAGCATGCCGCTCAAGTAGTCGTGCACCGCCCCGGCAAAGATGCAACCCAACACAATCCACAAGAACGCCGCCGGACCAAACCAGATGCCCATGATGGCACCGAAGATGGGTCCTGTACCTGCAATGTTGAGAAACTGAATCATGAATACCTTCCAGGTGGGCATAGCCACATAGTCGACGCCATCGGCCAGACGGATGGCGGGTGTCACGCGGTCGTCGGGAGCGACAATGCGCTCGACGACTGCACCATAGATGATGTAGCCCAGTATCAGGGCCACGATGCTGATGATGAATGTAATCATATTGACAATTAGTTTTCGGCTTTCGGTTTTTTCGGTTCTCGGTTTCAGCGACAACTGACAAATGAGAACCAATCACATTGAGGCTACAAAAATACGACTTTTTTCTGACACAATCTATTGAAGTGTCGATATTTCTTTGTAACTTTGCACAAACAAACTAGCCGCAAGCATAGCGACACGGGCACCCTTTGAGCATTGTGCGCTATACTCTGTGCACTGACCAGACAATGAGCAACTATATCGTATCGGCACGGAAGTACCGTCCGTCCAGTTTCCGCACGGTAGTGGGCCAGCAAGCGTTGACCCATACCCTAAAGACAGCCATTGCCAGTGGCCGTCTGGCACACGCCTATCTGTTCTGTGGCCCCCGAGGCGTGGGCAAGACCACCTGCGCCCGCATCTTTGCCAAGACCATCAACTGCGAGCATCCCACAGCCGACGGTGAGGCTTGCAACGAGTGTGCATCGTGCCGCGCCTTCAACGAGCAGTCTTCGTTCAACATCATTGAGTTGGATGCCGCCAGCAACAACGGCGTTGATGCCATCCGCGACTTGACCGAACAGGTACGCATCCCGCCACAGTCGGGGCGCTACAAGGTGTACATCATCGATGAGGTGCACATGCTCTCGCAGGCTGCGTTCAACGCGTTCCTCAAGACCCTGGAGGAGCCGCCCGAATATGCCATCTTCGTCTTGGCCACCACCGAGAAGCAGAAGGTGATACCCACCATCTTATCTCGGTGCCAAATTTATGACTTTGCGCGCATCACCGTTCCTGATATAGTTCAGCAGTTGCAGCACATCTGCGAGGAGGAGGGTGTAACAGCCGAGCCAGCGGCACTCAATGTCATCGCCCAGAAGGCCGACGGCGCCATGCGCGACGCACTGTCCATCTTCGACCAGGTGACTGCGTCGAGCCAGGGCAACATCACCTATCAGAGTGCCATCGACAACCTCAATGTACTGGACTATGACTACTACTTCCGCCTGATAGATGCTTTTCTGACTGCCGATGTGCCACAATCGCTGCTCATCTACAAGGAGATACGCGACAAGGGCTTTGACTCGCTCTTCTTTGTCAACGGTCTGGCACAGCACATCCGCGACCTGATGGTGGCTAGCACACCACAGACGACTGTGCTGCTTGAGATGAATGCCGATGTGAGCCAACGCTATGTCATGCAAGCAGCCAAGTTGGGACCACGTTTCTACTACCGCGCCCTGGACCTGTGCAACACATGCGACCTGAACTACCGCAACGCCAGCAACAAACAACTGCTGGTCGAACTCACTCTCATCAAGTTGTGCCAGATAGTGGCTCCACCCGAGCCCGAGCCACAACAGCCCTTGCGCAAAATCCAGACACAGGCGCAGCAGCAAGTACAAACACAGGCGCAGCAGCAAGTCCAGACACAGGCTCAACAGCAAGTACAAACACAGGCGCAGCAGCAAGTACAAACACAGGCTCAGCAGCAAGTGCAAGTACAGGCTCAAACGCCTGCTCAAGCATCTGTCCAGCAACAGACACAGCCCTCGGCTCAGGCGGCTTCAACGCCACCAGCGGTTCAGCCTGCACCACCCGTCGTGGCATCTGAGCCTCGTCCCACATCTTATCGTCCTGTGACCAAGCGCACGGTGGTTGCAGCCAAGAAGCAGACCGATCAGCCCGTACCAAGCACAGCGCAACAACCTGCACAGACTGGCAACTTGCGCAACAACCCTTTCACAATCCAGCAGTTGATGGAGGCTTGGCAGGCCTATATCGATCAGAATCCTCACGAAATACTCACCATCTCGTCAATGCGGACGGCGCAGTTGCAGCAGGCGGGCGAGGCGCTCTATGATGTCTTTGTCGAAGGCAAGGCCCAGATTGAAAGCATCGAGAGCAACAAATCCAAGATCATGACACATCTGCGCGATGCCGTGGGCAACGACATGCTCGCACTAGAACTCAAGGTGCGACCCACCACCGAGGACCACCGCATCCTCACCCCACGCGAAGTGGTCGAGGACATCAAGCAGCGCCGCCCCGACTTCGTCCCCTTCATCGAAAATTTTCAATTGGGACTCGCCTAACCCGACACATTGTACAAAATGAAAATCGCTACACAGCCATCAACACTGTGTAGCGATTTTGTTCAGATATGACAGACAATATTGCGATTATCAGGCATCGTCAGGGTCGCTGACAACCTGGAAGTCGGCATTCTCGTCGATGTAGTCGTCGGCCCAATACTCGTCGCGCCACTGCTGGTCGTCGGGACCTATCATGCGACCCTCGCCTTGTGCCTGCGCTGGCACATCGTCATCGACAGGCTCACCCTCGGGAGTGTCAAAGATGAAGTCATCCTCGGCTTGCTCACGGTGGCGGGCATCCAGGTCGCGGTGTGTCGGGGTCTCGGGGATGCGGTTGCGCTCGTCGTTGATGGTGCGCCACAGGGCATCCTTGAGTTCGGTCAGTCCCCTCTGTGCCACACTCGAGATGAACACTGTCTCTACTCCATCAGGCAGACTGGGCCGAAGCATGTCGATGAGTTCGTCATCGGCCAGGTCACACTTGGTGATGGCCAGCACGCGAGGTTTGTCCACCAGGTCGGGGTTGAAGGTCTGCAACTCGTTGCACAGCACCTCATACTCGCGGCCGATGTCGTCGGTGTCGGCCGGAATCATGAACAGCAACACGGCGTTGCGCTCGATGTGGCGCAAGAAGCGCAACCCCAGTCCGCGACCCTCGCTCGCCCCCTCGATGATGCCGGGGATGTCGGCCATGACAAACGACTGCTGGTCGCGGTAACTGACAATGCCCAGGTTGGGCTCGAGCGTGGTGAACGGATAGTTGGCAATCTTGGGCTTGGCGGCACTGATGACCGAGAGCAGGGTCGACTTGCCCGCATTGGGAAAGCCCACCAGACCCACATCGGCCAGCAACTTCAACTCCAGGATGACGGCTTTCTCGATGCCTTTCTCACCTGGCTGGGCAAAGCGAGGGGTCTGCCTCGTCGCGCTCTTGAAGTGCGTGTTGCCCAGACCGCCTCGACCGCCCTTGAGCAAGCGCACCACCTGCCCGTCCTCGGTCACGTCGCACAAGAATTGTCCAGTCTCGGCATCATAGACCGCCGTGCCGCAAGGCACCTCGATGGTGCGATCCTCGCCGTCCTTGCCGGTCGACTGGTTCTCGTAGCCCGCCTGTCCGTCGGTGGCGAACACGTGGCGCTGATACTTGAGGTGTATCAGCGTCCACAAGTTGCGGTTGCCCTTGAGGTAGATGTGACCACCGCGGCCGCCGTCGCCGCCGTCGGGCCCGCCTTTGGGTATATACTTGGCGCGGTGCAGGTGGGCCGATCCGGCTCCGCCCTTGCCACTGCGGCACAAAATCTTCACATAGTCAATAAAGTTGCTCTCAGCCATGCTTCTTCGTTTAATATGGTTTTCGGTCTTCAGTCTTCAGTTTTCAGTCACAACCGATAACCGATAACTGACAACCGATAACCGGTTGCGGCTGCAAAGTTACAACATTTTTCTGATATAGAGGCGACGGTCACGGCATTACGCTCAGTACCAAGGCGGGAGCGGTGGCCGTGAATTCGGGAGCATAGGCACACTGCGCGGTGGTGATGCCCGTCTTGTAGGTGCCAGCCCGGTCGATGAAATAGTCGCGCTCAATGACCCGCGTCCCCTGCCTCATGCGGTCGATGTAGTAGCGAGTTTCCGTGTCCTTCAAGTCGCAATAGCATCCGCGGTAATATCCGCTCAGCGGGTTGACAGGCTCAAAGCAGGCCGGTCGCTTGTCGATGACTTGCACAAAGTCGAGGTCACGCGATGCAGTGATAGTCAGTCGCACCGTCACACGGTCGCCCACATGGAGAGTATCGCCACCGGGCTTAACAATCTCGCGCTTGACACTGATGCCTGAACTGGATTTCTCGACCGCTCTGGAGGGTTGCACGAATTGGGCATAGACTGTGCCCCAACTCGTGCCGGTATGGCTCTTGTTGACCGTGAGCCGATAGGGTTCTTTCAATTTCAGGTCAGTCTTGACATAGCCCAGTCCGGCACTGCCTTGCGGCAGGTCGACATGATGTCCGTCAACGCTGAAGTCGGCCATCGGCACCTCGTCGAGCGCGCGCAGATTGCCATTGATGAAAGCATACACGGCATTAGCACTGTTATAGGCTGTGCTCCAGTACTGCGTGCGCTTCTGCTGCAAGAGCCATCGGCGCATTTCCTCGATGGCAGTGGTGTCGTCAGGGTGAATCAGTTGCATGGCCTCGATGGCCGCTACCTGGGTGGGAATCTTGAGGTCATACCACCAGTAGCCGTGGCTCGTGGCATCAAGGTACCGTCCCATGGCCTTGCTGCTGAGCATGTCGGCCATCACAGCATCCAGTCGCTGTCGCGCCGCCTTCTTCTCGCCCCACTTCCACAAGGTGGTGGCCATGATGCAGTCGGCATAGGCACTGTGCCACGACTTGTCGCGCTTCATCGCCTTGATGATTATCTTGCGCTCACGGCGGCACGAGTCGGGCACATCGCGGTTGTCCATTGCGGCCAGATAGAGATACCTCGCGTCAATGCCTTGTCGAGCCAGGTAATTAAAACCGCTGTTCATCATGTACTGGGTCTCACGTTGTTTGCCGAGCAGCACATTGACGCGCACCAGTCCCTCCAGCACCATCTGGGTCATAGCAACGCTTCCCTTCATACCCTTGAACCAACTCCACGACCCATCACCGTTTTGCAACGCCCTCAGTGCCGATAATGTGGTGCTGACTTTGCCGTTCAGTGCCGTCTGGTCGAGGAATTTGCTCAATTGTTGCCGCTGCTCGGTCTCGGTCTTGGCGATACCGACCCACGGGGTCTCGGCCAGCACAATCGACTTGAGTTCCTGGTTGCGCTCCAACGGACTCTGCTGGCCGACAGAATCCTGCTCGTCGCGCCATTGCTGCATGGTCTGTGCCACTTGTGGCGACATCGACAAGATGCCTGCTGCCGTCTTTAACGAGAAGTAGGCAATGGCTTGGCAGGCCGCACAGTCATCCACGGGATGGGCATACTCGTGCAGTGCTTGCATCATGAGCCAGGCGGGATTGTTGGTGTATTCCAGGGTGTACTGTGCCCCAAAGGCTTTTTTCACCTCCAGTTTGCTCAAGTCAATGCTGGCCTTTCCCTTGCCCAGGAGCGTGAACGGCACCGTTCGCGTCACCAGTTCAAGCTGGCTGAGCACTGGCAGATAGTGCTGCTCGCCGTCGCTGGCCTCACCATTGCTCGCCACAACCTTGCACATCAGCAAAGTTTTGCTCTGCTGGGGCTTGTAACTGAACGTCACGGTTGTAGACTCGCCTTGAGCGGCAGCAAACGTCTGATGCTGCGTGTAGACCACTCGATCGGTCTCGGTGTCGACGAGTTGCATCGACACCGCTCCACGCACATCGTGGTCGCATGTGTTGACGATGCGGCTAGTGATGGTGGCAGTGTCGCCCATGCGCACAAATCGCGGCACATTGGGTTGGACCATAAACTGCTTGCTGGCCACCACCTCGCCACCTAATGTACCCCAGCACATGTCGCGTGTGTGCGCTTGAGTCATGACCCGCCATGTGGTCACACTCTCGGGCAGGGTGTATTGCAGATTGACCCGCCCCTGCTCATCGGTCTGCAAGGTGGGGAAGAAGAATGCCGTTTCGTTCAAGTTCTCACGTGCAGGCAGATCCAGCGTCCGGGCAATCGCCTGAGCGCCATCGCCCTTGACGGTGTTGATCAAAATCACCCCTGCCGACGCACGGGCACCATAGATGGCGGTGGCCGACGGGTCTGTCAAGATTTTGAAGTCGCGGATGTCGTTAGCACTGATATTGGGTAGCATCGATGCAATCAGCGCATTGGCATCACCACCCGACAGCGCATCGACACTCAACTGCGTGGCAAGATCCACGATAACTCCATCCACCACAATCAGCGGGCGTGCATCGCCATAGATGGATGTTGCGCCACGCACACGGATTTCGGGCGAGACCTGTACGCCCGCAGCTCTTCCTTCCAGCGAACGCGCCACATCATCGGCTATGGCAGTCTCCGTGCCAGTGAACAGTCGCTTGTCCACCGTTTGGTAACCTGTGACCACGACCTCGTTCAGGGTGGTTCCGTCGTCAGGCCATAACTGGATGAGAGGATGTGCTCCTGTGATGGTTGTGCGAGCAGGATGGTAACCCAAGAAATGTATTGTGAGTCTGTCTCCAATGCGCGCCAGCAGTTTGAATTTTCCATCAATGTCTGTTGAGGTCCCTACTCGGCTGTTTCGGTCAATGGTGACTGTAGCACCAATGATAGGCTCATCGTTCTCATCGACCACTGTGCCGCTGATGAGCTTCTCGCTGCCCATCAGCCCTGACTTGAAGTGGCTCATGCTCTGGGGCGGGAACTTCGACTTGTCATTTTGCTGATTGCCAAAGTTATAGATGCTGTAATAGAGAGAGTAATCCTGTGACGCATAGTTGCCATTGTAAATTGAGCGGTCGAACGACAATCCCATTTGCCAGTTATGAGGCTCAAACTCGTCAAGTGACTTGTCGTACATGGCTGCAATCACTCGGGCATCAGCAGGAGTGCCGTCGGGTCGGTTCACCTGCAGTTGCCATTGCTCCTTCTGACCCGGCGTCAGTCGGTCACGGAATGTGTTCCAGCGCAATGCCAATGCCTTGTCGGGCTGAGGCTTCACGATTGTGTGACTGGCCTGATAGAGTTTGCCATCTTTCCACCAGGCATAGAGTACTTTGATGCCATCGCCATACAGGGGCTGATAGGCGAAATCACGGCGAATGATGGTGTCGCTCAACTCGATGGTGCCGCGTTCCAGGCAACTGTCGGCACGCATCACGGCATAAAGCACATGCACGTCGTGCCGGCTGGTACCGAGTTCGATTCGTTCTTTGTCGGTCTTAAACCAAATGTCGGCATCATAGCATGGCCGAGTGGCCTGGGGGTCATAGACAATGAGCGTGGTGCTGATCGTGTCACCGTCGCAGCAGGCCATGAGCTCATGTTTGCCACAGGGCAGCGCATGAGGCAGCTTTAAGTTGACACGCCTGCCCGCACTGGCGGTGTCGCTGGCCAACTCATGACCTAGAAGCCAATATTTGACTACCGCGCCGCTGATGTCTTTATTCATGACGTTTCTGGCCCTATACGTCACAGCAGCATGGGGCAGCTGGGCTTGCTCAACCCACCACACGCTGCCGGCATCGGATGTCAGTCTCACAGGGCGGCCACTGACACCGAATTGTACAATTTCTTCATGGCTCTCGCCAGTCAGGTCGGTCACTTGTAGCTCCAGCCGATAGTACCAATTGCGCTGGTCATCGGTGGGAACAGCAATCTTAAAGCGCCCCTCACTATCGGTGCTGATGGTGTCTTGATAAGGCACCCGCGCGCTGAGTCTATAGGTAACGGTTGCGTTGGACAATGGCACACCAGTCATTGTGGTTGCCTGTCCAGTGATCATGACGGTGTCGCCACGGGCAATGCGCTCGTGATTGTCGTCGATGGTGATCTTGAATGTCGGCCGCTTGTATTGCTCGACGCGCAACACAGCAACACCAGTGACATCTCGACTGTGGGGTTGCTGTGCCGGCAAGATCACTTCGATGCGATAAGTACCATGCAACAAGTTGGGTTTGAGGGTGAAACGAGCGTGCGCCACGCCATATTCATCAGTCACGACTTGCGCTGTGTCCACCGTCTGTCTTTTGCTGTCCAGCAACTTCACCTCGATGGCCCTGCCAGTGAGCACGGCCACGTCATCGCTCTGGCGGGTGTGGGCAAGCACTGCCAGCTGAATGTCTTGTCCAGGCCGATAGATAGCGCGGTCGGTCATCACATTGAGATGGGAGGTCTTGTCGTGGTCGGTGGGATAGTTGCGCGAGGATTCACTCTCGTAGCAATATCGGTCGTCGGCGGTGGCAGGGCAGACATCAAGGTCGTCATCGACAAGTGCCTCACCTTGAGCATTGGTGGTGGCCAGCAGTTTCTCGAAATCGTCATCATAGAGTTGCGCGTGTGGCACTGGCTGGCCGCTGATGGCATTGACCACAGTCACCAGTTGTTTGCCATCGGTCATATCCAGGCTCAATGTGCGCAGGTCGCTCACACATTGAAAGACATACAGGTTATCATCGATTGGCGGAGTGGTTTTGAATCGCAGCAGATACATTCCCTTGTCCAGAGGTGGCAAGATGTGTCCATGGGTAAAGGTCTCATACCGATTGGCATTGTTGATGTCGAGCACATCATGCTTGATGTGCTTGAGGCTATACTTTTTTTTGTATTCGTTGATGTCATCATCATCCACGCGCCATGCATCTTGGATTTCGGTTGCGGGTATGTCGGTGGAATAGATGTCGACATCGATGCGGCGAATGTTGCGAGTATTGGTTATGAACGTCAGACTATCGGCCGACGTAGTGAGGCTTCTCTGGAATCGGACTTCCAGCTTGCTCTGGCACAACGTGTTGTAGGCATCTTTTAGTGCGCCAACCCGCCAATAGCGCTCATACTTGCTTAAGGCTTTTTCAAGATACTCACCCTTTTCTTTTACACTATAGTCATAGTTCATGGCTTGATAACGCGTCAGTGCCACCTCGGCCGAGACTTCCAAGTCGCCATAGATGGTCATCAGCGAGTCGAGCGAGGCTATATACTGGGGTCTAGTCATGCGCTGCGCTTCCAGTAAATGTAGCGCAGTCAGCATGGCGGCAGGCCGGTTGCCGTGGCGGTCGTAGTAGTCGTGCAGCGTGGCATACTCCTCCAGTTCATAGCCCAAGACGCTGAGCAGGTCATCGCCGAAGTAGCGCCCCATGGGCAGCCGTTCGACCAAGCCCTTGAACTTCGTGGCCTTGGCCTGCGCCAGCAAGTCGGCATGACTCATTGCCAGTGAGCGATAGGGCACACTGTCGTCGGGCTGCAAATGTGCCAACAGGGTCTGATAGATGGCGGCTTTGACCGGGTCAGCATCCCGCAAGCGCTTCTCACTGGCCTTGAACCGGTGAATGACACCGGCAATACTGTCTTGCCCCGTGTCAATCAGCCTCATACCATTCTTGATGTCATCGAAGTCACGCGCCTGAGCGGCAATAGCCACAAGCAGCACGAGCATGCAAGTTAAAAGTTTCTTCACCATAGCCTAAATTAAATTAAGATTGCGCTACGCGCTGCTAGACCGCTGCACTGGTTGAGCAGCCGCAACTAGCAGAATGTGCAAAGTTAGTGTTTTTCTGTTAAATAAACAAATCGCGACACCGAATTCAATAACAAATTCACATTGCCGAACTTGACCTCAATGGGCAGAACCGCCAGAGATTTTATTGAATGTTTAGCTTTCTGTATAACATGGCATTGACATTAATTCGGGGGGGTTAAGCCTCAAAAACCACACTTTTTCCGAGTTTAGGGCAAGCAAGGACTACACTTTTTCCTGAAGTTTTTGTACCTTTGCAGTCACGATGATGAAGATTGTTGTTGAGAATCGAATTCCTTATATTCAGGGCATACTGGAGGCGGTGGCGCAGGTGAAGTATCTGCCAGCCAGCGACATCACGGCGCAGGCGGTGCGCGATGCCGACGTGCTGCTGGTGCGCACACGCACGCGCTGCGACGCGGCTCTGCTTGCAGGCAGCAGGGTGCGCTTCATCGGCTCTGCCACCATAGGTACTGACCACATTGACCTCGATTGGTGCCGCGACCACGGCATCACGGTGTGCAATGCACCGGGCTGCAACGCGCCGGCAGTGGCACAGTGGGTGATGGCTGCCATTGGTCTGTGGATGCAGCGCAGTGGCATCGACACAGCACACGGGTTGACACTAGGTGTCATCGGTGTGGGACATGTAGGTAGTATTGTGGCACGATGGGCGCAGCAACTGGGATTCAACGTCCTGCTCAACGACCCGCCCCTGGGCATCGGCGTTCCACTCGATGAGTTGCTCAGTCGCAGCGACATCGTCACGGTACATACCCCGCTCACTAACGGTGGTCAGTGGCCCACGTGGCACCTGCTGGGCGAGACACCGTTGCGCCAAATGAAGAACTGCCGCCTCCTGCTCAATGCTGCACGTGGCGGCATCATCGACGAGGCGGCTCTGCAAGATTGGCAGGGCGACCTGGCCATAGACTGCTGGGAAGGCGAACCGACGCTCAACCCCGATGTGCTGCGACGTGCCATCGTTGCCACACCGCACATTGCGGGCTACAGCATCGAGGGCAAGCAGCGCGGCACCGCCATGATGATTGAGGCACTGAATCGCCACTACGACTGGCACCTGCCCGTGCCACACGTCGCCGCACCGGCCCAGGGTGCCGACGGAGTGACCCTCGACGCAATCATGACAAGTTTTGACCCCAGTCCACTCACCGCCCAACTACAGTCGCATCCCGACCAGTTTGAGTCGCTGCGCAACACCTACCACCTTCGCCACGAAGTGGCGAATTAGGGACGGTTCTTTTTCACCAAAGGTTAATTCGCTTTAACTTTTGGCGAAAAAGAACCGTCCCCAATCCTGAAGTGACCCCAAAAAGTTGGACGGGTTAAATATTATTGTCTAAGAGAAAGAGTTCGGTATTGCACCGGGCTCTT